>Ga0307515_10021749_pt1 | contig 11347 bp, 8 predicted proteins | sample 17_EM_MG_FD_194513 | JGI IMG/M metagenome (GOLD analysis project Ga0307515, IMG submission 194513) | Populus trichocarpa ectomycorrhiza microbial communities from riparian zone in the Pacific Northwest, United States - 17_EM | ecosystem: Host-associated > Plants > Roots > Unclassified | place... | reverse complement strand
CGCCGGCAGTGGGACAAGGCGCGCGCCTTCCTGCTGGACCGGCTGCGGGCCTGAGAAGCAAGTCGGGCATGAACTCGCTGGCCGCGCCCGACGACACTGTGCCCGCAAGGCAGCGTTGGGCCCGTGTCAGCGCGCTGTTCGACGAAGCGCTGGACCTGACGGTCGACACACGCGATGCATGGTTGGCAGCACTGAAGCAACGTGAACCGACGGTGGCGCGCGAACTCGCGCGGCTGCTGCAGGCGCATGCGACACGCGGCGGCAACGACCCGTTGGCGAGCCTGCCCTCGCTTGGCCCGCAACCGGCCGAAGCGGCCGCCCCGTTCGAGGCTGGCCGGGGCCTGCAAGCCGGCCAATGCGTCGGCCCCTGGCGGCTGACCGCGCCGCTGGGCGCTGGCGGTATGGCGGTGGTCTGGCGCGCAGCGCGGGCCGATGGGGCCTATGTGCGCCAGGTGGCGCTGAAGCTGCCGCAGCGCCTGCCCTGGCGCGGTGACTTGGCTGCCAGGCTGGCACGCGAACGCGACATCCTCGCGCGGCTCGAGCACCCGCACATCGCGCGCCTGTACGACGCCGGCGTCGACAACGGCCTGCCATGGCTGGCGATGGAGCTGGTCGACGATGCGCAGCCACTGACCGACTGGTGCGATGCGCGCTCGCTCGGCCTGCGCGAGCGGGTCCGCCTGTTCCTGCAGGTGCTGGACGCGGTGGCCCACGCCCATGCGGCTCTGGTGCTGCACCGCGACCTGAAACCCAACAACATCCTCGTCACCGGCCGCGGCCAGGTCAAGCTGCTCGACTTCGGCATCGCCAAGCTGCTGGACGAAGAGCAAGGCCGCACCGCCGACACCCAGCTGACGCAGTTCTGCGGCCGCCTGCTGACGCCCGACTACGCCAGCCCCGAGCAGTTGCGCGGCGAGCCGTTGACGACTGCCAGCGATGTTTATGCGCTGGGGGTGCTGCTCTACGAGCTGCTGTGTGGTGAACGCCCTTACCGCCTGAAGCAGGCCAGCCCGGCCCAGCGCGAAACCGCGGTGCTCGAAGCGCCGGCCACGCGGCCCAGCGCCAAGCTGCTGGCACCGGCCGCGCGAGCGCGTGGGTTGACGCCGCGCCGTCTGACGCGCGCATTGCGCGGCGAGCTGGACGCGATCGTGCTGGCCGCGTTGCGCAAGTCGCCCACCGAGCGCACTGCCAGCGTGGCCGCACTGCACGAAGACCTGCAGCGCTGGCTGGATGGGCTGCCGGTGCGGGCCCGGCCCGACTCGCGCTGGATCCGGCTGCGCAGCTTTGTGCGCCGGCACCGCACCGCTGTCGTGATGGGCACGCTGCTGGCCAGCACCCTGGTCGCCACCACCGCCGTGTCGGTGCGCCAGGGGCTGATCGCCGAGCGCGAAGCGCAGCGCGCAGCGGCCACGCGCGACTTCCTGTTGGCGCTGTACAAGCCGGTGTCCTGGCTCGATGCCAATCCGGCGCGTAGCGCGAAAGTTAGCGCACGCGAACTGCTGGACCTGTCGGCACAGCGCCTGCGCGACCACCCGCTGGCCGACCCCGAGGTGCAGCGCGACGTGCTGGCGACGCTGGCCGATCTGTACGGCGACGTCGACGACGACCAACACCAGCGCGAAGTTACGGCCGAACTGGCCGGTTTCACCGCCCGTGCCTTTGGCGAACGTTCACTCGAGCATTTCGATGCGTTGGTGCGGCAAAGCCTGGCCGCCAGCAGCAGCGACCAGGCCGAGGCCAGGCGCCTGCTCGACCAGGCCGCATTGCAGCTGGCGCAGGTCCCGCACACGGCGTTGGGCCCCCTGGCCCGCTACTGGCTGGCGCGCGGCAACCTGAGCGAAGACAGCGACCCGGCGGCGGCCGAACGCGCCTTCGGCGAGGCGATCCAGCTGTTGCAAGGCCAGCCAGGCCAGGCGCCCTATTTCAGCCGTGCGCTGATTGGCCTGGCCCGGGTGCGCTGGATGAGCCAGAACCGCCTGGCCGAGGCGCGTGCGCTGTACGAACAGGCCTTGGCGGTGCTGCGCGTCGATCCGGCCACGCCAGCGTTTGCGTTGACCAAGCCGCAGGCCGAATTGGCCGATGTGCTGTCGCGCCTGGGCGAGCTGCCGGCTTTGTACGAAGAGGCGCATGCGCGCAGCCGCGACGGCCTGGGCCCGGCCCATGTCGACAGCCTGCAGACCGGGCTGCGCCTGGCTCGGGCGCAGCGCGACACCGGTCAGCCGCAACAGGCGTTGGCGCTGTTGGTGCCGCTGCGTGACACGCTGGTCGGCGCCAGTGGCCCGGCGGAGGCCTACACACTGCCGTCGATCGACCGTGAGCTGGCCGAGACGCACACGGTGCTGGGCCTGTGGGACGAGGCGACGCAGGACTACGACCACGCGCTGGCCGGGCTGGCGCGTCGCGCCAAGCTGCCGGTGGCCATCGGCACCGACACCAGTGCGATCTGGTGGGCCGGGCTGGCGGCCTTGCGCGCCGAGGCCGGCGACCCCGTCGGTGCGCAGGCCGCATTGCTGCAGGCGCGTCGCGTGCCCGAGGCGGTGGCGCAGGTCCCACGGGTGCGTCGGGCGCTGGCGCGCACCGAGGCGGTCGTCGCCGTGATGGGGCTGGCGGCACAACGGCAGGCTCGCGCCGCAGCCGATGCGAAGTTGGCTGCTTGGCAGGTGCAGGAAGAGCAGCAGGTCGCCAGCGCCCACCGGGTGGTGCAGGTGCGTTCTGCGGCCCAGCTGGCGCTGTGGCGGGCTCGCGCCGCCTTGTGGGCCGGCCAGCCTGCGCAGGCGGCCGTCGCAGCCCAGGCCGGGCTGGCGGGTATCGACGACGAGGTGCTGGCGCGTGTGGGCGCTATCGAGCTGGGCCAGCTGCAGGCCGTCTGGGCCGAAGCCCTGCTGGCCTCAGCCGACGACCCGGGCCCAGCCTGCCGGCTGGCCGCCCGGGCCGCCGCGAGTCTGGCGACGAGCGTGCCGATGGCACCCGAGGCCTGGCTGGCTGGCCGGCTCGATGCCCGCTGCCGAGGTCAGGCACCGCCGACCGCCGGCGCGGCGGACGGCCGCCTGTTGGCCGTGGCCGCGTGGCGTCAACGCGACCAGGCGATCGCCCGCGCACTGACCCGCTGAGCGCACCGCCCCGGTGCGTTTTCGTGCGCTAGGTCACGCGGATTGACGTATTTGTGTAACAGCTGACAGCTAGTGTCCGGTTTGACGGCGGGTTTGCGTATGTAGGGGTATGGCCGTTCTGAATGAACGGGCCACGCCACCCACCACCCTGACCGGATTCCAGATGCGAAACCTTCTGCAAGACAAGCCCCACCGCTTGGTGGCGTGGCTGACCTGGTCGCCGCTGCTGATGCTGGGCGGCTCGGTGATCGCCTCGGTCGTGCTGATCAGCGCCGGCATGGCCATGATGTCGCCCGAAGCTGATGCCTCGTCGAACGGGGACTTGACGGCGGCCCGCCCGCTGCCGTTGGTGGTGGCCGCGCGCTGATCAGCGCGCTGAATCGGCGTCGCGGAAGGCGCGGGTGCGCTCGGCGTCCGCCGGGTGGTCGGCGACCGCGATCGGCAGCTCGGTGAGGTCGCCGTGGCCCTGGCGTTGGCGCCAATCGGACAGCCGATCGAACAGCACCACCATCTGGCTGGGCCGCACGCCATTGGCGCGCAGCACCACGATCGCTTCCTGGTCGGCCTCGCGCTCGAAATCGCGCGCATAGGCCTGCTGGCCCAGCACCGCCGGCACCGTGGCCAGCACGCTGGAAAAGTCCCCCACCACCAGACCCGCCAGACCGGCCAGCAGACCGGCCTGCACGACCGTGCGCATGCCGTGGCGGTGCCGCACATGGCCCAGCTCATGGGCCAGCACACCGGTGGTCACATCGGGCGCATCGGCCAGCAGCACCGCCAGCTCGTCCGTCAACACCATCTGCCCGCCCGGCAGTGCGAACGCGTTGGGGCCGATCTTCATCCGGCCGGCGCTGCGAAAGTTCAGCGTGTAGGCGGGCCGCTCGGCCGCCGGGTAGGCGCGCTCGACCGCAGCTGCGAAGGCGCGCCGGATCGCCGCCTGTTGCTCGGCGCTGAGCTGGCTCGGGTTCAAGCCCTCACGGTCGAACGAGGCCAGCGCCTGCTCGCCGATGGATTGGTCGACCGAGGCCGGGATGGCCGCCACCACCGCGCGCCCGGCCCAAGGCACACCCCACTGCCAGAACGCCGCGGCCAGCAGCACGCAGGCCAGTAGTGCCCACAGCACGCCACGCCAGCTCTGCATCCAGCGCACGACCCACGGGTCGCGCAGGCCCTGAGCGCGTGCCCAGGCGTCCCAGCCCGCACCGTCGCCATGGCTGATCAGGCCATGCTGCGGCAGGTACATCAGCCGGGCGCCATGGCGCTGCCGCTCGGGCCAGCGCAGCTGGCGCCGCGGCACGCGGCGGCTGAGCCCGGGGCCTTCGATCAGCAGGTCACCGCTGTCGATGCGCAGCGTGACAGCCTGTGCGATCGGGCGCTGGCCATCGAAATACTCGGTGGCCAGCGGCGGCGTGGCGGGGGAGAGGTCGGGTGCGTTCACAGGCCCATGTCGATGCCGAAGAAGTCGCCGGCGGCGTCTCCGGTGGCGTCATTCTGGCCGTTGGCGGCGTGCGCCTGCCATTGCGACAGGTCGCCGTCGAGGTCAATGCTGATCGCAGACAGGCGCAGGCGTGCGGTGGCGATCGCGGCAAACGGCCAGTACAGGCCCAGCGTGATGATCACCAGGAACAGGTTCTTCAGCGTCAAGGAACCGAGTGGCCAAAGCTTCAGCTCGCTGTGGCAACGCAATGCCTGCGAACGCGTGTGGCCCCAGACCAGGTTCTGCAGCCGCGACTGTGCGAACGGCAGCATCAGCGCGAAGTAGATCGCATACATGCCGAGCGACCCCAGGATCATGAGCGGCATCACCCAGGGCGCCGGCGCGCTGCCCTTTGAGCTGCCCGCGAACGCGGTGGCCATGAGCACCGCGAAGAAGATGCCAGCCACGATCATCGCCACCAGCGACACGCCGAATACCTTCAGCGCGAAGGTATAGAAGCGGCCAGTGCCGGCGTCCAGCTGTGTTTGCTCACTGGCGTAGCGGTAGTGGCCATGCTGGTAACGCTTGACCCAAGACAGCGACAAGGGCAGCACCAGCAGCATGGCGACGAAGGACAGGCCAAGCAGCGACATCAGCCACGGCGGCGGTGCGATCGGCGCGGCGCCCTCCGCGTCCGGCCTGGGCATCAACATCCCCGCGAGGATCAGACCGAGCCAGGGCAGGAACGCGGGCAGCATGGCACCGTACGCGCCGCCAAGGCTACCGTGGAAGCCGAACCGCAGGCCGCGCCAGCTGGTGTTGGCGAGGCGAAACTGCAGCGAAGCGCGCCACAGTGCCGGCCACAACAGCGCAAAGCACACGAAGGCCACGCCCGCGGCGATCGGTGAGAAACGGCCCGACGCGAAGTAAACCACCCCGAACAGCACCATCAGCAGGTAGCCGCGCAACATCTTCCACGGGTCGCCGTGAAAGCCCAGCGGCTGGCCGCCGACGAGCGTGTTGCCGTGGAAGTAGGCCAGCCGGCGTGCTTTCGCGAACGGCCGGTACAGGCTCAGCGTGACGATGCTCAGCAGCAGGTTGACCAGCCAGATGCGAAAGTATTCGCTGCCCGAACCGGTGAACTCGACATCCAGTCGCTGCGGGCCGGTGGCGGGCAGGTCCAGTGTGCTGGGTTGCGTTGCGGCGAACGCGGATGCGGACGTGTCTGGCCCGCCGCTGTGTTCGGCGTTATGGTCGTGCATGGGTACCTCCCTCGGTGCGCATATTTTTTGATGCGCCCGAGTGTAGGCAAGCGGCCGCCGACCAGCCTCAGCGTTTTTGATCAGTTTCGCGGCGTGGGCCGCGAAAGATCACCGCATCCGCAGCGGCGCCGTAGTCGTCAACCAATGCGCTGCGCCAGCGTGGCGGCGAGACCGATGTAGTCGGCCGGCGTCATCGCCAGCAGGCGAGCTTTCTCTTCGGCCGGCAGCTTCAGCGCCGGGTCGTTGATGAAGCCTTGCATCAGCTCGCGCGTCATCGGCTTGCCACGCGTGAAGGCCTTCAGCTGCTCGTAGGGCTGCGGCACGCCGTAGCGGCGCATCACCGTCTGGATCGCCTCGGCCAGCACTTCCCACGCGCCGTCCAGGTCGGCGGCCAGCGCATCGGTGTTCAGCTCCAGCTTGTCCAACCCGCGCGACAACGAGTCGTAGCCCAGCACCGCGTAGCCGAGCGCGACGCCCATGTTGCGCAGCACGGTCGAGTCGGTCAGGTCACGCTGCCAGCGGCTGATTGGCAGCTTCTGCGACAAGTGGGTCAGCAATGCGTTGGCGAGGCCGAAATTGCCCTCGGCGTTTTCGAAGTCGATCGGGTTGACCTTGTGCGGCATCGCCGACGAGCCGACTTCGCCTTCTTTCAGGCGCTGCTTGAAGAAGCCCAGCGAGATATAGCCCCAGACGTCGCGCGACCAGTCGATCAGGATCGTGTTGGTGCGCGTGACCGCGTCGAACAGCTCGGCCATGTAGTCGTGCGGCTCGATCTGGATCGTGTAGGGGTTGAAGACCAGGCCCAGGCGCTGCTCGACGACCTGGCGCGAGAAGGCTTCCCAGTCCTTGTTCGGGTAAGCGACCAGGTGGGCGTTGTAGTTGCCCACGGCGCCGTTCATCTTGGCCAGCAACTTCACGTCGGCGATGCGGCTGCGCGCGGCCTGCAGGCGGGCGACCACGTTGGCGATTTCCTTGCCGACGGTGGTCGGGCTGGCCGTCTGGCCGTGGGTGCGCGACAGCATCGGCACCGCGGCAAAGGCCTTCGCCATCTCGGTCAGCTTGGTGACGATCTTGTCGAGGGCCGGCAGCACCACGTCGGTGCGGGCGGCCTTCAGCATCAGCGCGTGGCTGGTGTTGTTGATGTCTTCGCTGGTGCAGGCGAAATGCACGAATTCAGACGCGGCCTTCAGCTCGGACTGGTTTTCCAACCGCGATTTCAGCCAGTATTCGACCGCCTTCACATCATGGTTGGTGGTCTTCTCGATGTCCTTGATCGCCGCCGCATCGGCTTCCGAGAAACGCACCACCAGGCCACGCAGCAGGCCACGCGCGGCTTCAGAAAAGGGCGCGAAACCTTCCAGGCCCGCATCTGACAAGGCGATGAACCATTCCACTTCCACCTGCACGCGGCGGTGCATCAGCCCGAATTCGGACAGCAGCGGGCGCAGCGACGCCACTTTGGATGCGTAGCGGCCATCGAGCGGAGACAGGGCCATCAGGGTCGAGAGAGGGTTCGGCATGGCCATATCTCCAGCAAGTCCTTTGATCGTTGTGGCGCGGTGCACACGGGGTGTGGCCGCAATCGAGACAGTCCGTCATTTTAGGGGGGCGCCATGACCGGCGAAGGCCCTTGGCGCGAGGGGTGCTTCGCTAGAATCGTCCCTCAAGGGAAGTCCACACACCACATGAAACTGATCGGCTCTTACACCAGCCCCTATGTGCGCAAGGTCCGCATCGTGCTGGCCGAAAAGAAGCTCGACTACCAGTTTGCGCTGGAAGACGTCTGGGCCAACGAGACCATCCTCGCGGCCAACCCGCTCGGCAAGGTGCCTTGCCTGGTGATGGAGGGCGGCGAGGCCGTCTTCGACTCGCGTGTGATCGTCGAATACGTCGACACGCTGTCGCCAGTCGGCAAGCTGATCCCCGCCAGTGGCCGAGAGCGCGTCGAGGTGCGCACCTGGGAAGCACTGGCCGACGGCCTGCTCGACGCCAGCATCCTGGCCCGGCTCGAAATGCACTGGGCCGGCCGCACCGAAGCGCAACGCAGCCAGGCCTGGGCCGACCGCCAGATGACCCGTGTCGACGCCGCCCTGAAGGCGATGAGCCGTGGCCTGGCTGACAAGCCGCACTGCACCGGCATCCACTTCACGCTGGCCGACATCGCGGTCGGCTGCGCACTGGGCTACCTCGACTTCCGCTACCCCGCCATCGACTGGCGCGCCGAGCACGCCAACCTGCACAAGCTCTACGACAAGCTGGCCGCCCGGCCCAGCTTCGTCGACACGGTGCCGCCGGCGGCCTGATGAGCAGGGCATCAGTGCCTTGCGCGCACTGATGCACAACAAGGTGATGGACAACACAATCGCCTAGGGCTCGCCCGCAGCGCGAGGTCGCAGAGCCGCGCCTACACTGCCTGGCCATCAAGGAGGAGAACCGCCATGCCCGCCCGTCAGCCCAAGACCCTTCAGCGCCCGACCGGCGCCTTCATCGGCGCCTCGTGGGCCGCACTGTTCGTCGGCGGCGCGACCTACCTCTTCGGTTTGTGGAACGCCAACATGGCGCTCAACGAGAAGGGCTACTACTTCACGCTGCTGATGTACGGCTTGTTCTCGGCAGTGTCGCTGCAGAAGTCGGTGCGCGACCGCCTCGAAGGCATCCCGGTCACCGGCATCTACTTCGGCCTGTGCTGGTTCTCGCTCGGTCTGTCGGTGGCGCTGCTCGCAGTCGGACTGTGGAACGCCACGCTGACGTCGAGCGAGAAAGGCTTCTACGCGATGGGCTTTTTGCTGAGCCTGTTCGCGGCGGTGGCGGTGCAGAAGAATGTGCGGGATGTGGCGCTGTTGGCTGGCGCGGAGCAAGACGGCAGCGACACCGTGAGTTCCTGATCGATTTCTTGAATGGCGAGCTGAACAAAGTACTGAGATCCCTCTAGTGGGGGGGATGCGCCAGAGACTGACGTTCCCTAGACTGGTACGCAAGACGCGCGCCGCACAACACAGGCACGCACGCCCGGCAACGAGAGGCCGGTTCATGTACCAGAGGGGGAGGGCCTTGGATTGCAATCCATTGCCACAACAACCGACGGCGATACCGCTTCGGCTTCGACAGACATTGCCCAGGACGATCTTGGCGCAATCAACGGCAGTCACTCAGACGGGTTGAAGGCGGCGCTGCCTGCGCTGTGCCTCATTGCCCGCCTGCATCAGGTGGCTGCCGAGCCTGCGGCACTGTCGCATCAGATGGGCCTGGGGTCGTCGTCATCGGTCACCACGCCGGACTTGCTTCGCGCCGCACGCCACATTGGCCTTCGGCCCAAGCATCTTCGGGCTGAGTTGTCTCGTCTCGCACTCACGCCGCTGCCGGCGCTGGCGCTGATGAAAGACGGCAGCGTGGCTGTGCTGGCGCAATGCGATGGTCAGCGCGTGCTTCTGCAGCGCTTCGAGGCGGATGCTTCGCCGCCCTCGCCGCCGCTGATTGAGCCGATCGAACGCTTCGCCGAGCAATGGACGGGCGAACTGGTGCTCATCGCCAGCCGGGCATCGTTGGCGGGCGAATTGCGACGTTTCGATTTCTCCTGGTTCATCCCGAGCCTGGTCAAGCACCGCCGCTTGTTGTTGGAGGTACTGGGTGTCTCGTTGCTGCTGCAACTTTTCGCCCTGGTGTCGCCCCTGTTCTTTCAGGTCGTGATGGACAAGGTGCTGGTGCACCGGGCGGACAGCACGCTCAATGTGCTGGTGATCGGCTTGGTGTTCGTTGTCGTGTTCGAGTCGATCCTGACGGCGCTGCGAACCTACGTGTTCAGCCACACGACCAACCGCATCGATGTCGAGCTGGGTGCTCGGTTGTATCGCCACCTGTTGCAACTGCCGCTGGCCTACTTCCAAGCGCGCCGCGTTGGCGACACCGTCGCGCGGATGCGCGAGCTGGAGAACATTCGCTCCTTCTTGACCGGCAATGCGCTCACGCTGGTGCTCGATCTTGCGTTCTCGTTCGTGTTCATCGCGGCCATGTTGTTCTACAGCGTGCCGTTGACATTGGCGGTCTTGGCCACCCTGCCCTTGTACGCTGGCATCAGCCTGCTGATGGTGCCCGTGTTGCGCCGCCGGTTGGACGAGAAGTTCGCCCGAGGCGCCGAAAACCAATCGCTGCTGGTCGAAACAGTGACCGCCATTCAGACGGTGAAGGCTGGCGCGTTGGAGCCGCAGATGGCCCGGCGCTGGGACGACCAACTGGCCGCGTACGTGTCGGCCAGCTTTCGCGCCAGCAACCTCGCCAGCCTTGGGCATGAATCCATCCAACTCACCTCCAAGCTGGCGAACGCAGCGCTGCTGTGGATGGGGGCTCACCAGGTCATGAGCGGCACGCTCACGGTGGGCATGTTTGTCGCGTTCAACATGTTCGCCGGCCGGGTGTCTCAGCCCGTGCTTCGCATAGCCCAGATGTGGTCCGACTTCCAGCAGACGGGCCTGTCGATGCGCCGGTTGGCTGACGTGCTGGACACGCGCGGCGAATCGCTCGCCAACGGCGCCGCGGCGGTGCCCACGCTGCAAGGCCAGATCCAGTTCGAACGCGTGAGTTTTCGCTACCGGCCCGATGCGCCACCCGTGTTGAACGAACTGACCCTGGCGCTGCGCCCGGGTGAGGTGCTCGGCGTCGTGGGCCGATCTGGCTCCGGCAAAAGCACGCTGGCCAAGCTGGTTCAACGCCTTTACGTGCCCGAGCAAGGCCGTGTGCGCGTGGATGGGTTGGATCTGGCACTGATCGACCCTGCCGCGTTGCGCCGACAAATCGGCGTGGTGCTGCAGGAAAACCAGCTCTTCAACCGCAGCGTGCGCGAGAACATCGCAATCGCCGACCCGGCGGCACCGCTGGCGCGTGTCATCGCCGCTGCCAAGCTGGCCGGTGCCCACGAGTTCATCAGCGAGCTACCCGAGGGCTACGACACCTCGGTGGGTGAACAAGGCACGCGCTTGTCCGGTGGCCAACGCCAGCGCATTGCGATTGCTCGGGCCTTGTTCACCGACCCGCGCATCCTGATCTTCGACGAGGCCACCAGCGCGCTGGACTACGAAAGCGAAGCGGCCGTGCAAGCCAACATGGCCGCCATCTGCAAGGGGCGCACCGTCATCATCATCGCGCACCGCCTGAGCGCGGTGCGCGGGGCACACCGCATCATCGCGTTGCACGAGGGGCGCATTGTCGAATCGGGCAACCACGCGGAACTTCTCCAACACGGTGGCTTGTATGCCCACCTGTGGCGTCTGCAGTCCGGCCCTGCCGACATGGTGCCGCGCCAGCGCGGTTCGGGAGCGGCGCAATGAGCGCGTCACCAGATTTGACAGCGGCGGCCCCTGCCTCGACAGAGCCTTCAGCGGCACGCCCGCGACACCCTGCCGTCGAGCTGTTGGCTCGCCATCTTCAGGTGGTTCGCGCTGCCTGGGGCCTGCGCCACGAATTGGACGGCGCCAAGCGCCTGCCGCACGAAGTCCAGTTCCAGCCGGCGCGGCTGGCGCTGCAAGAAACACCACCCCACCCGGCACCCCGCTGGGCAGCGCTCG
>Ga0307515_10021748_pt1 | contig 11348 bp, 14 predicted proteins | sample 17_EM_MG_FD_194513 | JGI IMG/M metagenome (GOLD analysis project Ga0307515, IMG submission 194513) | Populus trichocarpa ectomycorrhiza microbial communities from riparian zone in the Pacific Northwest, United States - 17_EM | ecosystem: Host-associated > Plants > Roots > Unclassified | place... | reverse complement strand
GAAGTTTTGCTATCAACTCTCGTCCACTTGTCAATTCTTGGTTCACAGCAAAAATTCATTCTCACATGCAGTACCCTTCTGTGTGCAAGCTTGCTCTCCCTTCTTGAAGAGACCCATAGTTGCGCAATTACGACAGGAAGAATGGATTTCTTGCCGAAGTCCATATTATATTAAACACCAGTTGGTGGATTGAGTAGTTGTAGTTGGAAGTGAAGATTTGAGGGAGGATTTCCTTGGCGAAAGGGTATCGTGGCTTGTCTCCTTGTGAGCTCTGCCATCATCCCCTATGCAGAATTAATTCTGTACCTCCAAGAAACTTCTCTCATCTCGGAAACTTTATGGCTTTCTCTTTTCCATTCGATGAATTCTCTCCACCTCCAAAGAAGCAGTCGTAAAGAAAGTCATCATCAGCCTTGCCACCTGCATTTCATGTCTCCAATCCTCTGTCACCTTCTTCCCATTCCCCTCCGAGCCCTCGCCGCCTCCCATCCTCTCCTCAAGCTGATCCACCAGTGCCAAATAGAATTCTCCGGCCTTCGTTACGCATTTTGCGACATCCCTCAACTTCATCCCTTTATGTGAAGCTCGCTCTGCAATCATCCCTCCTACTTCTTTACCGTTCTTGGTTGCAGTTTTCGAATTGCGTATTTCGCCAAGCCAGGCGGCAAAGATTTCGGCCATGCAATATTGGTCGGAGGAGGAGGCGGATTCGTGTGGAGGTGCGACCGAGGGGTCTATGAAGCCCTGCAATGATGAGCGCACTGCAGGCGGCAGAGAGGAGAAAGGAATCTTGCCAGCTTGTACATAATCGCAAGCCATTTGTCAACGTCGTGGACTCGTTTGTGCATTTTGGTTCTGTTTTTGCAATGGGCGTGGTTGAAGAAAATGTAAAAGAATTTTGAAGAACGAGATCGGACATGATATCAGAAGCAAAGTTTGAAAGGGCAAATTCACTGTATTCACATATCAAAAGCGATGGAAAACGGGTCTCAATGCGTGTTCATTTTATTCATGAAAGAGAACAAGAGTATTTCTCAAGCACAGGCACGAGAGGTAGGAAGTGATCTTACTACCTGGTATTGGAACGTCGAAGGACCGCTGTACCGTCTCCGAGCTCAACATTCAAGCAGTACCATCGAGATCGAATTCAATATCCCCCAGCTCGCCTCCCTCGTATGGCTTGAAGGTGAACTCGTCGGTCACTTGAATCTCCATATTGAAGTCATATCCACCACGCGCGCCACCACCAGAGCCAAACACAATACCTCCACGATTCTCGATCGCCTTGGTTGCCTCAATCTCCGCCAGAAGCTTCGCGGCCTGCTTTTCCTCCTCACGCTTTGCTTGCTCCTTTCGTGAGATCTGGACGATGCCGGCCGCGACTGAGCGTGCAAAGCGGCGCTGCATAGCCTGCATATGATACCATGAAAGAGGACCATACTCCGCATACTCGTCCATGTCCTTTCCCGTCATGTCTCTCAAGTTCTCTTCTGCCTGCAGGTCGAGATTGTCGAAATAACCATGAAGAGGCCTGAGGAGGCGTTCTTGTTTGGTGATGATGCAACGAAGGGCGAGGTTGTTACCGGCTTTCTCTCCAATTGCTTCAGCAGACGCCATGTGAGGATCTTGGGCGATGGTGTAAACCGAGTTCCATTTTGTGAGAACAGCAAGCATGGCGCCTTGGGATCTATCAAAGTCTCCGGAGATAAGACCTTTCTGTGGTCGTTTGTTAGCGCGATCTGTGGGAAAAGGGGGGAAGAGACGCGTACAAATATCTTGAAATGGTGCAGGAACTCAATAACGTCTTGGAGGGCGATAAGGAGGTTCGGACGAGGAACGACGACTTGCTTGCCCGAAGACATCGTTGCGAGGAGAGGCTTCGGGGATGGAGGTGGTGGTTCATCTGGGACAGGGAAATCCAGTTCGCTCTCATCATCGCTTGTATTGCTTGAGCTGCTTGAGCTGCTTGAGTAGCTTACAGCTTCGCGGACTCGCTTCCTAGGAGGAGCGTCGCGATACATGATGCGTTCGAGTTCGTCCTCGGCCCGTTCCATGGTGGATGTTTTGTCAGGATATCGAGTGCGAATTTGGTGTTTGAAAGATTTAGGAAATTGTTAAGCTTTCATATCTAGCTCGCTGCGAGATGATTTCGCCTGTGGTGCACTGAGCGCAGAGCGCTGTCCGCTCTGAGCATAGAGTGAACTCTGGTAATGTAAACCGAAAGAGCTGGATTCCTCACAGCTCTGGTTAGAGCTAGATCATTCCTTTCGGCTTGTTAAGAAGGCTAGCGTGGTGCATTCTAATGCTTGATCTCCGTTATTCGAAGATCAAAGACTCCGGAGAAGATATCGAAGCCAAAAAATCTGATATGTGAGATAATTTAGAGACTTCTTTATCGCTCTGCCAAGTTAAACTTGTTGCACGAGATCTATTCCCTTTTGAGATTCACCTTGACAAATTCCTTTGAAGTGGCTTTGCGTGAGCCTTGGGAGTTATGATGAGAGTAATAGGATTGAGACCCGACGGGACAAATGGAAGTCACCAAGGATTATATTTAAATCAGACCACAGAGTGGAGCAATGCCTCCTTTCCGACGGAAAAGTGTCCCTGTTGCTCATGCACAACCTCCGACATTGAAGGTAAAGCAGCGAAGGAGCTGATGACTTGGCGGAGGGTGTGGACACTGCACAATTAGGAATTGAGTGGAACCATAACACGCCTGTACCAGAGACACAGGATGTCATGAGATAATGTGTAGCTTCCTTGAAGGTATTTCGGTAGGCTTGTTGTGTCCAACAATAATGAACTAGGATGCTTTGTTCGAAGACAAGGCTTGAATAGAAGTGGAAAGAAACAAAGATGATTGCATGCTGCATGTAGGAAAGAGACTCAATCACTGTATATGCTACAAGCTTCTGTGCTTTGCTGCTGGGAAATCTAAGAGAAAGGAAGCAGGTACAAAATCCTCCACTGGACCTCTCAATGGTCCAAGGCCTGCAGTACAATGTTATCATTTATCTTCGAGTTTGAGAACAGGGTATGGTTAACCCTGGTAACATAGGCATTCCCGGAGAAGCACCCTCTCTAGGCAAAGACGACGCATGCACTTAATACCCATAACTTCATCTGACCTTGAATGAAGCCCCCATGGTAGGAGCAACAAAATGTATTCAGTTGAGCAGGGTGATGTCAACTCCGGAATCCTTGAAGGACTCAACAGTGTCCAACACTCGCGCTGTCATTGGCTGCAGCAAGATGTTTTACAGCTTCCGCAACTCATGTAATCTTACCTCGCCAGCAGCACAATCTCCAGAAGTTGCATTACCTCCACTGTTGCCGATCCTAGCTTCTCCTCGATTACCCGGTAGGCTCTCCAAATACGCATATCGTCCGCTAAATCTTGTGTGCCGTCTCTAACACTCTTGAGAAGCGCATCGCTGGAACTTGCAAAATAACCCTTGTGGAAGAAGTCGTTGATTGGGTCACTGGTGAGAGAGTAAACAACCATCTCTTTGACGGACTTGATGTAGATGTGAACGTTTTGATCTTGAGGGGTGCATTTCATTGCTGCTTGGAACCAGGAAGGGAAGAAAATAAGAGAAGGGGAAAATTACCTTGCCTGGTACATATCGTTGAGGTCTACGTCTGTTACTTGAGCTGGAGCCGCTGTAGCCCAGACTTCCCTCACGCCTTTGAAGAGGGCTCTGATAAACCCCGCCTCGATATCGTACCTTTTGGCAACTCGAAACCCGCTTAATGTATTCATCACACTGTTTGACGGCTGTCCGGCGCGCTGCTTCGGGATTGATGACAGCGGGACCGTTCTCCGATACTTTGGCAAACGGAATGCCCTTTTCTTGATAGATTTCGAGATAGACTTCACCGAATGCGTTTTCCCAAATCAGCGGCCTCCTCTGGCGTTTGGAAGGTCTTGGACTTTTCCATAATAGGCCCCGAATCCCGATACATGCTTCTCGTGTTCTTTCGGAGTCATGTTCCAATGTTAAGCCGGTGTTATGCGTGACCGAAGCTGTACAGGAGTTAGCAGGCAATCTAAACTGCAGCAAGTTTCATGATAACGAACAAGTTCTTCCACCGCCTTATCTTTAATGCCAATCTGGATATCTGCCAAAGGACGGTCTTCTTTGAGAGCAGTTAAGAAGGTCTGATAGAAACCTTCAATGAAGTTGGGAAGATTTGCAACAGTCCGTGCGAAATATGTCGAGATGTTCATATCTTCCTCCAACCACTTGATAACTAGCTCTTTGGACTTTGCGAAGTTCGTAGCATCAGCAGCCCCGAAAACAGACCCACCGCAGCCTCCTGGGTAATCAATGAAAGCCAGCTCTCAAGCATGTTTTGTCTGCATATCTTGCCCATAATGGCCGCTTACTCACGCGTTAGCTGTAATCTGAGACCGTAGAGCGCCTCTCTTTTTCAGGTCCCCCTCCTTTCCTCGTCATCAAATCTGTTGATCCCGCTGTGCGTTCTGCTCGAGCCTGTCGAAATTCAAGTCAGCAAGATCATCCCTGCAAATCCTCAACACGACTCACAACCGCGTGGCCAGTCAGGAACCATGCCTTGAACTTCTTCTCGGCCTAACCTCCCGCCAACCCATGTATCCACCGCTGAATTGTGAAGAAAACCATCCGATGACATCGAGAGGAATTCCTTGTGTTAGCGGAGTAGCGGTCTCGGCTTTAACAATGTGACTTGCGAGGGTCTCACGCTTGCTATTTTGTGTCACAATGTGAATGTTGCCTTCTAATGGCTCAATGTACTGTTCAAGTAATATCTCGTGCTTAGGTGTAAACATGCCCTAGCTAGCTTCTCCTTGGCTGTGCTCGAAGGGCCCCAGATCTGAAGTAGCCAAAGGCAACTCTTTGTGCTGATAGCCAAAGAGTCTCGGGATATCGAAGGGATCTCGGGATCTCGTACTTACATCAATTCGGTGAAGAGAAAAAGCCCAATCTCGTTGAATTGGTGGGCAAGGGCCTTGTCTTCATCACTCAGGTCTGGTAGGCTCTACAACTCGTTAGCAGGTTGCAGGTTAGGGAAGCAACCACACTTACCTGATTAAATGCTGTCTGCATGTACCTCCGGAGTCCGGTTCCAATCTGGAATGCCATGGCAGTTGTGATGGAACTGAACGTGCTTGCTCAGTGCAGTAAGTTCTCATTTTGGAGGGTAGGGGCAGCGCTCTTAAGTGCCATTGAACTTTAAGGGAAAGGGGGAGGAGGCAGTGAGTTCCAGAACAGCCATTTGCCAACAATGAAGCCAAAGTTGTGGAAGATTTTCATGGCTGGGCCCTTCTCACAAGAGGTTTACGAGCTGATCATGTTCTCTGCAGGCTAAAGGGTTGCAAAAAGGGGATGACGAAACGCTTTCAAAGAAATTTCTTTCTCAATGGTGAATTTGCTCCGCACAACCAACAGGGGGGCCAATGGGTAGAGTTGTCATAGAATCGACGTGCGATTCATGTAAGCCACAAAATAAATCGAGGCAAGCAACAAACTACAACTGCAACAGCGGAAGCACCACAGCAAAATCACTAAAACCTTTTAGAATATAGTGCGGAGAGCTCTTTTTTAATTCCTCAAATTTGGGGGAGAAGCCTGACATTTTCAAGCGAGGAAAGCTACCAGCTCTCGGAGATGATCCCCCAGCTTCCTTCCCCTTGTTTGCTGAATGGAAGATCCAACATCTCGTGGTATTCCAGCATTGGAGTCTTCACGGTGCCGCTCCTCACCATGTAGCCTTAGATGACGCGTAGATGTTTCAATTATCCTATTAAGGAGGCGGTCTCATGCCAGTCAACTCTTCCAGTTCCTTATAGCCTTCCAGCTCTTGCTCTTCCGGTGAAAGGTTTGAGGAAGGGTGTGGTGGGATGTGGCGTCCTCCCTTCGAGCGGCATATCTGCTTGGTCCTGTTCCTTGCACTGTACTTCATCACCCTCAAGCTCAGACAGAATTCCAGCATTCTCCTGTTCTTCGCCACACCGTACATCGCCCTCGAGTTCAGAGAGTATTCCAGTATTGTCCTCTTCTTCGTCCCCAAGCAGATCACCCTCGAGTGCAGACGGTATCCCAGCATGCTCCCGTTCTGCACCACGCAGACCATTGCCTTAAAGCTCCGTCACCGCTCTCAAGACCTCTCCCCTTTGTTTGTGAAATCCCCCAATATCACTAGACGGCTTGACCATATGGAGGCCTATCGGATGCTGGACGGCGCCATTCATAACACAAGAAAGTGATTCGTGATTCGTGTACGGATCGAGGATGATGCTAGACAGCTTCGGCATAGCAGCAAGAATAACATCAGGGCGAAGGTGTATGTACCTTCTGAGAATCTTCTCAAACCTCTTGTTGGACTTCGGCCCCTCCCTGTGTATTCGTAGCTCAACCCCGTATCCGTTTTAGCAATAGTAGCCATATCTCCGCCATATACTCTTCGAAATCGAAAGCGTCATCCCGATTCGGAAACAAATCGAGTGTTTGTGTTTTTCGCCCCCGCGTATTGATATGATAAAGAAAGGACCCGGTGTCGATTGGTTTGAAAGATATTGCTCGACGTCGTGAACTTTGTGTATCTTCGATTGCGGAATGGACAAGAGAAGTTTGCTGGGCTTTGGCGAATTTTGACAGCGCTGTTCCCAGGCTCATTCAATGGGTCTTAGAGTCATTGCAGGTTCGGAAAAGGATATGTATCTTGAACGGGCTTTGGTAGAAGTCGGTTGGATAAACGTCGAGGATCTCGCGCCTCGACAGTGGTGGCACATCGCGAGGGGAGGTGGCACGCAAAAGGTAGAAGTGACGATAGTGAAGGATGGCGTGGAACCGTTGTCATCGCGAAATACTTCGAGAAGGATTTACAGAGGTGAATAATCTCATAGCATCGCGTATTGAGCGAAATTCCACTTTGTTGAGAAGTTGATCAGGATACTTGATGCTCGTTGATGCTCGGGTCTGGATAATCCTGGTTTCTCACAAGCGAGCCCTTGGACAGTGCAGGGCTGGCGAGGCTGCGGTTCAGCTGAGTCGATGAGTGCAGCCTGAACCGAATCCCAACTCCCAACCCAACAAATAACTTCGCATGCATGCCAACTCTGCGACAAGTATTCACTGAGAACCCCTTTCCTGAAATTCTCGCAAATCTGGTCTGAATAATGCGCCTTCTAGAATGCAACAACGATGGCGAGTTCAGCCTAACGGATGACCTTGGCGACCACGTTTCCCGGTACGCCATACTTTCGCACACATGGGGAGTGGATACAGAGGAGGTTACTTTCAGAGACCTGATAGATGGCACCGGGAAGAGCAAGGCCGGCTATGGCAAGATCCGGTTCTGCGCACAACAGGCCAAACGCGACGGCTTGCAATACTTTTGGGTAGACACATGCTGCATCGACAAATCGAACAGTACTAAGCTCGCAGAAGCTATCAACTCCATGTTTCGCTGGTACCGCAATGCTACTAAATGCTACGTTTATCTATCAGATGTATCGATAACTAAGCGGAAAGCAAGTAATCAACTCTCCGAGTTTACTTGGGAACCAGCTTTTCGGGTAAGTAGATGGTTTACACGGGGTTGGACCCTTCAAGAGCTTATTGCCCCGGGTTCGGTCGAATTCTTCTCCCAAGAAGGCAAGCGACTTGGCGATAAGAGAACCCTTGAGCGGCAAGTTCACGAGATAACTGGAATTGCTATTTCAGCGCTTCAAGGAGCCCCTTTATCCCAATTCGGAGTCGATGAGCGATTGCTATGGATAGAAAATCGCCAGACTACGCGCAAAGAGGACAAGGCGTACTCGCTACTAGGTATATTCGATGTCTATATGCCGCTTATCTATGGCGAAGGTGAAGATCATGCTTTAATCCGGCTCCGGGAGGAAATCGATAAACCTTCAAAAGGTGAGTACTCAACTTTGGTTTAATATCTAGTATAGTAACCAAAGCGAGCGCTAACCGGTAACTCAGGGCTCGATTATCTTCCTTACGCTATTGAGGCGTCGTTCAATTCGTATGCAAAGCAGCATTCGCCCTCTTGCCTCCCTAATACCCGTGTCGAGCTTCTTCGGGATATATATATCTGGGCCGATGGAGAAGATGAGCGGTGTATCTTCTGGCTGAATGGCCTAGCTGGAACGGGAAAGTCCACGATTGCCCGCACAATCGCCCGTAGATACTCAGACCAAAAATCTCTTGGGGCTAGCTTCTTCTTCTCCCGAGGTGGTGGAGACGTTAGCCACCCAGGGAAGTTTGTTACAAGCATCGCCACGCAGCTTGCGAAAAGTATACCCGCTTTACGTCGATATATATCCGATGCTATTGTAGAGTGTAACGACATAACAAACCTCTCTCTCCGCGACCAGTGGCAGCTGCTCGTCCTCCGTCCGCTTTCGAAGCTTGACGATAATAGCTGCCGTGCCTCGTATATTCTGGTAGTCGACGCACTTGACGAATGTGACGGCAGTGACAATATCCGAATAATTCTACAATTGTTAGCCGAGGCTCGATCCCTAAAGAGGGTGAGGCTGCGAATCTTTATGACAAGCAGACCTGAAATTCCAATCCGACACGGCTTCTATCAAATGTCTGAGACCGAGCACCGCGACTTCGTTCTCCATAATATATCGCCATCCATTATCGACCACGATATAGCAATTTTCCTAGAGTACAACCTTAGGCTCATTAGTGAGGAAGATTCTCTAGACGCCGGCTGGCCCGGTGCAGAAGCCATTAAGACTCTGGTCCAAAGTGCAAGTGGCCTGTTTATCTGGGCGGCAACTGCCTGTCGGTTTATTCGCGAAGGGCTATTTGCCGATGAAAGGTTACTCGCACTTCTTAAAGGCGGCGCCTCCGCTGCTGCGACACCAGAAGAACACCTCAACGAGATCTATATCACTGTTTTGCAGAGTTCCATTCAAGCAAACTTCAGCCAGCAAGAGAAAGAGAGATTTTGCAGTATGCTAAGAGAAATCCTTGGAAGTGTCGTAACTTTACTCTCTCCCCTTTCAGTTCACTCTTTGAGTAGGCTACTCGCCACCTCGGAACAAAGGGCTGTCCGGTTACTAAAGGATCTTCACGCCATTCTAGATATTCCGAATAACCACCGCCCGCTCCATCTACATCATCCTTCATTCCGCGACTTTTTGCTCAACGAGGACAGATGCAGAGATTCAAACTTCCTGGTAAACGAAAAACTAGCGCATCAGACACTGGCTATTCGCTGTATTCAACTTATGTCGACTTCTCTCAAAAGAGATATATGTGGTGTTACTCTCCCTGGTACTTGTGCTACTGGTATTGAACAATGTCGAATAGAGCAGTGTCTTCCTCCGGAGGTAAGTTACGCATGTCTCTACTGGATTCAGCATCTTCAGAATGGTGGTGCTCAGCTCCACGATAACGACGACGTCCACCAGTTCCTCCAGACCCATCTCCTCCACTGGCTTGAGGCACTGAGCTGGATGCGAAAGATTTCTGAAGGGATTCTTGCGGTTACTTCCTTGGAGTCCATCGCTCTAGTAAGCCTACTCGAGTATATCACGAGATACGCAACTAATCTATTGTTCAGAGTATGGACTGCCCCAGTTTATACGCGTTTATTCATGATATAAAGCGATTTGTACTATATAGCCGGGTCGGAGTCGAGCAGGCTCCTCTCCAGATATACTGCAGTGCACTTGTTTTTGCACCGGCAAATAGTCAAGTAAGGAAGCAGTTTAAAAGCCAAATGCCTTGTTGGGTGCAAAGATCACCTGATGTGCAAAAGAATTGGGGTTCTTCATTACAGACACTTGAGGGCCATTCGGACCATGTCGAGTTTGTCACCTTCTCGCCAGACGGCAAACAGCTGGCGTCGGCATCGGCATCGGAGACGACGGTCAGGTTGTGGAACGCGGCCACGGGAGCGGCGCTACAGACGCTTGAGATCAAAAGTTGGGTCAAAGCCATAACCTTCTCGCCGGACGGTAAAATAGCGGTATTGATAGATGGCGTCCAAGTGGGTGACGTGGCCGGCACGGTCCAGCTCTGGGACGCAGCGACTGGCGCAATATTACAGACCCTTAAGATACATATGAGGATAGGCTATACCAATACCGCAGCCTTCTCGCCGGATTGTAAAATGCTGGCATCGGCATCAAGGGGCGATGACGAGAGCGACGACGGCACGGTCCAGCTCTGGGACGCAGCGGCGGGCGCATTATTACGGACCTTTAAAGGCTTTACAAGGTCAGCGCTGGCCTTCTCTCCGGACAGTAAGATAGTGGCGTTTTCATCGTTACGTATGACGGTCAGGTTGTGGGACACAGCCACGGGAACGGCGCTACGGACGCTCAAGAGTGGAGACTGGGCTACGGCTGTGGTCTTCTCGCCAGATGGCAAGACGGTGGCGTCCGCATTACAGGACGGTGGGGTCCAGCTTTGGGATGTAGCGACGTGCGTGACTTGGAAGATCCCCGACGTTTTCGTTGATGAAGCCTTGGCTTTCTCGCCGGGCGGTAAGTTGACGGCGACGTCAGGGCCAGCCGACCCTAATACAATCCGGTTCTGGGATACGGCGACGGGCGTAGCTCTGCAGATGTTCGAGGGCCACACGAGATCTGTCGCGGCCGTGACATTCTCGCCGGACGGCAAGGTCGCAGCGTCAGCATCGCGGGATCAGACGGTCCGGCTCTGGGACGTAGCGACGTGTGCGGCCTCGCAAACGCTTGGTAGAGCTCGGGTCAGACGCGTGGCTTTCTCACCGGACGGTACATTGGTGGCGTCGGGATCGAGTGACGGCACGGTCCAGCTCTGGGATGTAGAAACGGCCGCGGCCTTGCAGATGCTCGAGGGCCATATAGGCGCGGTCGATGACGTGGCAATCTCGCCGGACGGCAAGATAATAGCGTCGGCATCAAATGATAGCACGGTCCGGCTTTGGGATGCAGCGACAGGTGCAGCCTTGCATACATTTAAGGACCATACGCACTCGGTCAGGAGCGTTGCCTTCTCTCCAGATAGCAAGATGGTGGCATCGGCAGAGGCCTACGGGGTCCGGCTCTGGGATGCAACGGCGGGGGCGGCCTCGCAATCACTGGGCCCGCGAATGCTGTCCAATCTAGATATGATCTACTCCGTGTCCTTCTCGCCGGACGGCAAGGTGATAGCGGTGGGATATGATAACAAAATCCAGCTCTGGGATACAGCGACGGGGGCGTCCTTGCGGACGCTTTGGGATTATGGACGCTTTCTCAACGCCATGGCCTTCTCGCCAGATGGCAATATAGTGGTGTCAGCATCGTCACGCACCGTCCGGCTTTGGAATGCAGCAACTGGTGTAGTTCTTCAGATCCTTCTGTT
>Ga0307515_10021747_pt1 | contig 11348 bp, 7 predicted proteins | sample 17_EM_MG_FD_194513 | JGI IMG/M metagenome (GOLD analysis project Ga0307515, IMG submission 194513) | Populus trichocarpa ectomycorrhiza microbial communities from riparian zone in the Pacific Northwest, United States - 17_EM | ecosystem: Host-associated > Plants > Roots > Unclassified | place... | reverse complement strand
ACATACTGGCTTTCTTTGCCGCCAGTGATGGTATTGTGAACGAAAACCTGGCCGTAAATTTCATGAGCGAGGTGCAATTGCCCGAGGCCCGTTGTTTTTATGGCTTCCAGATCATGATGGAAAACATTCACTCAGAAACGTATGCCCTGTTAATTGATACATATATAAAAGACCCGGCCGAAAAAGACCGCCTGTTTCATGCTATTGACACCATACCGTGTGTAACCAAAAAAGCCGAGTGGGCGCTGCGCTGGATAAACAACGGCAACTTTGCCGAGCGCTTGGTTGCTTTTGCGGCGGTTGAAGGTATCTTCTTTTCGGGTAGCTTTTGCTCTATCTTCTGGCTTAAAAAACGCGGCCTGATGCCGGGCTTAACTTTCAGCAATGAGTTAATTTCTCGTGATGAAGGCTCGCACTGCGAATTTGCCTGTTTATTATACAAAATGCTTAACAAACGCTTAAGCGCCGAAGCCGTTACTAAGATTATTACTGATGCGGTTGAAATAGAAAAAGAATTTGTTACCGATGCACTGCCCGTTAACCTGATTGGTATGAACGCCAAAATGATGGGCCAGTACATTGAATTTGTTGCCGATAGGTGGCTTGGCGAACTGGGCTATGAAAAACATTACGGAGCCAGCAATCCTTTCGACTTTATGGAGATGATATCGCTGCAGGGCAAAACCAACTTCTTTGAAAAACGGGTTGGCGACTACCAGAAAAGCGGCGTATTAAACAACGCCGAAAGCAAAGCATTTTCTCTTGATGAGGATTTCTAAGAGTAGTATCAAGTAGTTAGTATCAAGTATCAAGATACTAAGTTAGATCACAAATATAGGTTCGGCGGCGAACAAAGTTTTCCTAATTGACGCCGGTTAAAAAAAGAATAAGAGTTAATAATATATATACGTAAACGAGTTGGTACAGGTCTTGCTACTTGATACTAACTACTAAATATCCATTAAAACATGCTTGTAGTAAAACGAGACGGTAGAAAAGAGTCGGTAAAATTCGACAAGATCACGGCACGTATTGAAAAACTGTGCTATGGGTTCAACCTGGTTGACCCGATTGATGTGGCAAAAAAGGTAATTGAAGGTTTGTTTGACGGTGTAACCACGTCAGAACTTGATAACCTTGCTGCCGAGACTGCTGCATCATTAACAACGAAGCATCCCGATTATGCTTTGCTGGCATCGCGCATTGCAGTATCAAACCTGCATAAGAACACTATCAAGTCGTTCTCGGAAACTATGCGTATCCTGTACAACTATGTGGATGGCAAAACCGGTAAAAATGCCTCGTTAATTGCTGATGACGTTTGGGAAGTGATTGAAAAGAATGCCGAACTGTTAGACAGCACCATCATTTACGACCGCGATTTTGGTTTTGATTATTTTGGTTTTAAAACCCTTGAAAAATCGTACCTGTTAAAAGTAGATGGTAAAATTGTTGAGCGCCCGCAACACTTGTTTATGCGTGTATCTGTTGGTATCCACAAAGAGGATGTAGAAAGCGCTATCAAAACTTACCACTTAATGAGCGAGCGTTGGTTTACACATGCTACGCCTACTTTATTTAATGCCGGTACTCCAAAACCACAAATGTCGTCATGCTTTTTATTAACCATGAAAGATGATAGCATTGATGGTATTTACGATACTTTAAAACAAACAGCAAAAATATCACAAAGCGCAGGTGGTATTGGCTTAAGCATTCACAACGTGCGTGCTACAGGTTCATACATCAGCGGCACAAACGGTACCAGCAATGGGATTATTCCAATGCTGCGGGTATTTAACGATACTGCCCGTTACGTTGACCAGGGTGGCGGCAAACGTAAAGGCGCTTTCGCTATTTATTTAGAGCCATGGCATGCAGATATCTTTGAATTTTTAGATCTGCGTAAAAACCACGGTAAAGAAGAAATGCGTGCCCGCGATTTGTTTTACGCCCTTTGGGTATCTGACCTGTTTATGCAACGCGTTGAGGCCAACGAAGAGTGGAGCTTGTTTTGCCCGCATGAAGCACCAGGACTGGCCGATTGCTTTGGCGAAGAGTTTGTTGCCCTATATACCAGGTACGAAAAAGAAGGCCGTGCACGCCGTACCATCAAAGCACAGGAATTGTGGTTTGCCGTATTGGATGCCCAGGTTGAAACCGGTACACCATACCTGTTATATAAAGATGCTGCCAACAGCAAATCAAACCAGCAAAATTTAGGTACTATCAAAAGTTCAAACCTTTGTACCGAAATTATGGAATACACCGATGCCAACGAGATTGCCGTTTGTAACCTGGCTTCATTAGCATTACCACGCTACATTAACAATGGTACATTTGATCATAACAAATTATATGATGTTACTTACCAGGCTACTTTAAACCTGAACAAGATCATCGATTATAATTATTACCCGGTTAAAGAAGCCGAATACTCAAACCTGCGTCACCGCCCTATTGGTTTAGGTGTACAGGGTTTGGCAGATACTTTCATCCAGCTGCGTATGCCGTTTGAAAGCGATGAGGCTAAACAACTGAACAAGGAAATTTTTGAAACCATTTACTTTGCTGCCATGACGGCTTCAAAAGACCTGGCTATCAAAGATGGTGCTTACGAAACCTTCCAGGGCTCGCCATTATCAAAAGGTAAATTCCAGTTTGATTTATGGAACGTATCGCCTGCCAGCAACCGTTGGGATTGGGAAAACCTGCGCCTTGATGTAATGAACCATGGTGTGCGTAACTCACTGTTAGTAGCGCCAATGCCAACAGCATCAACATCACAAATATTGGGTAACAATGAGTGCTTTGAGCCATATACCTCAAACATTTACACCCGCCGTGTATTAAGTGGCGAGTTTATTGTGGTAAACAAATACCTGCTGCGCGATTTGGTTAACCTTGGCTTGTGGACACCTGCTATGAAAGATAAGATCATCACTGCAAACGGATCTGTTCAGGATATTGCCGAAATACCATCAGCTATTAAAGAACTGTACAAAACAGTTTGGGAAATTAAGATGCGTAATATCATTGATATGGCTGCCGATAGGGGTGCTTATGTTTGCCAATCGCAATCATTAAACCTGTTCATCAACGCGCCAAACGCTTCAAAACTAACTTCAATGCACTTCTACGCATGGAAAAAAGGCTTAAAAACAGGTATGTACTACCTGCGTACACAAGCCGCTTCGCAAGCTGTTAAATTCACCGTTGAAAACCAGGGCGGATCAAACATGGAGCCGGTTATCCCTGACCATGTAGACCAAATGGCCGACAACGTACCAGAAGGCCCAAGCTGCTCGATGGAAGAAGGTTGCGTTACCTGTTCAGCGTAAGGCTTTAGGAGCAAGGATAGAAAGATAAAGGATTAAAGACATTAAGTCTGCTAAGTCCCGTGAACCTCAGTTCACGGGACTTTTTTTGCTTTTTGGGAATTAATCAATTTCTATTGCTAAAAGAAAATCAACTACAATCTTAATTGTAAAATATTTTACAATTTTTAACTCCCAAGTTGTAAAATATTTTACAACTTGGGAGTTAACTTTACTATTGTTACTTGCAAAGGTGAAACATTGTATTTAAATTAGCATACAAACAGGAAAGGCTATCCCAAAGGATAGCCTAATTACAAGGGATCAACCTGTACTATAAGAGGGCTTGAGTACATTTGTTTAATAGCTAATGAGCTACAACAAAATTACAACTCTAATGTGGTTATAATTACAACTCTAATGTGGTTGCATTACTATTCACCTCTCTTTAGTATCGTTAAAGTAACTGAAACTACCTTAACGAGATTTTAAGCCGCTTAGCTTCATGTGCTTTACAAGGCATTGAATAAGCGGCTTTATATTGTTATTTTATTCTTGACATATACAGCATCCTCACGATATTTATGGTCAGGTAATGGATTACCATCCTCATCTATCCAAGCAGGGCTTCCATAAAAGCTATTACTATTGTTACTTCCAACTTGAACCTTTACAATGGACCCATCTTTTAAAAGAGCATTCTTAGCACTTCCTAATGCTGCTTTAATCTCTTCAACCTTGGATTTTGGCTCATAATCACTAACTAATCCTGTTAACTCATTAATATTTAGAAACCTATTAGTTAACTTCAAGAGTGCTGCTATTTTTTCTTTATTACTTGCATCCTTTTTATACGGACGTTCAAAAGTTAATGCTTCAATCCCATTATAAGGTACGATCTCTTCGTTGGATAAATCTATTCCATTGAGCATTAACATAGCATCTATATGCTTAATTTGCTCCAATAGATTAAGCCGTTGGGCTTTTAAATCTGAAATGAATTGATTATTGTACATATTTTTAATTGTGTAGTAAAGATAACGGATTGTTCTTGATACTTCCAAATTTTTATAAGACAAAAAACAAGATGTTTTCAATACGCATACACAATGCTATCAATAATGTTGATAATATGTCGTAATTGTCGGTAATCAATCATAAATTTAAGTAATTTGGGTATAATTGTTCTGCTATGCCCGATCTAATCCTCCTTGATAATTAGACATATACTTATATAAATATACAACTGTATGTACAACACAAGTAACACTATAACTAATTAACACCTTATCATCTTATTTATATCTACAACAAACATTCGTACCAGATACAGTATTTAAATCCTCCTATTAATCTAAGGGTAAATACAATTTCAAAATCATCTACCTTATTTAACATCGTCAATCATAAAATTACCTCTCATTACAAGCCGATTCTCAAATACATTTCTACTTTCTATATTATACTGATCATTTAGCATTTCAATTGCTGCTTTTTCATCATATTTAGCAAGCATTTGATTAATATCAATGTACTTTGCTTGTGATTAGCCAATGCTTTACATATAATTCCATATTGCGTGATGAAGTTTCCAACTGTAACTTAATTTTGTATTAATGATTATTTGCGATTAATTATTAAGCCTTTATAGCATGGTTGTTTAAAAAATCCAATAATTTGAGATGGTAATGGAATAGGATCTTGATAGATGATAGTGCACCTTGTAGATTTAATGACATTGATATTTTATTAATCATACCAACAATCCCTACTTTCGTACAATCAAATGGCCATGAACTATCATCCATGAACCATGAACAATAAAAATGCACCCCAAACACGAAATCATCCGTTGCGAACGCTGTGAGGCTCCTTTTGAATGTAAAGCCAATTCATTCACCAAGTGCCAGTGCAGCACTGTACAGCTTACCCTGAACGAGGTGCAGTATGTGAGCGAGCTGTATGAAGGTTGTTTGTGTGCTAATTGCCTGCTTGTTGTGCAGCAGGAATATAGAGTTGGGATGGGTATCGAATAATAGCCCATTAAAAATCATCAGGCCACTCAATAATTTAAAAACAATATCTTAGCGCCAACAGCATAACTAATACCGCTGTTGACCATGGCCGCTATCAGCACAAAGCAAAAACCACACATTCAACAGGTTGATTATATCCGGGCGATAGCCGCACTGGCAGTAACCTTATTCCATTTGGGTGGCAAAACGTTACCGGTTTTAAATTATGGCTGGCTGGGTGTTTATATGTTTTTCCTGTTATCGGGTTTTATCATTTGCTGGGCTATACCCGAAAACTATAGCTGGAAACTGGGTGGCCGCTTTATCCTCAAACGGGTTATCCGTATCGAGCCGCCGTACATCATCTCGATAGTGCTGGCTATTATTATGAAGCTTTTTTGGGTAGCACATTACCACCCCGATTGGGTTAACGCAGTTTGCCACCTGGCTTACCTGAATAGCTTTTTGGGCCAGCCTTACTTAAGCCCTGTTTATTGGACCCTGGGTATCGAGTTCCAGTTTTACCTCTTCGTGGCGCTTTGCTTTCCATGGTTTACAGGTAAATGGGGGCAATGGCTGTTATTGCTGTTAAGTATTTTACCTGTATTTTTACACGTATCCGGTGCTACGTTAATCAACAGCTTCCCGGTGTTTGCGCTGGGTATTTTGTATTATTTATACAAGGTTAAAGGAAAAGCTTTGAACGGCGTACTTGTTTTTGGTGTTCTGATTACTGCTTGCAGCATGTATTCGGTTGGCGTATCGCAAACCTGCGCTGCGTTATTTGCCCTGGGTTTATTATTGTTGCCTTTAAAAAATTATCGGGTTATTGGCTTTCTTTCTAAAATTTCGTTTTCGCTATACCTAACCCATGATATTATAGGGAGTAACCTGGTGGTTTACCTTGGTACGCTATTGCCTAAAACGTTCTTTTTTAAAGGGGTAGAATTTTTGACAGGCATTGGTGTGAGTGTTTTATTTGCCTGGTTGTTTTATTTACTGGTTGAAAAGCCTTGTTTAAAATTATCCAAACGGGTGAATTATAACCTGTCATTAAAGGTAATATCATGATAGTGTAACATGTACATGACAATTTGCATTTTATCAAAAAAATAAAGGATTAGCGTGTAACATTTGAACTATTTTCGCCTCCAATTACGAAAATACGCACAAATGAAACGTTTTTACTTTTTTATAGCTCTAATTTGTTTTGCCGTCTCGGCCAAAGCGCAGTTTGGGGTTGGTGGTGGTGGCCCCACAATTGTTGGCCGCATTTCTGGTACTGTTATCGATTCAGTTACCAAGCAACCTATGGATTATACATCTGTAGGGTTGTATCGCAGTGGCGGTAAATCGCCCATCAATGGTGTCTTAACAGATTCAAAAGGTAGTTTTAAGATAGACAATGTAAAACCAGGAAGCTACAAACTGGTAATTTCTTTTCTTGGTTATCCAACAAAAACAATCGACCCGGTTGTAACTACTGCTGCAAAGCCGGATGCTAAAATGAACAACATTTTCCTGTCGCCGGGCTCCAAGACACTGGCAACTGTTAATATTGTTGGCCAGGCGCCACTGATAGAAAACAAGATTGACAAGATTGTTTATAATGCCGAAAAAGACCTGACATCTGCAGGCGGTAATGCCACCGATGTATTGCAAAAAGTGCCTTTGGTAAACGTTGATATTAACGGCAACGTATCTATTCGCGGCGATCAGAATGTTAAAGTTTTGATTAACGGTAAACCATCGGGCGCAACATCGGCCAGCTTATCGGATGTTTTGAAAACCATCCCTGCCGATCAGATCAAAAGCATCGAGGTGGTAACATCCCCATCTGCAAAATATGATGCAGAAGGCTCTGGTGGTATCATCAACATTATTACCAAGCAAAAAAATGTATCGGGCATCAGTGGCTCGGTAAGCGGTGGTGTAGGTACACGCCAAAACAATGGTAACGTTAACCTTAATTATAATAAAAACAGGTTTAGCCTGGGTATCAACGCCGGGGGTAACTTAACGTGGCCGCAAACGTCAACCACCACATTTGATCAGCAATTTAAAGGTGCCGATGGAAGCATTACCCGCCATAACTTTAATAATTCAACCAGCCGCATCAAAAGGCATGGCGCTATAGGTTCGGTAACCATGGGTTACGAGGTTAACGCGTTCAATAGCTTTAACAGTACCTTCAGGCTTAATGATGGTGGTTTTAGCACCGATGGTAACGGCGTTAATAATATACAAGCCGGCAGCATTTTAACCCAGTACACAAGTACCACCCAATCGCATAACCACTTTGGCGGTTTTGATTGGAATTTGGATTATACCCACAAGTTTAAAAAAGAGGGCGAGGAGTTTACGCTATCGGGTCAGTGGAGCCATAGCATTATTACTACTAACTACAACAACTTGTTTACCGCGGTTAACCCAAGCCAGATTGGTGATAACAACGGTAAAAACAACGAGTATACTTTCCAGGCCGATTATACATTGCCGGTAAATAAAGTAGTAAAAGTTGAGGCCGGTGGTAAAACCATACAACGCCGTATAAACAGTAACTACGATATATTTGATACCGATAACAGTGGTAATAATGCAGTACGCGATTCATTGAACTCGAACCTGTACGATTATAATCAGAATGTATATGCAGGTTATGCGGTATTAACTTTCACTTTACCAAAAAGCTATTCGTTATTGGTAGGTGGCCGTGTTGAAAATACCAGGATAAAAGGCGATCCGCAGAACCCTTACCAGGATCCGGAAAAAGTTGGCGACCTGTACCAGAATTTAAGCCCTTTTAGTACCAGCTATACAACGTATGTGCCCAGCTTAACTATACAGAAACAACTAGGCAGCCAAACGCTTAAATTATCATACAGCAAACGTATACAAAGGCCAAGCCTGCAGTTTTTAAATCCGTTTATTAACCGCAGTTCGATACAAAGCCAATCAGTTGGTAACGTGAACCTGGCGCCGGAAGTATCGCAAACTGTTGAGCTGAACATTAACAAATTTGTTAAGTCATCTGTAATCAACTTCTCGGTTTATTATAAAAATACCAACAACATGATTGAAGGTATTGCTGATACACTGACAGAAACTATTCAAAACCAGGTAGTACACGCTACCCGTACAGCTTACCAGAATATTGGTAAAAACAATTCGTTTGGTGCAAGTTTCTTCGGATCAATAAACCCGATAAAGCCTTTAACTATCCGTGCCAGCATCAATGGTTATACTTATAATCCAACCATTTTTGATGCTTATAAAGATAAAGCATCCGCAACTGGCTTGTATTTCCAATACTCAGCTTTCGGAAGTGCATCATACCAGTTTCCGCATAACTTTTTGGCCGAACTGTTTGGCTTTACCAACTCGGCCCGCCGTACCATACAAGGTACCAGCCCGGCATTTGGTATTTATGCCTTTGGTTTAAAGAAACAGTTTATGGATAAAAAACTGGCTATCGGCTTTAACACGGTACAGCCATTTGCCCGCGACAAACACTTCGATCAAAATATAAGCAGCGACGCGTTTTCGTTAAAAAGCTCAACCGCGTTCCCTTTCCGTTCGTTCGGTATCACATTTAGCTATAGCTTTGGTAAGCTAAGCTTCAGCAACCCGCAACAACAGAAAAAAGGCGTAAACAACGATGACCTTAAACAAGGGGACCAGGGCGGTAACGGCGGTGGCACACCATCAGGAGGACGATAAGACTTTTAGAATCAAGAGTCAAGAATCAAGACTTTTTGAAAATAGCAGGGCCGGGAGAGTTAATCTTCCGGCCCTTTTTTACTTGATATAATTGTTGCCATGTATTCACTTCTCACAGTATTTGTAAATTTTTGATTATCAATACATCACGTTCGTTATTGCGAGGTACGAAGCAATCCCCGACATGCTAAGTCTTACATAGTTCGGGATTGCTTCGTACCTCGCAATGACGGTAGTTTAGAACATTCGTTTAACTATATCCGTTGCACGTCATAACGATTTTTTTTCAGATTTTACCTGGTGCTCACTCGTGCCGGTGGTTTAAGGCATTTTTACCTGATGGATACTTGCAATGCCGCTCCGGAGGCGTCTTGATTCTTGACTCTTGATTCTACTCCGCCTCCACATTAATCCCTATCTGCTTCAATAACAGCGATGCATTAAAGGTTTTGCACTCGCCGTGTTTTATCTTGTAGTCAAACAGCATTTCGCCGTTTTTTACCTGGATATCGAAGTAGAAGTTGCGTACGTAATCGGGGTATTTATCTTCCAGGCGAGCAATTTGTAAATCGTGAGTGGCCACCATGCCCACGGCATTTTTGCGGATCAGTTGTTCGATAACCGCTTTGGAGCCAAGGTATTTGTCAACAGAGTTGGTGCCGCGCAGCATTTCATCAATCAGGAAAAATATCTTGGGTTCATTCTCCACCGCGGCTAACAACATTTGCAGGCGGTCGAGTTCGGCTTTGAAGGTTGATGTGCTTTCGTTTAGTGAATCTTTAATCCGCATGTAGCTAATCATGGTGATAACAGACACCCGCATGCTTTTAGTGCACACAGGAGCGCCGCAAAGCGCCAGTACTGTATTGATGCCTATGGTGCGCAAAAAGGTGCTCTTGCCCGCCATATTCGAGCCGGTGATGATATCTATCTTATGAGTATCCTCCAGTTCATAGTTATTTTCTATACGTTTTGCAGCGTCAATAAGTGGATGGGCAAGTGAGTGGGCGACAAGTGTATAGCCTGGTTTATCTTCAATTTCAGGATAAGCCCAGTCGGGGTAGTTCATAGCGAGACTTGCCAGGCTGATAAGGACCTCAAATTCGGCAATAACATCAAAAGCGGCTTCCAGGCTTTCGTTATTCTGGCGTTTCCAGTTTTCAATGGCTATTACCTGGCGGATATCCCACAAAAAGAATAGGTTAAGCACAAAGCCAACAATCATGTTAAGGTGATAATTGAGTTTGTTGATCAGGTTGGCCAGCTCTTTTATTTTATTGGAGGTTTGGCTGGTTTTTAATAATGCAGCAAGTGATGCATTATAGCTGGCCTGCCAGGGCTCGTCTTCCGCCTGTTTAAATACATCGGCATATTTGGCCAGTGTATCGCCAATTTTACCGGCAATCATATCGGCTTTGCTAATGTACATGGCTTTTGAAAATACGATGCCCATGTTGGCAATACCTATTATAATGGCCGCCAGCCTGGCATAAGGAATAAACCAGGCCAGTATTAAAACACCGGTAAACAAATACGGTGCAATTTTGGTGTACGTGGCAAGCCATTTTTCGCCGGGCATATCAAGCGGCAGATGCAGGTATTTGAAAAGGTTTTTAAGCTGATTAACATCCTGCTGAATGGCAAATACCAATAGGGTTTGCACCGAAAGTTTCCAGTCGTTTTTGCCGGCTATTTCTTTAACCGCTTCCTGGCGCTGCAGAATGGTGGCTTTGGTTGCCGGTTTATCAAACCATTCGGCAAGTTTATTGTTGCCTGTAGATGTTGCTGTGCGGTTAACCAATTGATACAGGGAGGCGTTGCCAAAAATATCCAGGTCGGAGGTGTAAAAGTGCTTTTCGTTTCCAAAGCGGGCGCCGTCGTTATACATATTGACGTGGCTTTGGATGCTGGCTATCTCGTTCAGGTTTACTTTTTGCAGGTCATCGTAGTACTGTTTAAGTTTTTCGAACCGGCTTTGGCGGGATACCAGCCACGCAAACGCAAAAATAAGCACTACAAAGGCCAGAGCTACAATTGTAAAATTATCCTGCTGCACGCCAACGCTGATGGCTACAACAATAAGCGCGAAGATGCTGAGCCTCAATAATGAATACGTATTGGCAAGTTTTTTATATTTGGCGGCTTCCTGCTGTGCGGCATTGGCGCGTTGTTCATAATTGGTAATAATATCCTGTTGCATACCCGGTAAAAAAGTTGTGGCTAAATAAACACATATATTTTAAATAAACGTTTATTTGTTTGAGATATGAAGATCACGTTTTTAACCGTTGGCAAA
>Ga0307515_10021746_pt1 | contig 11349 bp, 3 predicted proteins | sample 17_EM_MG_FD_194513 | JGI IMG/M metagenome (GOLD analysis project Ga0307515, IMG submission 194513) | Populus trichocarpa ectomycorrhiza microbial communities from riparian zone in the Pacific Northwest, United States - 17_EM | ecosystem: Host-associated > Plants > Roots > Unclassified | place... | reverse complement strand
TAGGTATAGTTGCAGTATTAAAGAAATAGAGAGCATTCTTGCAAGGTATAGAGAAACTATTTATAGTTAAGACGGATTATAAGAACCTAATAGGATTTCTAACGACGAAGGAACTTAACTAAAGATAGGTTAGATGGGTAGAGATGCTTACGGAATACCATTTCGAGATTTAGCATACTAAGGGTACAGATAATACGCGGGCAGACGCTCTAAGCCGCAAAGCTGAACTATAAAATAATGAAAAGCTATTAGGGGCTTTATTGCGAAAAGATACAGACGGATTAATTAGGTACAATTATCCGAAGATTATAGTAACTTAAGAAGACGAGAAGCTAGAGAAAGTCTATAAGACACCAAAAAGCTTTTAGGTATAAAGAATTCTAGAAGTATAGCTAGAAGATTTATAGATGGATATATACGAAAACCAAGAAATAAAGTATATCCTAAGAAGCATAGCAGAACAGTTCATAGAGGACTTCTATAAGGGACTAACTTAAGGATATAATAGAGCTATAGGCTTAGTATTAAGGCTCTAGGAGGAGTACATTATTAACAGAATCTGGAGGATAGCTAGAAAAGTTATAAAGGAATGTCTAGATTACTAAAGGAATAAACTGACGAGGTATAGGCTATATAGAGGGCTACAACCTGTTAAAATACCAGAGAGACTATGGGAGGTTATATCATGGGACTTTATTATTAAGTTACCAAAATTAAAAGATCCTATTACCGGATAAGATTATAACGCGATCTTAGTAATAGTAGACAAGCTTATAAAGTGGGGATACTTTATAGCATGTACAGAAGAAATCTTAACGGAAGATGTCGCTAGAATCTACGTTAAAGAAGTATTTGCAAGATATGGAGTACTAAGCAAGATCATATCGGATAGAGATTTAAGATTTATAGCAGTATTCTAGGAAGTGTTCTTAGCGGAGCAAGGAGTTTAAGCAGCAACTTCCACCGCATATCATCCGCAGACAGACGGTTAAACGGAAAGATTAAATTAGACGCTAGAGCAGTATCTAAGGCATTATGTTAATTATATATAGAATAATTGGGTATCGCTATTACTAGTTATACAGTTTGCATATAATGCAATACCTTAAGAAGGAATAGGCATATTACTATTTAAGGCAAATTATAGATATAAGCTGAGAATATTGTTGTTACTATAGTAAGTAAAGAAAACGAGTAGTACAGCTAAAGAAAGAATAAAGACGTTAATGAATCTTTATATAGACCTTATAGAATTAGTAAAGAAAGTATAAGAGAGAATAAAAAGGTATTATAATGCTAAGAGATCTAAGGGACTAGATCTTAAGGAGGGAGATAAAGTATAGCTACTATATAAAAATTTTAAGAGTCGATAACTAAGCAAGAAGTTAAACTACGTTAGACTAGGACCTTTTAAAATTATATAAAGGATTTTACCGGTTACGTTTAAGTTAAACCTACCAGCCAAAATGAAGATCTACCCTATACAGTATATTGTAATACTAGAGCTAGTATATAGGAATATTAAGCCACCGGTTTATAAAGCAGACACGTATAGAGGACAAGAAGAAGACAAATGGCAAGTTTTAAAGATTGTTAGTTATAAGGACATTAACAATAAAATATAGTACGAGGTTAAGTAAATAGGCTACACTAAGACTACCTAGGAGCCACTAGAGAATTTAAAGAATACTATAGGAAAGGTATAGAAGTATTGGAAGAAATTAGGTTAGGCAGTATTAATAAAGAAGGATCGCCAAAGAATAAGTTACCTAAGGGGGACCTAAGAAGAGCAGTTGCCGAACTACTCAGATCTATTTCCTTCTCTATTAAAAGAGAATCCGTTTTTTTATTACCTAGTTCCTACAGACCTTATTCTATAAGTTTTTACTCCTTAAAACGAACCTTCTTATATACCTTCTTAAAATGGATTAGTCGAGCGGACGCCGCTAAACGAGACTTAAGAGCCCGTTGCTAAGCATCGGCAGCCTCCCGTTTAGCATCCTAAGATTAGTGTAATTTAGTAAGAGTAACAGACAGTTTATTATCTAGCCGCGTAGCAGTAGATTAAATATAAAACCCTAAAACAAATTAATTAGGGAACCAGACGACTATTAAGAGTAATAGGTCGCGCATATTTAGCATTAGAGATAGAGCGAACGTCACAGGACGAATAAATATTCGCTTTAGTGCACTTTAAGCAAGAGGACAATTGTTATAAAGATGGGTTTGCTAACGCAACATAAACCAACCCCTTTTTTAAACAGCGAGAATACGGAGACGGTATAATCTTACTAAGAGACAATATTGCAGCTATAGTACGAGCACGACGAGCAGTCGAGGAAGAAGAAATTGCTTTAGGTATAATGAGCAATAATATCAACCAAATTAATTAGACGGATATTATACCTCTAGTAAACAACTTGGAGATATTTCGAATCTTCAAGGACAAAGATAAAGAGGAGGGAGATGGTGTTACGGACGCTTTAAGTACGATATTATAATTACTTAGAGAAGAGACGGAAGAAGCTAGTTAGTTAATATAGGCACGGTCTAGGATAGAGCCGATAGAACTATATAACAAGGAATGGTAACTAAGGTCATATAATATAATCTATATAATCTATATAATCTATATAATCTGTAACAGAGCAGACGGAGTACACGTATATTACGTACAAGAAGGATTTCATAGGAGTACGGTTGTATATTTAAGGACCCTTAGTCCCTACCTAGATAGTTCCTTCCTTATAGTGATTCTTAGAATATAATTGGAGTTAATCTATTAGGCAACCACTCTACCAGTTATTATTACTTGTCGACTATTATTACTTGTATTTCCTACATACCTAGCCCAATAACGAGCCTACCGTAGTTCTTGCTACAAGGTTCCGTTACACTTTATAGCAGAAGTTCGCTAGCCATACTTTTTAAAGGAAGTTATATAATGCTACCGTGAAGCTTACCGGATAATTAAACTCTACTAGATCTATGTTCCAACTTAACCTAAGCCATGCGATTAATTAGATTAATCCTAAAGAAGAACTCTTAAGGGTAGCAAAAGGGTATTATAATCGCGATGACGGCTTATTTGGGCGGCTTGAAGTTAAACTCGCTATAGATTATATTAAGACGATTAAGCAGCAAGCTGCTTATGCTCCTGCCCGATCCTCTATAGTAATATAATTAGCTTTATAATTAATTCCGGAATCCTTATAGAGCTCTTTATTAAATACGTTATAGCCTATAGATAGTAATATTACTACTTTTACTATAATTCCTAAAATAAGCTTTATAAAGGTATCTTAACGGTAGTAGTGTTGCAAGAACTGCAGTAGTAACTAGTGCTGGGTATATTAGTAAGTCGACTATAAGCTAATGTAAGAGGACGTAAGAGAATAGGGTTGGGCGATTGATTAAGGCCTTACTACTAAATATACTCCTCCGGTTAGCTTAATGCAGAAGCTTCTTAAGAGGAAGACGGGTAATAAGAAGAAGGAATAGCTTACCTCTAAGGCCTCTATACTAAGTACTCTAGGCGTTATAAACTAGTTCTATATTGACCCAATTAGTAGTTACTATAGGCGTCCATCTATACCTCTAGCAGCCTTGCTCTTAGGCTTAAAGTTGTTACCAGTTACTCCTCTACCGCGTCCTTAAGGCGTTAATCGGCTTGCAGATTTGCGAGAGTATTTTAAGTGGCATAAGAAGGTAGTAGAAGACTTAGAGGCCTGGAAGGAAGATATTAAAGCCGCCTATTAAGTTGCTTTTACTAAGTAGTGGGATTTAAAGATGATTAGAGAGTAGAAGCTAGATAAGCAAGGTAAGACGCTAATTAAGGTAATAATTAAAGTAGGCGTTCTAGAGGTAATCGCTAAAAGATTATAAGTAGATATTAAGGAGTGGAGGAGCTTAAGAAGTGTACTTAGTGGTAATCTAGAGAGCCTTAGGCTTGGCTAGTAGTAGATTTTTAACTTTAGTGTGCGCCTGCTTGCAGACGTCTATTATAATATACTATTTAGCAGTACTTTTTATATAAATTAAATATTATAAGCTTAGAGGTATAGCTACGCCTTTCTTTATATAATAATAACACCCTATTATATTATAGAATCTCACTCTCCCCTACTAATATACCCGCTATGGCGGAAATAAGCTCTTGTACTATTAGATTTGCTTCCTATAATCTCTATATACTAACTTAGAAAGCTATTAAAGCTATTACCTTATTACTCTGGCGCCTCCTTCTATATAGTAAAGTGTTATTAAATAAACTCCTTTAGCTTACTAAAGAACTCCTTAATTGGATTTAGATTAGGTAAGTACGCGGGTAAGTATATAAGCTTTACGCCGGCTCGCTTAAAGAGAAATTAAATATTAGCTAAGTAATGGAAGCTCGCGTTATCTATAATGACTATTAATCTTAGTACTAGATAAGGATTATAATAAGGTAGGAGGACGTGTTTAATCCAGTAGTTATAGCCCTCTAAATTTATTAAGCCACTATATACTGATGATACTAGTATACTATTAACGGTGTAGGTAGGTAATATATTAACTCGTTGCTTACTACAATTATATGGTATATATAGAATTGGTATAGCTCCCACTAGTAACTAAGACGCCTTTTGTATACCTATTTTCGAATTAGCTCTAAACTCGTCTATAAATACTAACTAATTAATAGTGAACTATGAGACTATGGCCCAGAATAAGGTGCGATCCTCCTAGCTTCGCTTACGGGCGACTTAACAGGCCTTATATATAATTAGTAACTTCCTTATACGCGTTCGCAAGAGCTTCCTTACCAGCTTCCTACTCTAGCTAGTAACTCTTAGTTCTGCACTAATTGTCTACCTATTTATAACTACCTAAAACTAATTATAGATAAACCATGTTATCTTGTTAAGATATAAGTTTGGAGCCTTATCTAGTCGGCAGAGTAATGTAATAATTATTTTAGTGCTTAGTATGCGTCTTAACTTATATACGCAACTGAGTCTCATTTTTCCGTGCAGCCTTATCTTCTTCCAAATATGTTAGATTGCCTTAGGAGAGTAATCGGCTTAACAGGCGCATACGCGCTTACTAGCGCCGGCTGTAAGAAGGATTTTAATAAAGGCGTACTGCCAGTCACCTATATTTGGAGCCATATTGAGGAGGGCAACGGGGTAAAACACCAAGATCTGGAGGTAATGTCACAATTTGGTGAGAGAGGAGTTTAGCATAGCCTCAAAATCGAGCTCAGAGCTCCGAATTCTAGGTGGGCCGTGGCTTAAGCCCTGGCCACGTACTACACCCCTTCCTGCTAGCTCTACATACTAATTTAGCTGCAGACGTAGCGAAATGAGGTGTGTGTGTTGCGCGCACACGGGGGGGGGGGACACCGGATACTGTATACCCTGTAGTATCTTCGTAATATAGCATTCTACAAGCTTCGGTTCAGAGGCATTTGTACGAGCCGTAACATTATACTAAGCTTACCCACCCAGGGGGGACTTCATTCGTTTGGAGCTCCCTCTTTACCTCGCCTGGGAAGGCCTGGATAATCTCCCACCCCCGTTCCGCGTGTTCTAGGACACGCGTCGAACACCCCTAGCTGCGCGTCGTCGACGCGTCGAGTCGCTATCATTGATACTGGGAGCCGGTATTCAAGCAGCTAGAAGGTCTCCTGTGGATAAGGACGACTGCCTGGGAAGGCAATAATATCTCACCCCCCTGACCTTTTTGACTGATACGGAGTTGTACGAGCTGCAGAGACGACCCCGGTTGAGACTCAGCCTAGGGCTGCGAGGAACGAAAAGTGATCCTGTCACTAAGCCTGGAACTAATCCCGCGGTGTCGGCCAAGACAAGCCGAGACATGACCCGCGCCGTGCCATTGGGCGGTAGGTGCATGTTGTCCGCGAAGTCCTCTGGAACGAATCCCACCCGTTGTTCTCTAGCTACTACTGCTGCGATAACCACCCCGATTGATACTGAGCTGTACGAGGAGAGACGAAATCGATTGGGAAGGACCTGACGCTGGCACCGTACTGCTACCCCAAACCCCGAACCCGATAACCTGTCGTGCCGATATGCCTGCGACACCACGAACTAGACCACGGCTGTGCCGATATGCCTACAGTCCCACTGACCAAACGATCGCGCCGATACGCCTGCGATACGCCTGCGATTCAAATACGGCCCAAAGGTGGTTCGAATGCAAACCGACCAACCGATCGTGCCGTTATGCCTACGATCCACCGACCGAATGATCGCCGATATGCCTGCGATCGAATCTGACAACCTATCGCGCTGATACGCCTGCGACCTACAAGACAAGCTCTCGCGCTAATATGCCTGCGAGCGAACCTGATAGCCTCTTACGCCGATACGCCTGCGAGCTGAACCCCGTTGCTAGTACCGTACTGCTACCCAAACCAACAAGACCTCGTGCTAATACGCCTGCGGTCCCGATTACTGTCGTGCTGATACGCCTACAACCCATAAGACAAGACACCGTGCCGATACGCCTACGGAAGGACAGCCCTTTTTAACTAAGACTAAGCTACGCATACTGCGAGGAACGACCTTGGCTAAGACTAAGATACTAGTGCGGCGATAATTAAAGTTAATTAGGATGAACTAGATAACGATAGCGCCGATACGCCTGTTATTACGATAGACCCTTACTGCTCTGCCTGCAGTACTATAACCGATATATACTGCCCCGCCTGTAGCTAAACAAACAGGCCCTTGCTGCTCTGCCTGCAGCGGATCCTAATTCAACCATCGCTGCTCTACCTGTAGCACTATAACCGACTTCTACTACTCTGCCTATAGTAATGACTGTATATAAGGAAGAGCTTTACTCCCTAAAATACGGCCCGTTGCTAGCACCGTACTGCTATAATCCCAATAAGTTACCGCGCCAATACGCCTGCGGCCCAAACACGACTAGGTAGAGCTTTGCTCCCTAGAATACGACCCCATTACTAGTATTGTACTACTACCTAAACGACCTATTTCTAGTACCGTACTGCTACTAAACAGATAAGAACTCGTGCCGATATGTATATAAGTAACTCCCTAACCCTCCCACTCTTATTAAACCTTTACGTCAACTTTTTTTAAGAGGGGGATTAGGGGGGCTTTTTTTTATGGCTTAGGGCGCGCCATAATAAAAGGGGGGATAGTAGAGCTAGGAGGTACTGGAGTTTTAGAGGAGGAACGACGACTAACGGAGGGCTCCTAGTAATATACCTCTCGCAGCAGCAGGAGCTGCAGGACGGCTGCCTGCCCTACGTTAACTGGGTATAGCGATATACCCCTTATAGGAGCTATAGGACGGCTGCCTGCCCCACGTCAACTAGGTATAGTAATATACCCCTATAGTAGCAGAAGCTATAAGACTGCTATAAGTCCTACGTTAACTAGCATCGCGATTGAGCGCCAGATACTAGATTTTTTTTTCTTTCTCTTTCTTTTCTATAAGGGGATAAAGCCTGAGGGCAGGCTTTTTTAGAAGGGGGGGTGATGTGACGGCGCTGGGGCACTGCCCCTACGACGTCTATATGCAGCCTAGTTAGGGGCTCGCTTAGAGACTTGGCTCGTATATATAGACCTATCCTTTCCTCGACCTTCTTTACTCCTTAGCTTAGTATCTTCGTAATATAGCATTCTACAAGCTTCGGTTTAGAGGCATTTATACAAGCTGTAACAAGAAGAAGCTTAGAAAGTAGCCTATATGAACCTAAAAAAGTCCTAAAAATTAATGGAATAGTAGGCGAATAAGTATAGGCGCGAGCCTAACTTTACTATAGGCGATATAGTCTAGGTTATAACAAAAAACTAGAAAATAAAACGGCCTAGCTATAAGCTAGACTATAAAATAGTAGGACTATATAAAATTCTTAATAAAGTAAGCAACTTGTATAAGGTTAAGCTCCTAACTTAATTAAAGTTTACTTTATTTTCTTACCGGATAAGCTATAGAAAGCTATAAATAACCTACTACCTAGACAAAAGAATAAACCTCCCCTACTAATTTAAGTTAATGGCGATAATAAATAGGAAATTAAAGAAATACTAGCCTATAAACTTATAAAGGGAATATTAAAGTATCGTGTTAGTTGGAAAGGATATAACCTAAACCCTCCCTAAAAGTAACCTACTTACCGTTATTTTTAACTACTAAGATATAGTCTATAATCCTTTCTTATAATCTTTTTCTTATAATCCTCTTACGTTACTAACGCATTGCTTCCGCATTTGCCCTTAGGCTATTAGATGCGGTTAAGGTATTAATTAGTAAGTTAAAGAGACTTATTTCTTAAGATTTAGTATATATACTTTTAAATCTGGTAGTCCTATGCCGTATATTTAGCGTAGCTCTACTACTTAGTAAACAGGGACATTTTGTAATAGCAATTGTAGCTATTATACGATTGTTAAGAACGTCTATAACATTATTCTTTAATACTATAGTATTATTTTAGGTATAATTTTAACCTATATACATCTTTAATTAACGTCTTAATTGCCTTCCCCCGGCCGCGTAGTTAGTTTTTATAAGGAAGTAATAGTTAAATAACCTATACACGTGTTTCCTTTCTTCTAAATAGCGCTATTATAACGGAGTTATATTAGTAAGGTTGCGGCTATTTGCTAAAAGGGTATTAGACGGTAAAGTATAAGGACACCTTTGCTTATTAAGCTGCTCCTTTTCCTTAACACCTTACTTTCCTATTATTAACCTTCGTCCAATTTTGGACGTATCTTTGATATATTATTAAGATTTTCTTCTTTTCTATTAATAATTTAATATACCTCTTTATTCTCCTACTAACTACTTTTTTAAGTAAATTTTATAGTATATCCTAGCCCTACCTTTATATATAGAACCCTAACCTCTACTAACCCGTAACTAGTACTAGTCCTACCTAAATAATTTTACCTATACATCTTTAAAAGACCAGAAATCTAATAATAGGATTCTGGAGGCTTATAATAAGACATACTACGTTAAATCTAATACCTTTAGTCCTTATAATTAATGCATACGTACTAAGAGCGGCAGTTATATTAAGGTAAGCTTTTCTATCCTTAATAGATTTCTATTACTAACTTTAAGCTTTAATAACCTGGGCCTAAGTGGCGATAATCCTTTAATATCCTTAACTACTACATTGCCTAGGCTTTATCTTATTCTAGCGCTAATACTAAATATCTTAGTTAAATTTAAGACTATGCTATAGTCATCTACACCGCCTATAATTCCTAGTAAGCTAGCTAGTAACGCCTAATATAAGAGTAAGGTTAGTATACTAAGGATAGGGTAAGAGATAAGGATAATAAGAAGAAGGTTGCCGTCTACTATAAAAAGGAGTTCGCGCGTACGTGTTAAGTTTTAAAAGAGTATAACATAATGCGGTATTAGGTACCTAGCGGATAGGTAACTAATAGTTGCTATAGTAAGGTCTCGGTGGTTTTAGATTATACTAGCCAGCTAATATCTCTATTCATTCTGGGCTTAAGCGTATCTTTATTAACTATAAGCTTATGCCGCAAGAGCTTTATTAGTATTGGTTTGTACCTAATATTAGTATTAAGCGTTTAAGAGTCTCTACTCTAGCTACACCTTATTATCCTACCCCTATTTTTATGCCTACTTATACGCCTACTAAGGGATCTAGATCCCATTCTTATTAGCCATTACTTAGTAGCCTAATAGATACTAATCCTACTCCTAATAATAGGGTATAGTAGCTTTTTAGATTGGGCATATATGGTTTAAACTTTTAGGATTCGTTCTTATATATAGTAGCAATTAAGGACCTTTATTAAGTGCTTAAAAAGGCCTTATAAGGCTTTTAGAAAGGGCTTAGAAGCCCTAAGAACAATGTTCCTTGTATAGATTAATAAATAAAAATGCAATTCTAGCAAAATGCCCTATTAACTCTATACTATGTACTTAAAAAGGCTAAGGACCTATCCTACCTTAGGCTGTAGCCCTATCCCTATAGTTTCCAAAGCCTATCCGTTCTATATCCAATTTAACCTATTTACTTTTTTCGCGAGCTTTCTTTATAGGTCGCGATAACACTATAGTATTAGAGCGCTTTCTACAATTTATAGATTATAGACCTTAGTCCTAACATTTTTTTAAAAATATTCTTATAATAATTAAAGTAATTCTCTGGTTCCTATATAGAGTCCTTAGCGGGCTAGCCTAGCTATTTAACTTTGTATTAAAGCTTGTTCTTAATAAACTTATAGTATAGTATAGCTTTAACCTTATACTGCTCGCCTACTACCTTAAGGTATTTAATTAGGCTTAGATAGAAGTTCTTTTCTAGTAGTAATCTATGCTATAGCTCTAGTAGGTTTATATAAAACACTAAATGTATATAGGCTATAAATAGGGGTAGCTAGAGATAGTAGGCTAGCTTAGTAATTTATTCCTTAACTTAGAAGGGACCTAGGTATCTTATATTAAGCTTCTTTAATAGTTAATAGGTTTTAATATTTGTTAAACGTAATAGAACCTCATCGCCTACTCTAAAATACTTATCTTGGTGCTTATAGTTATACTAAAGTCTTTACTACTCTTAGGCATCTTATAGGCTGTGCTTTATATACTTCCATTACTCCTCCTATTCCTAAAGGTATCCTTATACTCTCTAGTAGGTATCCTTAGACTTTCTAGTAGGATCCTATAACTAATTATACGGCCTTAGCCAGTAATTATTAGGTATACTATTAAACCTAAATAGTTAAACGCTATAGGTAATCTGGATTGGTATATACTTATATAATATATATTGCTTTAAATTATAAGCGTACTCTATGTATAGAAGTAGCTTATACTAGTTATCTTACTAGTAGTTTAAATATATTTATAGGTAAGACTTTAGTTCCTAGTTCTAGCGTTTTATTTACCCATCCGTTTATAAATAGAAAGCTATACTATAATAGTGGTCTATTTTTAAATAAAAATATAGATCTAACTAGTACTGGCTTATAAAAACGCTGCCCCTATTAGTAATAATAGAGTGCGGCTAATCTACTTTAAGAAAGGATTTCTCCTTAATTAGGCTGGCGAGCGCTTATATATTAATCGTCTTATTAATAAAAAGGTATTAGACATACTTTAAAAACCTATTAATAAGTATAAGGACTAAATCGTATATTCATCCATAGCTATTTTTAGATAGTGGGAGATCCGTAATAAAGTCTATGGCGTAATATTACTATAGCTTACTAGTAGGGGGAACTAATTTAAATAGACCCTATAGCTTATGCCTATAGATCTTATATACTTAACACTTCTTATAATAGCTAATATACTCCTTTACTTCCTGCTTAAGCC
>Ga0307515_10021745_pt1 | contig 11349 bp, 11 predicted proteins | sample 17_EM_MG_FD_194513 | JGI IMG/M metagenome (GOLD analysis project Ga0307515, IMG submission 194513) | Populus trichocarpa ectomycorrhiza microbial communities from riparian zone in the Pacific Northwest, United States - 17_EM | ecosystem: Host-associated > Plants > Roots > Unclassified | place... | reverse complement strand
ATGAGCATTGATGTGTCTGTACACAAAAGGTAATTTACCCTGGGACAGTACGTTCCGACGACGAAAGGGACAGTAGTGCTGACGAAGATGCGGAGGACGAGTCTGGAACATACAAACCAGGTAAGGCTGCCAAAGCAGTTCAAGAACCCGTCGCTGGCATACGCACGCGCCCGCCAGGTGATCACTTATGAGTCGGTGCGGTGGGGGTCATTCTCAAGAAGTCAATTGATGAGCTCTATTACATCTTTCGTCCGTTTGATCTCCCATTTTTGGAAGTAGTATGGCATGACTTCCGCGCAACAGAGCATGCGATGCTCTACCATTCCATGGACAGAGTGTCCCTTTTATAGTTTTACCCCACATCTGTATCAACGGTTGAGCGTTGTTCGCTATGTAAACGAATGATTCAGCTTAGGGATCACACCGCTGGGATTCTAATACGTTGATCCAATTCTAATATAATTCAAAGGGGGCAGATCCAAAAGCACTATTGGAAGCATTCCAAAAAAAATCGCCAATCTTCTTGCATCATTATCATGTCCTCTTTCATGGTTTGTAACCTCCGTTCGCTCCAGGAAGCATTCCCATACTGTCGTATCTAGAGGATTCTCCTCAAACACAGCTGACACATCTGAGTACTCACGTGCTATAAGAGGTGACGGCGCCCTCATGTCCGTCCGTCCTGGGCCTTGTTACCCATTCGGCCATACTACCTCGTCGTTGAAGACCAGCGCCACCGAACGAGCCTCCTGCTACTCTGGTAGTCGATCCACCGGCTCCCGAATCATCGCATCTCAAGGCTGATCGAAACCAGCTCGTCGTGAACGACTGCGGTGGCGCCTGTGGCTCCTCATCGTACATATTTGAATAGGCGGCTTCGAGGAGGAGGACGAGAACATACAACTCGGTCCTTTGAAGCCAGCTGTTCGGGGGAGCAATTCGTTTGACAGCTGTCAATATTGTCATCGGCCATTGGATCAACCACATCACATTATCTTCTTGTCAATCGCCTGCCCTCATCTTGTCAATCGCCCTTGTTGGTCGCGAATCGCCACCTATGCTACTCACCGCTTGTTCACCTTGTGTCCGCACACCACCAGTCAATGTGCACTTCGATTCCCTTGTTACCTCCCATCCGTCTCTTATCGCCCGTGATCAATTTCTTATTGTTTGTATATATATTACTTGTCCATCGACTCCTCCCCAATTACCTTGGGTTTTGAGACACAATGTCAACTTTATTCACATTTATTTTCATACTTTATGCGCTGTAGTCTCTTTAGAGTATCTGTTTAATACACATTCATGAAGTACATGATTGGAAACGTAACACCGGTTTTCTAGCTCCCAACCACCGTTTTAGTGACCATCGGCTGCACCCGACTACACTTTTTTGACCGGTGGAGAACTTTGCTTGACCGATCCTGGGAAGTGGACAAGCAAGACCACACCTTGGGACTCTCCTACTGCAGAATTGACATCCAACTCCACAAGTGATCAGCATGGCGACTTCACAAGCAAGGAAAGAGAACCTGTGAGCACCCTCGATGGCTCGCGCGGCAGATGGCTGATGATACTTCAAGCCTCTATCTAGACCGTATGTGGCGCTTCCCTTCAATTTTGGTCCATATCGCTGATCTCGGTCATTACACAGGAATTACACTCCAAGACGTTCCAAAGCTGAAGATAGCACTAAGGTTATTGGTCGACAATGAGGAGAGAGAATTGCGGAGGATAGACAAGCGGACCTGGGAACCAGTGCAGCGCCTGTATGTCCCTTGTTTCTTTAATAAGTTCACTCGCTGAATTATGGGAACATGTAGAGATGCATCGCCGACATCCCAGATGCGCGTTGAGATCCAAGCGCAGAGCGGTCATCTCCCTTGGGTGAAGAAGGAACAGGGTAGCAAAGAGATCGAATTTCAAGAACTATTCAATCAATATTGGAGCTCCAAAGCTCATGAGTTCCCGGTATTGGGTCAGTCGGACCACCAACAAGACCTCTCATCGCTGACCGAGAAACGCAGAGAACATTGTTGCTGGGAAACACAGTTCCTCTCTGGAATTATTGTTCTCTGCAGAAGTTACTGTCCGTCCCTTGGCAACTGCGCACCGCAGGCTGCTTATCATTTTCACGCAGGCGGAATCTCTTCGCTCCTCGCTCCATCAACTGGAGGAGTTATTAAGGGATTACTCCCCACTGATGAACGAACCGACGGAGCGGGCTTTGGATAAGGTTATTAAATTTGGGGTTGCGTTCTCGGAGGTCAGTCCTCCCCTGTGGAAAGTATCATGACATTGACACGCTTTAGTTGAATGGTACCGCGAAAGTTGCATTCAGTGTTGCCCGAGTCACATTTGGGGTTTGTACCCACTCTTGCGTATTAACAGCAGAGGTGACGCCCGACTGTTTTAGCTCTTGCAAGAACAGAACAGGTACGACCAGATGCCCTCAGACCTTTTGGATCGGTTGCAGCGTATTTTGCTTTTTGCGGACAAGGTCGCAGATGAAATTGTGTACGAAGAAACAGAAATCCTGGAGAAGACAATCCCGCGAATGTTCGGAGTAATGCAAAAGGTTGCGAAATATTCGTGCGACTATGTCAAACGTCGGCGTTTCGGTAGGCAGTTCGGTTTTCTGAAATTGCAGATGCTGATGATCGCAGAGAGGACGTTGCGTGGACTGGCCCACCCGGAGAAGATCGAAGAAATGGGCAGAGAGTTGACCATGGTCATTGAAGATTTCGACCGTGCAGTGAATGTCGAGGCCCTCCGCCTAGCCAAGGAGACCAGTAAGCACTCTTTAACCTCAATCTGATGGTAGTATATTCTCACTGGTTTCGTGTAGAGCTAGTACAGCAAGACCTCTGGTTTAGGAAGCGGCTCAAACCCGTCAAGACTGGCTATAACCGGACCCTCTGCTGTATGGAAGGCACCCGCGAATCTATCCTCAAAAAAATAACAGACTGGGTATCCGATGGCCCGGGGCAGAATAATGTCCTCCAGAGTAATACATACTGGATCTACGGCCTACCCGGAATTGGCAAGACGTCGTTAGCTCATTCAATCTGCGAAACATTTGATGATCGAAAGCAACTAGTTGGAGCGTTTTTCTGCCAGAGAGATAACACGAATTCGAGCGAGCCTAGGAATATCCTCCCAACTCTCATCTATAAACTCGCTGAAACCTCCCCCACTTTTCGAAAGATTGTGGCAGAATGTCTTCGCAACAACCCGAACCTGACGACTGAGTCGATGAAAGATACACTCTTCCTTGATTTTATCCGCTCCCTGCCCCTCCGACCAAATGAACATTCCCTCGTTTTCGTCATTGACGCACTTGACGAATGTGGCAACACCCAGACTCGTCTGGATATCCTAACGTCTTTAACCGATGCAGCTGCGCTAGCTCCATGGCTCAAGATTATCATCACCAGCAGACCCGAAGCCGACATCGAACGTTTCTTCAATGCTCTCGGCGGCTCGTCGCATTTATCATATGATCTAGCCACAGATCCGAAAGCTAGTGATGACCTGCGAACCTTCGCCCGAAGCCAGTTCGATTTCGTGGCCTCACATTGGCATCTCCCCACGCCATGGCCAGAAGAAGCGGACTTCAGCAGAGTTATCTCTCATGCGAACGGCCTTTTCATCTTCATTAAAACTCTTGTTCTTGCCCTTACGAAATGTGAGGACCCCGAAGAGTCCTTGAAGGAAGCCTTGCAAGGCTCAGCTGCTACTGGGTTGGATTCTCTATACGGACTCTATTCAAATATCCTGAGGGCCCACGGCAATATTCGCGGGTTTTGGCGGCTGGTTGTCGTGATCACAACGGCTCAACACCGCCCATTGTGCAAAGAACCGATTGCAAGGTTGACAGGAGTGAAACCCAATCTGGTGGAAACCATTTTAGATGCCCTCAGCTCTTTGCTATATCGAGACGAAGGGGCCAATGGAGCAATTCGTGTCAGACATTTGTCAATCTCCGATTTCTTTCTCAGCGATCACTGTGACTATCAAGTCAAGCTGCGGGAGGCGCACGCGCAGCAAGGTATTGCTTGCCTCGATACGCTGGTTAAACAGCTCCGTTTCAATATCTGCAAACTTGAAGATTCACGGCTTGCTAATATCGATGTGAAAGACCTCCAATCGCGAATCGAACAGAACATTTCAGACCCTTTGCAGTACAGTTCTCTCTATTGGTCAAATCATCTTTGCTTTTCTCCTGACAATATCAGTCGCGATCCGCTGGCGTTGGGAAAATTAAAGAAATTCTTTGAAGGCTTGTACCCTTTATTTTGGATTGAAGTATTGAGTATAATGGGAATGATCCCGGTTGGTGCTCCAAGCCTTCGCAGAGTAGCCAGGGTGAGTTCTGATCATTCTTCTGCATTACAGAGTAGTCCTAATCCGGCGTAGGTTGCCGATCCTACCATTCATGGGAGAATTCAGGATATTTGTCGTTTCATTATCACCTTCTACACCCCGCTCTCTATCAGTGCTCCACACACATATATTTCAACGCGACCCTTCCTACCCTCGCAGTCGTATTTATCAACTAGCTTCAGCATACATTTTACGAAGGGTATCGAGATGAAAAGCAGGAAATTGCCATCATGGCCAGAGCCGCCATTGGAATGGATCGGACACAGTGGCGCTGTCAATTGCATGAGCTATTCCCCCAATGGGAGCCACATCGTCACTGGGTCTGGTGACAGTACCATTCGAATCTGGGATGCCGAAACTGGTACTGCAGTTGGTGAGCCCCTGAATGGGCATACTGGAATGGTGTGGGACGTCGGTTACTCTCCCAATGGACGGTATATCGTTTCTGGAGCGAGCGACGGGACCATTCGAATCTGGGATGCCGAGAGTGGGTTTGCATTTAGCAAGCCTATAAAGGCACATAATGGCTGTGTGTTGTCCGTCGCGTACTCTCCCGACGGGCAGCAAATTATCTCTGGATCCGATGACAAAACTATTCGAATTTGGGATTCTGAGACTGGTACTGCAATTGGCAGGCCTCTGGAGGGGCATACCAACCGTGTGGACTCCGTTGCTTACTCTCCTGATGGGCGGCACATCGTCTCTGGATCCAGCGACGAATCGATTCGAGTATGGGATGCCAAGACTGGTATTATAGTTGGCAAGCCTTTAGAGGGGCACAGGAACGCCGTACGGTCAGTCGCTTACTCTCCTGATGGGCGGCATATCGTCTCTGGATCAGAAGACAATACCATTCAAATCTGGAATGCTGAGACCGGTACTGCTGTCGGAAATTATCTGGAGGGGCATAGCGAAGGTGTGAATTCCGTCACGTACTCTCCCAATGGGCGGTATATCGCCTCTGGGTCTGCTGATAAGACCATTCGGATATGGGATTCTGCCACTGGTGTTGCTATTGGCAATCCTCTAGTAGGGCATGCTCGATGGGTGTGGTCTGTAGCTTTCTCTCCCAATGGGTGGCACATTGCCTCTGGATCTAGCGACGGGACCATTCGCATCTGGGATGCCGAGACCGGTGCTGCAATCGGCAAGCCTCCAGAGGCGCACGGAGGCTCTGTGTGGTCGATTGCTTACTCTCCCGATGGACGGCGGATCATCTCTGGATCCGCTGACATGACGATTCGAATCTGGGATGCCGAGGCTGGTGTAGTGATTGGCAATCCTTTGGAGGGGAATACCGCAGGTGTGACTTCCGTTGCTTGCTCTCCCGATGGGCAGCACCTCATATCTGGATCTGAGGACAACACTATTCGAGTCTGGAACACCGAGACTTGTGTTGCAGTTGGCGAGCCTCTACAGGGGCACGTCGACTGTGTATATTCCGTTGCCTACTCACCCGACGGACGCCATATTATCTCTGGATCCAGGGACAACACCATTCGAATATGGGATGCTGAGACAAGTGCTGTAGTCGGCAAACCTCTTGAGGGGCATTCTATGAGTGTGCTCTCCGTTGCCTACTCTCCTGATGGGCGACACATCATCTCTGGATCTATGGACTGGACTCTTCGAATCTGGGATTCCAATTCCTGTACCGTAGTTGGCAAGCCCTTAGAGGCGCACAGGGGAGCTCTGCGGTCCGTCGCTTACTCTCCCGATGGAAGGCACATCATCTCTGGATCCGATGACAAAACCATTCGAATCTGGGATGCGGAGACAGGTGATGTGGTTAACAGCCCTCTGCAGGCGCACACTGGAATTGTGAATTCTGTTGCCTACTCTCCAGATGGGCAGTGCATCATCTCTGGATCCGATGACGGGACCATACAAATTTGGGATGCCGTAACTGGCGTCCCCATCAGAAAGCCTTTAATTGGGCATACAGATTGGGTTTATTCAGTAGCCTACTCTCCTGATGGGCGGCACATCATTTCTGGATCTCGGGATATGACCATTCGAATATGGGATGCCATGAGTGGCGCTACAGCTGGCGATCCTCTAGAGCACACCAGTAGAGTCGAGTCTACTGCCCGCCCTCTCGATGACCAGCACATTGTCTCTGCATATGGTGACAAGATCTTCCATGTCTCAGACTCATTTCCACATCATTCCATCCCAATTTCCTCCTCTCCTAACACAATACACCCTTCCTTTTATTTAGAGCCGGACACCAATGGTTGGGTCAGAGACCCAGAAGGTGGCTTACTATATTGGGTACCCCTAGACTGTCGTGAAGGCCTCCATTCACCTGCTCTCCTAACAATTCCTCTCACGTCCAATCTACGATCTGTTTCTCTTGACTTTACGGACTTTGCCTTTGGGACTTCTTGGGCCCATGTTTTCAAAGGCGCGCAGCTCTAGCTGCTTTTCTTCAGGCCTCTCGCTTGTAGTTTGATATATAAAGTGGTCTTTAGCTTTGGCAATTTTAGTCCCTTCTTACTTGGCTTTTCACGTCATCAACAACAAGGGTCAGAAAAGAGCGGTCACAGTTCTTTCCTAGGTACAGTTCTTCCTCACCTCTTCCTGCGCTAGCCTTCGACACTACCTTCTTTATTACCACCACTGATACTTCCATACCCCTGCTACCTGAGCAATATGTGTGTCAAAGCAAATGAATTTATTGTGATCATCATCACACCTCAGTCATATTTCCCATATTTATTACTTGTAGCTCCACTGCAGCCCCATCACAATACACATGCTATGAGTTACGTGCTTTGTGGTAAGTGTCGTAGTAAACCAGAGGTGGCCACCATTGGTCTGCCTTGTCTTCTCCATTTCTTGTAGCTCAGCTCGTGATTATTGGTTCTTGTTTCCTACTATACAACTACTCATAGTCTGGGTGCTTAATGGACATCAGGTTTTGGCACCTCGACTCTCGACAGAGTCCAATCAAACCCAATGTCACAACACAACAAGGGCACAAGAACTGGCAGTATAATTTAAAGCAGCCAAAGTGGACAATCAAACGTGTTATGATCATATTGGGGTCCGTAGTCATATATGATTTTGCATTGCGGCAACACCACATGGTCATACAAGGGGTTTTGTGGATAATTCCTGCAACCCGTTCACTCATTATATTCACCCATTTATGTATTCTATACAGCCATTCTACTTCCACTCAATGGTCTCTGCGATTCCATTCACCATAATTCATCAATTGGATACATTTTCTGTACAGATTTACAGGGTGTATGAAGATGTTGAAAAGCAGACAATAAGACAAGACGAGAGCAGATCAAGAGATAAGGCCGAAGAAAGGAGACCCGTCCAAGGTAAAAATGTCAGTGTGGCGGTTTGCTCTGTACACTCTCACTGTGGTGAACTCAGCCACACCACTAATAGTCGTTGTTGAAACGTCCGACCTCCACTAGATGTCGGGATTGAGCGCTAGAGGATGAGAGGACAAAGAACAGGACTCTGAAGCCGGCTGAATGAAATTTTTTGAGGGGCCCAGTGCCAGTTTCGCAAACAGAACGACTTCCTGACCCCGAATGGCTAATGGATGGACAATCTCGCAGAATGCACGGACGAGGTTGCCTTTGAAAATAGGGGTCAATGAATCATTTATAAATTCTTCTTCTGCTTTGTTTGCCAACGCGCTTGCACCTAGTCTATTCTTCCTTCTCAGCATTAAAATCCTTTTTTTAAATCTAAATCTTCAACCCCATCCCATAAACCCCTTCTATGCGCACTAACCTCCAAGCACAACCAGAGCCACCCGAACACTAGTCATCTATGGGATGTTACTCATCACTAAAGGGCCTTAACGACCTTAACTAGTGAGCGGTGTTGGATCTCCTGGCAGCCAATTTGTTCCTCAATTTCGGGACCCCGATACAAAGCCTCTGGCTTGGTTCTGTGTCCTTTCTGCAATACCATTACTTGGTTTCACCATTCCACATGGCGTACCTGACCACTCGTAGCCTTCATATATTGATACGAGTGCAACGCTCCTCGATCCAGCGGAACCATTTAGTATCACAAGTTTCCCAATTGGAGAATCGGTGGACAGGTAGTGTATCCGTTACGCACCGTTACGCACCGAATCGCCAATGAACCTGACGCTGTATGACCTAATACTCTTGGCCGCATCACGATGAGAGCTTCAACAAACCCGCACCAGGACCCACCATGATCCAGTAATTACGGTGTTTGACGAATCCACTCTGTTTGCCCAACGCCGCGCCCGCGGGTCCCTCTGAGGTGCACATCCCAAGGGGGGGTCCGTGGCGATCTGAACGGGAAATTCGTGAGTACCGCCTTCCAAACCAAGTGCCAGGAGAGTATGATCAAGATTTCATCACAATGGAGCCAAGCTGAAAAGGCGTGACGGCAGCGGAGGTGGTCAAGATGCCTGCGGGGCCCGACACGCGGCAATGGATGAGACATAAGGGCGGTGCATTCAGGGTCGGCACACCGTTCACAAATAGCATCTACGATATTGAAACCTGGACGTGTTATGTCTAATCACATCGCAGCGGGTCTATCACCAACACCGACTGCCTGCTAGATGACGTGACGCGAGCGGCCCTAAGGGATATCCAACATAGGGTGGCCTATTCCAAGCCATTTCTGATGTCACAACGGACACCTAGCCTTTCTAATCTCCGTAAATTAGTGGATAGGATGTTTCGCGAGACGCTAAGTCGACTAGCTGCACTTAACTTGAGCCTAATGACTCCCGCTCCGGCGGGTGGCCTGGATTGGAGATCGCCGGTAAGTCGCTGCTGTCAGAATAGACTATTCCAGCCCCAGGACAGCTGGTGAGATTACATGTCAGAATTCTTTGTAGCCTTGTGGCCAACTTTTTAATTAATAAAATATTACTTTATATCCTAGGCCTTGATACTTGAAAAGCCCATCATTCCGGCGGACATTGAAATTTCTGTTATTTGTTTGGTACCGCGGTTTTTTTCATTTCAAACTCTGCCTCGCTTGTTGACTCATGGATGCACCGCTACACCCCTGCCATGCTTGTGAACCACTCAAACCCTTGGGTGAATTCAAATTACGCGCCAAAGATGATCAATACGGCAAGAAGGGTGACACAACATCCAAGTGCACTCCATATACCCCCCGAAACCAGCTATCACGTCAAAATATGGAGCGCAAGCATGGCGCTGAAGAACCTACATTCCTTTGAATAATAATTCCGTGCTGCCTGTCGACTAAGGCCGATTCATGGGCGAGTCGGCAGTCCAAGCTGCTGCACGCGTGTCACACTGAGGGAGATACCTAAACAGTTGCTGATATCATTGCAGGGCACGTTTGGCAAGCAACCGGGTCCAGATTCACGTTAGTAGAGTCAGAATGCAATATGACTTGCACCAATCGTTGACGAATGATTCTACGGGACTTGTTGGACGTACGCGTAGTCTTTATTTAGACGACATTCTGATCTGATCAGAGAACCCGGGCCAGCACGACAATCAGGTCCTGCGCCGGCTTCGCGCCAATAGACTATTCGCGAAAATCGAGAAATGCGAGTTCAACGTCAATATCACCACCTGCCTAGGTTCCTTATTCAGCCCAGACAATACCCGGATGGATGAATCGCAGGTCTAGGTCATTCGGGACCGGACGGGCCTCGGAAAGTCAAGAACGTTCAGTCTAGCAGCTTCTCATGGCTTAATGGCCCGACATTCACCTCGTTTTCTCTGCCACCGCCATACTCAGATACTCGTGGTCACTCTAGCACAATTCGTTGAGTGGTTGGGGTCGCACAAGATAACGTTCCCACTGCTAACACAAGAGTGCTCCGCCCGTTGATGCCCCGCGCTCGACGTCTTCATGCGCAATTCACGAGCTGAGTATCCTCATCCCGATATCTCCATTGGCAGGTTCACCCATGGCCCTACCGCCGTCAAGGTTCCGATAGCTTTCATTTCCGGACCCGCTATCCGCCTCTTATCCCAACCTCCCGTTTCCCATCTATCCTCTATTCTCCATTCCGCCTCGCGCCACCTCCCAAGTCGATCCATTAACTCATGAATACGAAGCGCTCCGCCAGTCAGTTTCTATCACGACTACCAGGACATATTCAGCAAAGGTAAAGGTACAACATTGCCTCCACGTCGTACTACGACCACAAGATCGAACTAGAGGATGGCGCGAAGCCCCCTTTCGGCGCATTACTCCCTCTCCGAGCTCGAGCAGCTGGCCGACTCCGAATTCTTGGACGACAACCTGGCAAACTACTTCATTCGCCCTTCGTGGTCGCCGTCCGGCGCCCTATTCTTTTCATCACAGCTCGCTCCTCGCGGTCGATTACCGCGGTCTCATTCGGATAACTCGGTCAACTCTAGACATCAGAATTTTGAATTTTATTATTATAAATTTTATCTAAAGATACGACTACAAGGCCCCTAAGAATCAACTCTAGACATCAGAATTTTTGATTTTTGATTTAAACTTTTTATATTGTTTTTCCTCACGATGCGGCTACAAGGCCTCTATGATGGCTCATTATCTGACATGTAATCTGACAGCGGTGACCTTCCAATCACCAATCAGATCTGTCAGACTGGCCACTGGGTGGGGGGGTGTCATTAGCTTAATTTGAGGTGGTTACCTGATTGGAACTAACTCGCCTTCGGAACAACGAGCGTTGCGGACGAGAACATATCAGGTACCGGTGTTCACTCCTCACTTTTGGGTGGGGAGACGCGGAGAGGAAGGATTTAACTTCCACCACCACAGGGTGTGGGAAGCCAACCGTCACTAGTACCGAAGAGTCGCTGAATTGGCAGCATCGATGTCGTCAGGTCACAGTTCGTCCACCCTCCGAAAGCATGTCCGCAAAGGCGGTACGTTGGATAGCTCTCATTCCTGGACCTCCAATGTTACGCAAGTGAACAATATGGCGACTTCACGAGCAAAGAGAGAGAACCTGTGAGA
>Ga0307515_10021744_pt1 | contig 11350 bp, 14 predicted proteins | sample 17_EM_MG_FD_194513 | JGI IMG/M metagenome (GOLD analysis project Ga0307515, IMG submission 194513) | Populus trichocarpa ectomycorrhiza microbial communities from riparian zone in the Pacific Northwest, United States - 17_EM | ecosystem: Host-associated > Plants > Roots > Unclassified | place... | reverse complement strand
CCGAAAGGCACGTCAAAACGCCCTCGAACTAAGCGCAAATCGCAGCCATAGCGGGCTATGGCGAGCATTTGCAACGACGGACGAGGGTGTTTTGGCGCGCAAGGCGGACATGGATGAAAAGCTATCACCCTCTCAGTCGCCAGTTTGCCCCAACCGTGTGCAGATCGGGCTGCCGGCGCCAGCGTGTCGGGCCAGCGTCGCGCAGCTGTCGATACGGTCCTGGCCCACCGTGACGAAGGCTGTCTTCAACAGCGCACCGCCAGCGCGCGAGCCACCCAGTTCACGCATGAGGGCCAGCAGCCCCGCCGCATGTGCGGCCGAAAAGGAAGAGCCCGTCACCAGCCCCCAGCCACCGCCAGGCATCGTGCTCGGCACGTCGCGCCCGGGCGCAATGAGGGCACCCGAAGGCAGCGGTGGCCCGCTGCCGACGACGAGCACGCCGGGGTGGTTGGCCGGAAAGGGCCCGCCAGAACTAGGCTGGGCCGCAACCACACTGGCGCCACGCGCCTGGGCCTGGTCAAGCAGCAGGCCCAGCAGCCGGTCGTCCGGGCCGCCCAGGCTCATGTTGATGATGTCGGCACGCTGCTCCATGGCCGCGTACAAGGCCTTGGCCAGACCGAGGCTGGTGCACAGCGTCTGCCCGCCGTCTGCCCGGCTGGTTTGCCAGCAGGCGCGCAGCGCCAGCAGCCTGGCCTGGGGCGCGATGCCGGCGATGCCCACGCCGTTGTCGGCCCGCGCCGCGATGATGCCGGCCACTGCGGTGCCGTGGCCTTCAGCGGGCGGCGGTCGGTCATCGACGAAGTTCTGGTTGAACGCGATCTGCCCGGCCAGGTCGGGGTGACTGGCCTCCACGCCGCTGTCCACCACCGCCACGCGCACGCCACGGCCGGTGGCCAGCTTGTGCAGCTCGGCCAGCCGCCATTGCTGCGCGGCCGGCTGGGCGGCGTAGAGCGGCTCCTGCGCGCTGCTTGGCGTTTGATGCGCCTGGTAGAGGCCGACCGGTTGCGCCCAGGCCACGCGGCTGTCCTCGGCGACGGCGCGGGCGGCGTCGGCCGACGTGCGGCGGTCATCCTCGGGCAGCCGCATGACGAAGCAGTCCACACCGGCCAGTGGCATGGGCCATTCGCTGCGCATCTCCAGGCCGTGGCGGCGGGCCAGGTCCTGCGCCACTTGCTGGCGCGACTGCCGACCCACGCCCGCGCCGTAGTTGCCGGCATAGCTGCCGTCGGGCCGGTAATGCGCCTTGGGCAGTTGCAGCATGACGAGCACCTGGCGCTGCGCCTCCTCGGCCTGGGCTGCCGCCGGCCGGCCGGCGATGCAGCAGGCCAGCAGCACCAGCAGGTGCAGCCAGAAGCTCTTGCGCCTCATCGCGCCGGCCCGGGCTGCAGTGGCTCGGCCAGCGTGACGATGGGCGCCGCGCGCAACGCCGCCAGGCCGCGAGCGTCGACGCGCAGCAGCCAGGCGCCGGTCTCGGTCGGTCCGGCGACGACGCTCGCGCCCTGCGCCTGCAGCAGTTCTCGCAGCGCCTGCTCGCTGGTACCGGGCTTGAACATGACGAGGGCGTCTGCCGCCACCGGCGCAGTGCCTGCCGCAGACAAGCCTTGGTAGTCCGGCCCGTCCTGGCGCGCCTGCAACCACAGGCCCAGCAGCAGCGCACATGCTGCTCCCTGCGCGCCCAGGGCCCACGGCATCCAACGCCGCCCGGCCGGCTTGGCCGCAGGCTGCATGCGGGCATGCAGCTTGGCCAGCCCCGTTTCGACATCGCCGCCTTCGGGAAGCGCACCGGCCACGTTCAGCAGCGTCTGCATCGGCCGCTCGGCGGCCAGCTCGTTGCGGCAGGCCTGGCAATGCAGCAGATGCCGCTGCACGTCAGCCATCTCTGCGTCGCCAAGCTGGCCGCGCGCATACCAGGGCAGCAGGGCCTGCACGGCCACATGCTCATCGTGTTCCATCGGGATCACCGTACTCATGACAACTCTCCAGGCTGCCCGGCGAGGTCGTCGAGCAGCAAACGCAGCCGGCGCCGCGCGTAAAACATCCGCGTCTTCACGGTCTCGGGCGGGCAGCCCACCACTTCGGCGATCTCGCCGTAGGCCATGTCGTGGAAATAGCACAGCTCCACCACCGCGCGGTGCTCCGGCGACAGATCGGCCATCGCCTCGCGCAGCCGCCCGCGCAACTGCATCAGATTGAGCTGCTGCTCCGGCCCGGGGCCGGTGTCGGCCGCCTCGGGCTGCTCGCTCTCGTCCATGGGCAAGTCCTGCCGGCTCAGCATCTTCAGGCCCTTGCGGTAGGCAATGCCGAAGATCCAGGTCGACAGCTTGCTGCGCCCGTCGAAGCTGTCGGCACGCTGCCAGACAACCAGCATGGTGTCGTTCAGCGCCTCCTCGATGGCCTCGGACTGGCGCATCAGGTGCGTCAGAAAGCGCCACAGCCGCGGGTGATAGACGCGGTAGAGGGTGTCGAAGTCGGCCCGCCGGCCGAGTTTCACGCCGGCCAGCAAGGCAAGTTCGACGGCTTCCGACGCCCCGCCACGGCTCTCCGCCGGGGCGGCCTCGCGTTTCTTTCTGATGCTGGGCCAGATGGACATGCGCGTATGTACCCCACCAACGCTCCAAGGTTCAAACGGCATCCTAGCCAGCACGGTATCGTTGCGGCCCATGAGCGACGCTGGCGCCCTCTCCCTCCCCGACCAGCCCGAGGCCTGGTCCGCCGGCTCGCCCGACGCCGAACCGCAGTTGCTGTCCAGCGGCCCGCGCGAATGGCGAGTCAGCGGAGACTGGACGCTGCTGGCCCTGCGCGGGCGCTACGACGAGTTCCGCCAGCGCATTGCCAGCGCGGTGGCTGGCGCCGGCGACGCGCTCTGGGACCTGCGCGGCCTGGGGCGCCTGGACACGGCCGGCGCGCTGACGCTGTGGCAGGGCTGGGGCCAGAAACCGCCGTCGCGCCTGCTCTGGCTGCCCGAGCATGTGACGCTGTTCGCGCAGTTCATGCAGCCCAGCGCAAGCCCCAAGCGACCGCGTCGGCTGGGCCCCGGGCTGGAGCGCGCCAGCCTCAGCCTGCTGGCCTTCGCCCGCCACGGCATCGACATCATCGCGCTGACCGGCCGCTTGCTGCTGGACCTGGTGGCCGTGCTGCGCCACCCCTCGCTGATCGGCTGGCGCGAGATTTCGGCCAACGTCTACCGCACCGGCGCGCAGGCGTTGCCGATCACGGCGCTGGTGGGCTTTCTCGTCGGCCTGACGCTGTCCTACCTGATCTCGCGCCAGCTCAAGACCTATGGCGCCGACATCTTCGTCATCAACATCCTCGGCTTGGCCGTGCTGCGCGAGCTGGGGCCGCTGCTGGCGGCCATCATCGTGGCGGGCCGCTCGGGTTCGGCGATGACGGCGCAGATCGGCGTCATGCGCGTCACGCAGGAGCTGGACGCGCTGTCCGTCATGGGCATCTCGCACACGGTGCGCCTCGTGCTGCCCAAGGTGATTGCGCTGGCCATCTCGCTGCCGCTGGTGGCGCTGTGGACGAGTGCGCTGATGCTGCTGGGCGGCATGGCCGCAGCCAGCGCCGCGCTCAAGCTCGACCCGATGCAGTTCCTGCACCTGCTGCCCGGCGTCGTCGAACCGGTCAACCTGTGGCTAGGGTGGATCAAGTCCATCCTCTTCGGCGGCCTGATCGCGCTGCTGGCCTGCCATTTCGGGCTGCGCGTGAAGCCCAACACCGAGAGCCTGGGCCAGAGCGTCACGCAATCGGTGGTGACGGCGATCACGCTGGTCATCGTCGTCGACGCGATCTTCGCGGTGTTGTTCTCAACGGTAGGCGTTTGAACATGGAAGCCATCATCGAAGTCGACAACGTGACCACCGCCTTCGGCGGCCACGTCATCCACCGCAGCCTCAACCTCACCGTGCATCGCGGTGAGGTCATGGCGCTGATCGGCGGCTCGGGCTCGGGCAAGACGACCCTGCTGCGCCTGCTGCTCGGCTTGGAGGTGCCGCAGGCCGGCAGCGTGAAGATCTTCGGCCACCCGCTGGGCCGCTGCGCCGTGCGCGACCTGGAGCGGGTGCGCTATCGCTGGGGCGTGCTGTTCCAGGCCGGCGCGCTGTTCTCGGCGTTGAGCGTGTTCGACAACGTCGCCCTGCCGCTGCGCGAGCTCAAAAGCGTGCCGCCCAATCTCGTCAAGCCTCTCGTCATGCTCAAGCTGGCCCAGGTGGGCCTGAAGCCGGACGATGCACTCAAGCGGCCGTCGGAGCTGTCGGGCGGCATGGTCAAGCGCGTGTCGCTGGCGCGGGCGCTGATCCTGGACCCGCAGCTGCTGTTCCTGGACGAACCCACCGCCGGGCTGGACCCCGACAGCGCCAAGCAATTCGTCAGACTGCTGCGCAAGCTGCGCCAGGAGCTGGGGCTGACGGTGGTGATGGTCACGCACGATGTCGACACGCTGTTCGCCGTCGTCGACCGCGTGGCCGTGCTGGCCGAGCAGCGCATCCTGGCCTGCGGGCCGCTGGCCGAGGTGGCGCGGCTACCGCATCACTTCGTGCGCAACTTCTTCCTGGGCCATGTGGAGCGCTGCGCGGAAGATGACCTGCGGCGCTTCCGCCTCAGCCTGGACGACACCAGCGATGAAGGCGGTGTGCCTGCAGTGCTTCGCGAAGAACAAACCGTCTAACTACACGCCATGGAAAACAAAGCCCACGCCCTCGCCGCCGGCCTTTTCTTGCTGCTGCTGGGCCTTGCGCTGGCCGCCAGCGTCGCCTGGTTCCAGGGCGACCGCACGGAGCGCGTGCGCTACACCGTCGTCGCGCGCAGCGGTGTGCCCGGCCTGAACCTGAAGGCGCCGGTCAAGCTGCGTGGCGTGGAAGTGGGCTGGGTCGACAGCATCGGCTTCGACCCTGAGGACCCACGCCAGATCCTCGTCGGCATCACCGTAGACGCCGCCGCACCCGTGTCTGCCAGCACCCATGCCCAGCTGGGCCTGCAGGGCGTCACCGGTCTGTCCTTTGTCAGCCTGGAAGAGGCCGACACCAAGGCAGAACTGAAGCGCGCCGCACCCGGCGCCCGTCTCACGCTCAAACCCACGCTGCTGGACCGCCTGGCCGAGAGCGGCCCGCTGCTGTTGGCCGGCTTTGCCGAGACGGCCGATCGGCTCAATGCGCTGCTCAGCGAGACCAACCGCGCCCAGCTCAACCGCAGCCTCGTGCAACTGGAGCAGGCGGCCGGCGACACCAGCCGGCTGATGGCCGCGCTGCAGCCGGGCGCCCGCGAACTGCCCGGCTTCCTGAAGGACGCCGACGCCACGGCCCAACGTGCAAGCGCCGCGCTGCACGAGATCCAGGCCCTGGCCGCCGACAGCCGCCAGCTCACGCAGGAACTCAAGGCCCACGTCGCCGTGCTGGACCGCCTCGACGGCGCCGCCGTGCAGGTGCAGGCGAGCACACGCAACCTCGAGCTCGCGCTGGTGGGCGACACGCCGCTGCGCAGCCGCCCGCTGCTGGGCGACATCGCCGCCGCCAGCCGCAGCGTCGAGCGCGCCGCCACCGACCTGGGCGACCAGCCGCAAAGCCTTCTCTTCGGCCGCGGCGCCCGCCCGCCGGGGCCGGGTGAAGCCGGCTTTGCCGAGCGCCTGACGGGTGCCAACAAATGAGACTTGCCATCACCTTTCTCGCCGCGCTGGCCCTGAGCGCCTGCTCCCTCGCGCCCACTGCGCCGTCCCGCGCCGTCTACGACCTCGGTCCCGCGCCGGCAGCAACCAACATGGGCAGCACGCTGGCCTGGCGCCTGGCCGACGTGACGGCCCCGCCCTGGCTGGCCGGCGAGGGCATTGCCTACCGCCTGAACTTCCAGCAGGCCCAGCGCCAGGAGCACTACCGCGACAGCGTCTGGGCCGCGCCGCCCGCCGCGCTGCTGACACAACGTCTGCGCGAACAGCTCGCCGCCACGCCAGGCTGCGCCGGCAAACCCGCCAGCCTGCTGGCCATCCACCTCGACGAGTTCGAGCAGCAGTTCAGCAGCGCCGCGAGCAGCCAAGTCGTGCTGCGCCTTCAGGCCACGCTCTGGCCGGCCGGCGGCGGCGCGGCGCTGCAACAGCACTGGCGCCTGGAGCGCCCCGCCTCGGCTGACGCCCCGGGCGCTGTGCGCGGGCTGGCGCAGACGGTGGACGCCTGGCTGCCGCAGCTGGGTGGGTGGCTGGCCGCGAGTTGCCGTTGAGCGCAACCCGCATTGTTCTGGCGCTGGCGCTGCTGCCCGTGCTGGCCTGGACGGCCGTCACGGCGGCGTTGTGGTGGAAGCAGGAGAGCCTGCTCTTCCACCCCGAGCCGCTGCCTGCGGACGCGCGGCTGGCCACCGAGCCCGACGTGCACGAACGCTTCGTCGACGTGCCCGGTGCGCGGCTGTCGCTGCTGGAGCTGCGCCTGCCCGAGCCCAAAGGCGTGGTCTTCTTCCTGCACGGCAATGCCGGCAATCTGCAGAGCTGGTTCACCGACACCGAGTTCTACCGCCGCGCCGGCTTCGACCTCGTCATGCCCGACTACCGCGGCTATGGCAAGAGCACGGGGCGCATCGCGAACGAAGCCCAGCTGCATGCCGACGTGATGACCGTGTGGCGCGATGTGGCGCCGCGCTACGCAGGCAAGCGCGTCGTCATCGTCGGCCGCTCGATAGGCACCGGCCTGGCGGCGGAGCTGGCGGCGGCCGTGCAGCCCGACCTGACGGTGCTGGTGTCGCCCTACGCCAGCATCGCCGGCTTGGCGCGTGAGCACTACCCGTGGCTGCCGTCGCTGGCACTGCGCTACCCGCTGCGCACCGACCGCGCCATCGCGCGCATCCGCGGCCAGTTGCTGCTGGTGCATGGCGACCGGGACGAGATCATCCCTTTCAGCGAAAGCAACAAGTTGAAGGCGGTGGTGCCGCAAGCGCGGCTGGTGCGCATCGAAGGCGGCGGCCACAACGACCTGCAGGAATTGCCGGCCTACCGGCAGGCCATGGCCGAGGCGCTGCGCTGAATCAGGCCGAACGGCGGCGCAACAGAAGGCCGGCGATGCCGGCGGCCAGCATCAGCGCGCTGGTGGGCTCGGGCACGGCCGTGGTCATGAACTGGCCGGAGGCCGAACTCGTCGTCATGCCCTCGGGCAGCGTCCAGTTGAAATGCAGCGTGTTGCCGAAGTCGGCGCTGGTGTTGGCGCTTCCGACATAGGGCCGCGCCACGGCCGACGTGTAGAGCTCGGCAAAGATGAAGTACGTCCTGTCGCCCAGCGGAATGGCGAGTTCATCGCCCAGCACCGTCGTGCCGGACTTCAACACCACGGCCGGGGCGTAGTCGCCCATGCGGTCGAAGAAGTCGGCCTTGGCGTCGCCGACGTAGAAGCGAGCCCAGGCCTGCGCATTGCCGCCGGGCGTGAGGCTGCCGTCGATGGTGACGCTGAGGTTGGCAAAGCCGAGGTTCTGGCCGTTGTGGAAGGTCACCGTGTCCCAGTAGCGAGCGACCGATTGCGCCCCCGTCTGCGCATGGCAACCCGGGCAAGGCGTGGCGCTGGAGGCTGCGTGCAGGGTGCCATCGCCCAGGCCCGCCATGCCCCAGGCATAGGAGTACTTGTAGTAGGACGGGGTGTTGGCCATGGCCGAGAAGCTGCCTTCGCCGCCGCTGCGGGCGCCGCCCGTCGTACCGGCATAGCTGCCGTAGTTGGGTGTGGCGGCCTGGGCCGGGGCGGTGGCCAGCAGGGTCGCGCTGGCCAGGGCCAGCGCCAGGGTCATCGAGATCTTTTTCATTGGGCTCTCCAGTCAGACAGATTCATGGGTTAGATGAGAAAAGGTTGAAGCAGCGCGCGGGCTCGGCTGGCGATCTGCTCGGGCTGCGGCACGGCGGCCCGCTCCAGCGGCCAGCTGGCCAGCGCCGGGGCGTCGGGGCCGGTCAGGCGCTGCGGCGGGGCCTTGAGGTGGGCCCAGGCCTGCTCGCCGACCACAGCGCACAGCTCGGCCGCCAGGCCGCACAGGCCGCTGGCCTCGGTCACGCAGAGCAGGCGGCCGGTCCTGCGCACCGAGGCCAGCACGGTGGCCGTGTCCAGGGGTTTCAGGCTGCGCAGGTCGATGACCTCCGCCTCCACGCCCTCGGCCTGCAGCGTCTGAGCGGCGGTGAGGCAATGGCCCACGGTCTTGCCATAGCCCACCAGCGTCAGCGCGTCACCACGGCGGCGCACGGCGGCGCGGCCGGGCAGCAGCAGCTCGTCGCCATTCACGTCGCCGGGCGCATGGGCCAGGCCGATGTCGCTGAACAGCAGGCTGGGCCGGGGCTGGCCTAACGCGCCGGTCAGCAGGCCGGCGGTGTCGGCCGGCGTGCTGGGCATCAGCACCTGCAGGCCGGGCACATGGGCGAACAGCGCCTCCAGGTTGTGGTTGTGCTGCGCGCCGAGGGACCAGCCCGCGCCCGTCTGGGCCAGCACCACCATCGGGAACTCGAACTGGCCACCGCTCAGCGCCCCGAGCTTGCCGGCGCTGTTGACCAGCGCGTCCATGGCCAGCATCAGGAAGGGCGAGAACAGCAGGTCCACCACCGGCCTCAGGCCCATGGCCGCCGCGCCTACGGCGCAGCCCGCGATGCTGGCCTCGGCCAGCGGCGTGTTGCGTACGCGCTCGGCGCCAAAGGCGGCCAGCAGCTCGGGGTTCTTGGTGGCCACGCCCTCGCCGAGAAAGATCACGCGCTCGTCGGCCGCCATGGCGCGGTGCAACGCCGCGATCAGCGCCTGTTGGGAAGTCATCGTCTGCATTTCGTGCTCCTTCATGCGACCTGGGGCCAGGGCGCGGTCAGCGCGGCGGCGTAGGCCTGTTCTATGAGGCCGCGCACCTCGGTTTCGCGCTGGGCGAGGCTGTCGGCGCCCAAGCCCAGCCGTTCGGCCTGGCGCCGGATGGGGTCGCGCGCCAGCCATTGCGCGTGCTCGGTGGCGCAGACATAGGCTTGGTCGTCGGGCTCGAAGTGGCCGCGCTGGCGGTAGGTCATCAGCTCCAACAGGCGTGGGCGGCCGTCGTCGCGGATGGCAGCCACCGCCTGCGTGGCGGCGGCGTGCACGGCCTCGACGTCATTGCCATCCACGACCTCGACGGCCAGGCCATGGCCCTGCACCCAGTCGGAGACGAACTCGCCGGGCATGGTCTCGCGGCGGTGCACATAGGCCTGCCACTGGTTGTTCTCGCAGACGAAGAGGATGGGCAGGCGCCAGGTGGCGGCCAGGTTGACGGCCTCGTGGAAGATGCCCTGGCAGGCCGCGCCGTCACCGAAGAACACGGCCGTGATGCCCTCGGGCTGGGCGCCCAGCTTCTGGGCCAGCGCGACGCCCGGCGCCAGTGACAGCCCGCCGCCGACGATGGTGGACGTGAGCACCACGCCCAGCGATTTCGCCGAGATGTGCAGCGAGCCCGAGTGCCCACCGCAGTAGCCGGTGGCGCGGCCCAGCACCTCGGCGAACAGGCGCTCGGGGTCGGCGCCGCGCGCCAGCAGGTGGCCGGCGCTGCGGTGGTTGGTGACCAGCTTGTCCTGAGGGCCCAGGGCGCCGACGACGCCGACGGCGCAGGCCTCCTGGCCGACCGACGTGCAGGTCCCGGGGTTGCTGGGCGAGGCGGCGTCTATGAGCCGCTGCTCGTAGGCGCGGATCAGCAGCATGGCGTCCAAGCGGGCCAGCGTGGAATCGATAGGGGTCATGACGCTCCCCTTCAACCGGCCAGGCTCATGACCGAGCCCTGCGGCCGAGCCAGGCCGGGGTGGCGTTCGACGGTGCAGAACACATCGCCGGGCATGGGCTGGCGCGCGCCGTCGGGCGCTATGGGCCGAGGGAGCTCGTTGCGCGACGGCACGGCGGCGGCGGGTGGGGTCGATGGCTTCATGGCGGTGTCCTTCAGTTCAGCAAGGCGGCAAGGCGGTTGAGATCCAGCGCGGCGACGGCGTCGCCCAGGGGCTGGGCATAGCCAGGGGTGTGGGGGACGCGCGTGCGGTTGCGGCCGCCACAGGCCTGCAGCAGGGCGGCGAGCAAGGCGCTCAGCAACGGAGTGGGGCAAGGTTTCACGGTTGAGTCTCTCGGTTCGCAGATGTCGGGCAAGGCTCCGCCGCGCCGCTGCCCGGGGGGCTTCGGCCGTTCGGTGTCTTGGGGGTTGTTGTGCCTTGTGCCGGTGTCTGTCCGGCATGGGCTCTACTTTGGTCGGCCCGGCTTTTGCGCGCTGCTAGATGTCGGCTAAGGGTTTGTTAAGTCTTTGCTAACCGGGCCGGGCGCGGTGGCCTGCCTATCATTCGAGGCCTTCAAGCCCGACTTCGTCCCGTGCCTCGACTCCCACCCGACTGGGCCGCCCATCTCGAGAGCGGCGTCTCGCACCGCCTGGGCGGCAGCCACGCCGACGGCCAGCCCGAGATCTGCCGCGCGCTGGCCGCGCAGGCGCTGGCCGATGGCCGCGTCGAGGTGCTGCTGGCGACCAGCATCGCCGACCACCTGCTGGACGCCATGCGCGAAAGCGGCCGCATCGCCTACGTGGCCGCGCAGCCGGGCAGCCACCGCACGCTGCATGTCAAAGGCCTGGATGCCGAGGTCTTCACGCCCACGCCCGCCCACGCGTCGCTGTTCGAGCGCTGCCGCGAACGCTTCATATCCAACGTCGAGCCCTTCGGCTTCACGCGCGAGGCCATCATGGCGATCTGGTACGACCTGGACGTGCAACGCCTGGCCGGCATCCGCTTCACGCCCTGCGGCGCCTGGGACCAGACGCCCGGCCCCGGCGCCGGCACACCGGTGGAGCTACTGCGCTGATGGCCCGCCTGCCCGAAGCCTGGATAGCCCATCTGCAACAGGGCGTCACGCTGCGCGTGGGCTCCAGCACGCCCGAGGGCCAGCCCGAGCTGCATCTCGCCCACGGCATCTGGGCGCTGCCGGACGGCCGCATCGAGCTGCTGGTGCGCAGCCTGCCGGGCGCCGAGCTGCTGGCCGCCATCCATGCCACCGGCCGCGTCGCCGTGTCTGCCGGCCTGCCCAGCAACTACCGCGTGCTGCACGTCAAGGGCGTCGACGCCGAGGTGCTGCCCGCCTATGCCGAGCAGGCGCCGAAATTCGCTCATTGCTTCGAGGCCTGGCTGCGGCAGATCGAACTCTTCGGCGCCGACCGCCGCCAGGTCATGGCGGTGATGGGAGAACTCACGCTGGCCGACTTCAGCTGCGTGCGCTTCACGCCGCTGGCGGCTTGGGACCAGACCCCCGGCCCGGGCGCCGGACAAGCCGTGGACCTATTGCCATGAACGACACCACCACTCCCCAAGCCGAACGCCGTGCACTCAAGCTGCGCGACGTGCGCCGCCTGCTCGAAGGCGTCATCCCGCCAGCCATGT
>Ga0307515_10021743_pt1 | contig 11350 bp, 12 predicted proteins | sample 17_EM_MG_FD_194513 | JGI IMG/M metagenome (GOLD analysis project Ga0307515, IMG submission 194513) | Populus trichocarpa ectomycorrhiza microbial communities from riparian zone in the Pacific Northwest, United States - 17_EM | ecosystem: Host-associated > Plants > Roots > Unclassified | place... | reverse complement strand
AGTAGATGCTTTCCCCCCTTGTAGATATACATGGGTGGTATAACTCTACCATCTGCAGCAATACACTCTATAACTGTAACCATTTCGCGATTTCCATCCTGGGTATAGCGAGGATTCTTTCTACCTCCACGGCATATAACCTTTACTTTGAGAGCCTGACCAAGTAGAAAGCCCTTTTCATCCATGTTGTAAATGTTTTCTGGTTGTACATTGAGCTTTCTGACAAGTTTTCCAAGCTACAGTGACCAGTATTAGCTTAAAATAAATGTATAGACTAAAATGATATACCTTGCGAAAAAGTCCTTTAAAATTGCAGGATCATTTGCATTAGCCCTTTGTCGATCTAGACGTTGGTTGAACTTTGCAGTGACTGCAGGATGGCAGTTGGGAAAGCATGTCATCCAGTGCTTACCAAGTTGTCATCGCCAATGTGGAGGTAGAAGGGAGATCGCAAATGCCTGAACCATCTTCGCTTGCAACGGATGTCCCAAGTCATCTAGAGTCTCACAAAACCTAACAATTGATTTCTCCTCTTCTAGAATAAGCAGCTGCTCCTTCTCATGTGCTGTGCTCCTTGGCTGTGCTCCTCTAAGTCGGTCTCGCAAGGTTCCATATGGTACACCATATGTTGAAGCAGCAGCGCGGATAGATGGTTCACGACCGGAACAGTATGCATGTTTGGCTTCGCGAATGTCATTCTCTCTGTCAGTTGCATCTCTGCACTTCACTCTGCCCATGGTTGCGTTGTTGCGGGGAGAGAGTGAAAATTGAGTTTCTGTGCGGGGTAATTAAGCATCCCTGCTCTGGGCGCTTGTGTGCTTTTTTGCGTGATTGGTTGCTAGGTCGTGGGCGGTTACACCATACATTATGTTACATCTATTTATCAACCAATATTCTCACACTACTTCTTACCATTTGCCCATAATATATCTCTAACTGAAAGTCTCGGTCAAGCTACATAAAGCTGGTGAACCATTGACACATTCTGTCCTACTGTTTCTTCCCTCCTTTGTGTCTCAGCGTTTCTACTCCATTGACCGTCACCAACACCTTTTCAGACTGTCTCGTTGACTTCCGTGTTGGCCGAACCAATCCGGGCACATTTGGGGCGGCGCTCACATCCTGCTGCTCTGGGCATTCCGAATCCTCAATGCCAGTGTTCGGCTGTATATCGGATTCATCGTCCGCTGCGCAATCCGCTTCGCTGTCATTTGGATTATCCAAGTCGCCATTCCAGTTTAGGCAATCATCGGTGTCCGAAATGCTTTCAGGTGCGCTGTCCTCATTGCTGTCGACTGGATGACGGTTGATTCTCCTGATTTGGCAGACATTTATGATTTGAGTTTGCCCTCCACGGAGGTCCATTGCAGACAAAGCTGGTGGCAAAGGTGATCTTTCAGACAATTTAAATGCAGCCGCACCATTATGTTGAAAGAGTGGCCAGGATGCTTTGACGATCTCTCCCGTGTCCGAATTGTATCCTACGGCAGTCATCTGCTTATTTTGAGCGCAAGATTCCTTCTGGGTAGCACGTAGGTTTCGGCTGACCTGCCACATCTCCAAAAAGTCGTGAACCTTGGCCATTCTGTGCAATGTCCATTCCTCCGCCTCTTTCATCATTTCCGAGTCGTTTTCTGTATTTGTAGTATCCAATTCTGGGTCAATGCCTGCCAAAAACCCATTATTGGCTTGATTCTAACTGCCTGACAACAACCATTTCGTGAAGGGTCTCGCCTGTGGTTTTGGACTGCCTCCAGCCAATACCATCTTGGCCAAGGGAAAAACTGGCCACCACTCGGACACCATGGGGTATAATAGAGAAGATGTCGCGCGCCACATTAGAGAGATCGGCGTACTTTGAGTGCGTTTCTTCCTGTTGGCGCCACCAATCGGTAATGTCCGGTGACCAGAATGTACTGCTAATCTCCATCGGGTCAGAGTGGTAATCATTGAGATTTGCATTAATTTGTCCCCAGTTCTTCGGTGCTTCAGGCGGCGAATTCAAATAGAGCCTAGCGGCGGTCATGAAGCGGGCTGCGCGATCGCTTCTTCCGGGTGTCGTCTCAGCCACATTGTTAAGCGTCAAGACTTCCTCATCATCGCCAGACAAAGCGTATGGATCAAAGGATGATTGATAGGACCCTGAAGACGTTGCAGAGGGGACGGGATTGCTACTTGGTACCGTTTCAAGTTCACTAACCGGCACACCTCGATGTTTGGCACAGTACTCATTCTCCACATACTTCAGAAAGGCCTCTTGGTATTGTGTAGTGGAGGATGTCTCGTCCTCAGGATTAATATCCATTTCCGTGTCCCGCTTCCTGAATGATCGCAACTTCAGGAAAGGATCGAGAATGTGTGCGGAAATCAGAAGCATGCCTGTCGTTGGAGTGACTTCAGTGTAGTATTTGGAAAGCTTCTGTCAAGCTAACTTCACTGCGAAGAACAAGTCTTCCTTCCTTGGAGTTTTCTTCTTGGCCAAATCACGCATCACGCCATCCATGTGCTCGAACATGTCATTGTACACTGTGATAACGTGATGCAATGTGACTGAATGCCTCTTCGACATCCAAAGGGTCCAATATAGAAATGGCCTCAATACTTCCATGACATACTTGACAATCGTCCATTCATCCTGAGTTGTGAATAGTGGCCGGTATTCAGCGTATTTTGGGTTTTGAAGCCGCTCACGTGTGAATTCCGGTAATCGGTAGGCGCTCTCGAGCAACTCCAGAGTAGAGTTCCAACGTGTCTTCACATCCATCATCGGAAGTACTGCAATGCGGACTTTGGCTTTTTGACAGTCAATGAACTCGTTTCGGCGACCAGGTGTCGGCGTAATTAATACACCAAGCATTCTCTGCCATATGAAGGTCAATTTCAGGACTTTCAAAATCTCATGAAATACGTACTTTCTCAATTATCTTTGCTGAACCTAGTCTCATGGCCGACACCTTGTTGATTCTAGCATAGCCCTCTTTTCGAAGTCTTTGACTCTTCCCAATGTCTATGCTTTCATTCTCTCCAAATTGCTGATCGCGCTCATGGGCTTCCCAAGACTTGGTGCGGCCTTTTACACCGGGACTGCTCATGAATGCACCTAAAGCCAGCTGTATGACGTGCACCATGCATGGTATGTGGTTCCTCAATGCCGGCAGCTCGATTCCAGAGGCCTCAAGTGTTGATTGCAGCTCGCGTGTCATTGAGAAGTTCGAGGAAGCATTATCAGTGGTAATACCAAACACATGGCCATCGGTAAGCTCGAAATGATCAAGCACGTCCTTCAAACGTACGGCTAGCCTTGCTCCAGTATGTTGGCCATTGACTTATCATCGTTAATTAGCTTTCGAAACGGGAACAGAACAGGCGAGCAACCTCATCGAAGGCGAGTTGAACTCCACGCAATGCCCAATTTCGATCCATATAGTATGCAATGACCGACGTTATGGCCAGTTTGTTCGTTGAAGTCCATCCGTCCAAAGCTAAACTAACTTTATTTCGTCACGGCAATTGCTTCTCAATTGTATCCACAGTCAGTGCATATTCCCTCCGGCAAATGTTGCTAAGGGTCGTAGCGGACGGTATGACAAGATCGTCGCGTAATGCCTTACACGACCGTTGTAGCTCCAGATTTGATATAGCGTTCCATGGAGTGTGTGCCGAAACAAATCCTAACCTGAGGTAGCGATTCCACGTGTCTTGGTGAAATTCGGAAGTTTCAAAGTCCTTAGCTGCCAGTTTGGAAAGTTTTGTCTGTCATTTCGATCAATATGGATTAAACTTGATATCAAATCTGATTATCCTCTGCAAACTCACTATTGTGATTCCTCGACTTCCTTGCCTCTTCAGGATGGCCAAAGCTGTTTCATCCACCGTCAAACTAGTCAATTCAGTGACCTCTGACTCTGTTAATTCGTTCAACTGTGCGATGTGAGCTTCTTCCAGCAAGTGTTTCCCCATTGAGCTGGTCCCATGTTCTGATGGATGGCGAAGAACTTGATGACAAACAATACAAATGATGCCAGGGCTGCCGGTCTCTTCAATTCCGCAGCGTAAATAGAATCACCACGATGGCGCATGTCTAGAATTATTCCAAGCAATTGGCCGCTTCGAGACCTCATTCATAGAAGCCCACCACGCATCGAAGATGATTTGCAATATAAGGTCGCACAAATTGCGAATAAAGACACGTTCATTTTTCGATGAGATCATAACCTCGAGCAATGAGGAGTTCAAAGATTTTGTATCCAACATGTCAGTGGAAATTAGTATGCTGGGTATTCTGACTCGAGAGACTGCCGAAAATAAGGATACCGCAAGGCAGACTGCAGGTTTATAAATATTGACTCTACAGCTACAAGGAAGATAATCAGATCAGTAAGACATTGCATGCATATTTGTGAAGTTGAGTACAAGGACAGATTGCAACGACTGACCATGTAAAACTCCATTTAGGAACAGCATAGTGCAGTTTAATGCTGTGTAGCATTCGGAGCCTTGACACACCGTGGGCGCTGAATTGCAGAAGGCGGACGCGATATCGTAACTTGCATTTTTGCCAATAAAGGCTGCCGATAGCTTTATTGTGGTTTAGCTGCGTTCCATTCCGGTTAGATTATCATAGATGCCAGCCCACAAATTGTTGACGCTCCATTGACGCTCCTTTTGGGACATTGTTACGATCTTGTCGTAAGCATATTTTCCTAGGCAGGCGGCTGGTAGCACGATTATATATCATTGTGGTCGCATAACCCCTTCATTTTCCAAAATGGAACGCCTGAAATCGTTGACACTCCTTTGACACTCATTTTTAGGGCATAATGACGATGTCGTCGAAATCATTTTTGCCTAGAAAGACGGCCGATAGTTCGAGTATGTGTTGATGTCGCCGCCGTGCCCTCAGTTTTTCCAAGATGCATGGCCAAAAGTCGTTGACGCTCCATTGATGCTCATTTTTAGGACATAGCTTCGATGTTGCAGCAACCGTTTTTGCCTAGAAAGGCAGCCGATAATCAGATTATGGCTTAATGTTGCCGAACAGCCCTAGGATTTCCCATGATACAAGGCCAAACGTCGTTGAAGCTCCATTGACGCTGATTTTTAGGACATAGCTGCGATGTCGTAGCAACCGTTTTTGCCTAGAAAGGAAGCCGATAATCAGATTATGGCTCAATGTCGCAGCACAGCCCTAGGATTTTCCATGATACAAGGCCAAAAGTTGTTGACACTCCGTTGACGCTCATTTCTAGGACATAGTAGCGATGTTATTGCAAAAGGTTTTGCCTAGAAAGGAGGCCGATAGTGTGATTATGGGGTAATGTCGCCGCACAGCTCATGCATTTTCCAAGATGCAAGGCCAAAAGTCGTTGACGCTCTGTTGACGTCATTTTTAGCACATAGTAGGAATGTTGCCACCACCATTGTTCCATAGAAAGGCGGCCGATAGTTCGATTATGAAGTACTGTAACCTCACAGGCTCCTCGAGGTTTCATGACGCAATGCCAAAAATTGTTGACGCTCCGTTGTCGCTCATTTGTAGAATGTGGCAACGACCGTCTCATTTACCTTTTTCGTAATAATGCCAACCTATACATCCGCTTTGGTAGGATGTGACAATGCAGCCTGTTGATTGCTGAATGTGTAAGACTCAAAATCGTTCGCACACTGTTGACGCTCACATCAATCACATCAAAACAGCCTTTGTACACTCAACAATTGTATGCAACGAATCATAAACTCATTATTGACCTCCAGTATAGCGTATGTATGTATAATCGTTTGTATCCAGGAGTTTTGTCACCTCTCAATTTCTGATCAACTGCTATCTACGCTATCTGAGTGAGAAATGACGTGGCCCTATCACATTCCCGTGCTTTCGGCCGGCAATTGATGGCATGTCAATCATTTCACTAGTTTTTCGTAAATATAGCTCGACATCCTCACCATTCTTTATCCAGCTCCTTCTCCTCAATTTCCATGACGTACCACAAGCAATTTCAAATATCTCAACCATGTGCACCAGGTCTGTGGGGTGAGTTATGCAGTTGGTTACATGGATGAATGTAGCATGACAGTTATCGTTCAGATCGAGTTGTCAGGCGCACTGAGCGCTCTCTCTATGACACGTATGACATCACTAACTTAAATTTTGTTAGCACATTTCGTCACAAATATTGCTTTTGCTTTGTCACTTAACAGTCGCTTGATGGAAGAAACCGTACGTTTTGGCCGTCTTAAAGTGCAATTTTGATTCCAGAGCTTGCACATGGTGCGTTGGACCCTTGCACATGCACAGACGAATTATCATGTCTCACAATCTGGTCACTGAAATCAAGAAAAAGCTGACAGGTAAAGAAATTGGTAAACAACTTCCTTTTCACAGCGATCGGACGTCAAAAATTACAGTTTGCATATCTATTCTTCTGCAGACGCAGGAGCCGTCACCATCTCTTCGTCGGAATCTGATATCTATATGGTAATTAGCTGGAGGCTATATGCAGGGGTAAAAGATTACTGGTTCAACAGAGCGTACTGGTTCAACTGGCTTTGCTTTCGGCAATGTTGACGAATCAGGCTCCACAGCTGGCTCACCGCATGGTATGCTCGATTTTGACTGCGGCTTCACCGAACCTAGCCTGATATGACTATGTCCTGGTTGACAAGTCCCTTCCGGCCTTTGTGATATTCCGGGGACAATGTCGAGACTCTCCATAAGCTCTCCAAAAGTTTTCGGTGGAGGTGCCGGAGCGTCATCATTCGTTTGTGGCTGAACGACTGCCGGAACCCTCAAGTCGAATGTGCCGTACTTCTTATCTCGTTCACTGGAGTAGTCAGCTGCATCCTCCCATCCCGGTTGAGTCAATTCGTCGAACTTCATCTGCTTCTGCTGAAACCTCTCCATGTGCTGCTGTACCGTTTTGAAGATTGTACCCATCACCCAGCTGGGTTCGTCATCTTCGCTCAGCTTGCCCTGCTCAGTCTCTTCATCATCCTCATCTTCCCCGTTCTCCCCATTGTCGGCACTTGCAAGATCACTCAGACTGTCTCCGGTAGCAACCAGCATCTCTGCAAACGTCTTTCGGGCTCTCTGGACGTCAATCGCGCGATTTCAGCATGCGTCATATCGTACTATTCTTGCTGAACCACTGTCTCTGTATCTTCCACTCGCTTTCTTGCCCCAGCGGTTTCTCTCTCAACATAATCCTCAATCCATTTCTCTTTCTCTTCATTGCGTAAAAAGTGCGTTTCTCATCGTTTCTCCGCCGCAAGCTTCTTTTTTGATCTCCAGCTGCGCAATGCCCCAAGTGCTCGGACTCTCTCTGCTTCCAAACCGCTCATGCCTTCGTTCGCATGATGACGTCGTTGGGCTGACCGCTTTGTCGATTTGCCGTATCTGCCCGCCGGAAGTGGCGAAAAGTTCATTTTCAGAGCATTAACCATTGTAGTTTGCGTGGACTTTGTTGTTGGGCGAGATGTTGGATGTTGCACAATATGGACAATATGGAGGCAAGCTGCATCTTTTATGTCAAGGTTGGTACGTTTACTCATCTTGAACGAAGCGAAATCTCCCTCTTGACTGTCAATAATTCAGGAATAGTAACACTAACCGTACAACATAACATGATTGTTAGTGTCATTTTCATGTAATATCCCAGGGATCATTTGAGACAAACATCGGCAGACATCCGTTCCCTCGAACAACATCATACTAATATCTAGCAAGGAGGCGATTCTGGATGTGGTAAACCGCCGTCTATCCCTGTTACCGAACGAACAACATCAATCCGACTTTTTGCAAATTGCGAGGTGGTGGGAAACCCCTGCGACATGCAGCCATACTCAGTAGGATTCATCTTGAGCATAACGATCATGTTGGCTGCTACTCATTCCACTCTGGCAAGAAGCTGACTATATAGTCCTCAGGGCTTCCCACTTCCTCTCGTTATCATCTTCCTCTCCTATTCCACATCAGCACATCATGGATACACAACCACCTCTGCCAGGTGAGAGCGGATCGAATACCGGCCGATTGGCAGGCGCTACATCAAATATGGACATTCTTGGCACACAACAAGAGCGCAGACACAAGTTAGTTCACCGCGACGCTGCCAATGCAGCCAACAAACATATTACCCAGGATGCCCATTTAAAAATCGTCCGCAAGACTGGAAGCAGCAAAAATAAGAAGCAGCATGCAGCTGGATGTGAGTATATCCATATCGAGGCAGAGGGCGGTCAATTGACCATACAACGTACCGCAGGTGTCCATAGAGAGCTATGTAACAAATTTATCGCTGCCCGTAGCGGCAAACCTCCATGGTCGACACAGGCATTTGTCCGCACAGTCCGCGAAATCGAACATCATGATGTTGTGAGCTCTGTGATTTTCGCAGATAATTTTCCTGATAAGCATCCTAGTGAGTGGACGAAGCAGGCTTTGATCACCTTAGAGGAGGCTACGGAAGAGTATATGGTAGAGGTAACAGCCGAATTTCATTGTTAGAAGCAGCAGCTAATGTCTTGTAGGTTTTCAACATGTCTGCAACTATGGCAAGGCAAGGAGGTCGGGTACAGCTGGAACAGTCTGACATGTGCCTGGCGTTGAATATGGCCAAAATGGCCAAAGAAGGCTTTTCGCGCGCCGCAATAGAGGAAACGAAATACCTCATCAAGAAACCTCCTGCCGAGGTCCGAGAAGAGAAGGAGCGGGGTGTTGAGTTTCCTAGGCATAAATAGGTGATGGCTGTGATATGAAGACACCCGGCAATGCTTCGTCAAAACCAAACGTCCGGCTACCTTCCTTGCCAATACTGGCACCACAAAGAATCCCCAGACTCGCTGGAGACTCACAGGAACAGGTGCACCTCCACCCGACCGACGCAGAGAGTGTACTCCAGAGCCGACCCCACCACTGCCTGGAACGCCACCCGCCCCAACCGGTAACACTTCCGGAGTTCAACCTTCGCAACTCGTCAATTTGGCGGCCGGATATACGCATTCGCATACAGCACTTCCGTGGGCGGAATTTTGTGATGATGAGGATACCGAGCACAATACCGATTTTGATCCACATATGCTGACTGATGATGGTTAGTACACTCTCTTTGGTGTGGTAATGCCGCTAACATTCATTTTGTAGACAAGAGCAGCGGATTGAACGATCCTGCAGCTGGTGACTAGCATTGAGCAAAAGACACGGGATTTTGGAGATTATTATTATATATATCTATGTATTATTAAAGAACAACGTAGTGATCAAGAAGAAAGTAAATAAAAACGCCAGAAACGCAGCCAAAACAATGTGAATGATGGACTGTGCCAAATTAAATGATTGCATATTGTGGATACAGCCATGGCAAAATGAGCATCAACGGAGCATCAACGATTTTTGGTCATGGGTACTGGGAAATCACGCCTCCGATAGGTTGTAGTCAGTCATAAAGGCATAATTGGCTGCCTTTATAGGCAGAACAGATTGCAATACCCTCCTTGCCCCATCATGAAAATGAGAGTCAACGGAGCATCAACGATTTTTGGTCATGCGTCCTGGGAAATCACGCCTCTGATAGGTTGTAGTCAGTCATAAAGGCATTATTGGCTGCCTTTATAGGCAAAACAGATTGCAATACCCTCCCTGCCCCATCGTGAAAATGAGCGTCAATGGAGTGTCAACGATTGTTGGTCAGGTATCATGGGTAATCTGCGGGGCGACAGGTTGCACATTGTCATAAGCTGATTATTGGCTGCCTTTATAGGCAAAAGTGAAAGTGAAATGCTTCCTGCCCCATCTGCAGAATGAGGGTCAACTAAGTGTCAACAATTGTTGGCCTTCCATCATGGTTAATCACAGCGCGATGTGGCGGTTATTGTCTATATACATCGTTATGACTGTTATTATACAATAAAAGGCTCAAGAATACTTAGTGGTAGCTCTCTAAATGAGATAAGTTGTTACTGTCCCGGAGGATGTGGCTAGAATATCACGTACACATCTGCCTATAAAGGCTGCCATCTCCTTCTTTATGGATGCTTGGGGTCAAGCACCACTCATATTACCGAAGATGCAAGACCAAATATCGTTGACGCTCTGTTGACGCTCTGTTGACGCTCATTTTCAGGATGTGGTTGGGCGCGTGAGTATGCTTGTTTTGCACATCAAGGCGGCTTATACGTCGAAAATGAACCATGACGTACCAATGTTAATATATTACGATTAACAGTAGTATAACTGAATGCGACCATATATGTGAATCCCAAAACGCAGAGCCGGAGATTGAAACCGACGGGTCTAGCAAAACCAGGCGAAACCCTCGGGTTGACGGGTACGGGTCCAGGTTTGGCCCGCCAAGAGTCAGTGGGTCAGGTTTTTGGAGGGGTCTGGAACCGAACCGACCAGTTTTTGCTGTCCAAACCCGGACCGCTGGTGGGTTACCCGGACCCGTTGCTAACACTAACCGGGTGTCGCATGTATAATTTTGTAATGTTGCTAAGTATTCCATTTCCCGTGCTGTAAGTCGAGGTTGTGTCAGTATGTGTCTTAATGAGGCATGGTCCATATGGACCGTAAAATTTCTATCCAAATGGAGGTAGTAGTGCCAGTTCACAACTGTGTAATGAACCGCTGGGAGTTCTCTGTCGTATGTAGGGTATCGCATCTCTGCACTCTTAAGCTTCCTGCTCCAAAAGGCAATGACTCTGGTCTCTCCATCTTGTCACTTCTGTGATAGTACTGCTCCGACTGCATACTTGCTGGCGTCAGAATGCAGCACATACTCGCCCCCTTCCTCAGGTAGTGCCAGCTTGGGAGCCTTGCAAATGGCACCTTTCAATGTTTCGAAGGCCTCTTCTGCCTCCCCATTCCAAACCAATTGCACTGTACCCACATCTTTCAGCTGTGACTCGCCGCAGCGGCCGCTCATTTGAACATTCTTACCCATTTTGCACATCCGATATAATGGCAAGGCAATATGTGCATAGTGCTGTATGCACTTGCGATAATAGCCCGTTTGACTGAGAAAACGACAAACCGCTTTCGGGTTTCGGGGCCGAGGCCATTTGGTCACTACTCGCGTCGTTCAATCTGACGTATGCACTCCTTCTTGGTTGATGTGAAAACCGCAAAATTTAATCCCATCATGAAACCATTCGCATTTTGATCTTTTCAGTTGCAAACCAGCTTTCTCCAAAAGGTCCAGCACAATGCGCATGTGATCCAGATGCTCTTCTGTTGCATATATGGTTTATCTCCTGTCGTATGGCTTCAGTTGGGCTGATGCATAATCTCTCTAAGATGATGGTCATTCCATACTCAGCTGGAGATGCCACTCAGCTGGAGATGCCAGCTGAGTGC
>Ga0307515_10021742_pt1 | contig 11350 bp, 11 predicted proteins | sample 17_EM_MG_FD_194513 | JGI IMG/M metagenome (GOLD analysis project Ga0307515, IMG submission 194513) | Populus trichocarpa ectomycorrhiza microbial communities from riparian zone in the Pacific Northwest, United States - 17_EM | ecosystem: Host-associated > Plants > Roots > Unclassified | place... | reverse complement strand
ATCTATGAAGAGAGGTCAGAAGCGAAACGAGCCAACTGAGCCGTGACGCCTACGTTCACGGTCGCCAGGGTGAATGGGGCACCAATCTAACCCCCATACGGGACCACCGGCATTGAACACATACGAATTGCTTTGGGGCACCGATTCCGCTGATTTGACCATCAGTTGAGAGCCCTATAGTGAGAACATTGATTATAACACACGAAGGTTGACGCTTTCCAGTGGTTTGATTTCTGTCTTGGTTTGGTGACCGAATGGCCCAAAGTAACAGAACAAACCATGTGGTTCAGACCCCGTTGGGTGTATGAGGTATGGTGAAGCTTCTCTGCGGATCCGTTTAAACCGGTATGGGGAAATAACTATGCAAAGCACCGACCTCCCGGAAATTGCTTGATACTTCCCTTCAAGTTTGATGGTGTCATAGACCACTGGTCGGCGACCGGCCTCAGAAGCAACAGCAGCGTCAGGGATTGCCTCCTTGAACCATCCTCTATCTTCAAGAAGCTCATGGACGGGTCCAGGACCGACATTCCTGCCCCAACTCCGCTCCAGTCTCTTCGTCGTTCTGGCGGAGGACGTAAAGCCGTTGGTCAGGACGGTCGCAGACGGCTGAAAGAGAGTCGGAGGTTCAAGCAAACGCTCCGCTTGAGCATCCCTCCGGAATAATGGAGGGGGTCGATGACGATGGTGTGTCGTTGGCGGAGCTGACTTGCTTGGTTTCGAAGGCCCGACTGGGACACTCTTTCGTAGTCTTGTGCGAGGACCCTGCGACTTAGACGTCTTCTTAACCTGAGGGGTAGCTTTAGATGAAGGCCCCTCTTCGCCATCCAGTTCGTCCTCAGAACCTTCAGCAAGAGGCTCAGCATCATCGTCTAGCGCACCCGCATCGCCATCCGCGTCCGAACCATTCGCAGGAAACTCGCTACCGCTCTCCAGTTCTTCAGGATCGGGAACGTACACTCCTACTTCTTCACCAGTGTGCAGAGCCGCGTAGTTAGGACGAGACCGACGCGATCGCAATTGTCGAGGCATCAAGGCGAGGTGATTTCGATTACCTAAGGCGATCATGTATCGTATAAACGGCGCAGGGCGCCGGTCCCCGACTCCACCTGCGTTCGCAGTCTTAAAGTTTTTTAGATAGTTTATCACAAACCGACACAAGCTAGTATTGTGCATTTCCAGACGCGAGCAAACACTTCTCACTTATGGAAAAACCCGGAGTTCAATATCGTCCATGACAACAACTCGCTTGGACGAGAACTCGGGCGAAACAGACAGACTTGCCAAGGGAACGAGAACGATTCCCGGCCTTCAATAGCAAGGTCCACCCAGTCGATATCATCGTCAACAACCTAGACACGATCGAATATGAATAGGTAGGGGTGATTCACTGAGGGCTGGTCGCGCGAGGTAATGTTATCACAACAACTCAAGAGACCGTTCACATCAGCGGGTGCACGGGGGAGCACGTTTGCTGTTGAGTCTACATCCATATTCCCGTGGAACACAGCGGGTTGTGATGGGTCCGATGATTGGTAAAACCGGGTGACTACAGCAGTGTTGGTGTATTTAGCACACACTCGCTCCTCAATCCATGTAAGGTCGCAAAACTCTTCAGGCAAGCGTCCGTGGTGGAGTTTGTTTGCGAGAGCATAACGAGGCATCAAGCTTCGAGCTTCAAGCTTCAATGGCCGGGGGATATATCCATTGCAAGGATGACACACCCGAAGCGTCGTACATTCCTCGGAGATTTTCAATCCATCGGGATCCAGTATAAGCCCGTTCAAGCGCGGACCCGTGAACTGAAACCCGTCGTCAGAAAATGGAGACCCAAATTTATTGCGGAGAATTGACAGATAAGCTGGGATGCCTTCATTTGATCAGTACAACGTTGTGTGGCATCTCGACGGTGTGTCACCGTGTTGAACATACACAACACACTAGGGCCATTTTCCATTGGCTACCCCCATAATATGTGTTTAGGCACTCACGTAAAATGTCTTTTGGATCAACCTGGGGCCAAGACCGGGGCATCAGCTTCCCGTGTCATATGAGCGTCAGCAACTGCTGATGCAGATGTGTTTCTCACGACGGGTTCGTTTGTTCCTCTCCTTCTTAACATCCGAGCTTGGAGGTAGCATTAGTGTTTCCGAAATCGCGTCACCGCTAGAAGAACGATCTATTCCCTTGCGAAGTCAGCAACTGAAAGGCCCAGTAGGTACAGCGAGCGAGAATGTGGTACGCTTCTTATATTTTGTAACATTTGATGTGGCAAACCGTGTAACCGTTGGGAAACCGTTGAGCCTGAGGCAAGGGGGAGAGCGACGAACTTGAGATCGACCGCCAAGCCGTCTCAAACCGATTTAGCCTATCTCACGGGTCACGTGTGCGGGTATTTAAAATCTCGGTTGATCCGGTCGGCATGACCGGCATGGTACACATCGTCAAGGGATGTTTTCCTGCTGGAGAAATGGCGATTTTGTGTTGAAGTTTGAATGAGTTCTTTCGAGATAAAGGCGGATGGAAACTCTTTGAGATTAAGACAACAATATAGGCGGGAGCTGCTCTCATTGGCCAACGTGCGATTCTACTTAATGTTTCTTCACTCGTTTTATTCGTTGGATACTGATTCAAACTTCACCATCAATCAACATTTCTTCAGCAAGTAAATACTCCGTTGCCCCCGGCGTCGGTACTTACGTTTCATCACGGACAAACCCTCCTCCTTTCGGAGTCGGGGATCCATCATATCGGTGCACCCACGGTCCGCAGGGGAAAATAAACATCCGTCCGGGGAAGGCGCGACAAATAGCGCATGATATCCTTAGCAGTGGCTCTCATCATGGTCCCCCAGCGTTGCAAAGCGATTGTCCTCCGAAAAGCGAAGGACCAAAATGGCCCGTACAAGTTGGACGCGGTGCTCGAGGAAAGAGATGTTCCATCTCTCAGGGATGGACAAGTCCTCGTCAAGATTGAGGCCGCAGGGTTCAACCACAGAGAGGTAGGTCTGTGGTATGCATTCGTTGCGCAATTGTCATCAACTTGTCTAGGTTTGGATCCGGAAAGGTCTGTACCCAGGTATCACCATTGGGAGTGTCTACGGCGCGGACGGAGCAGGTATCTTTGACGCACAATACGACCAAGCGGACTGAAATAACGTGCGGCCGCCAGGTACTGTTGTCGCTTCGTCCGATGAAGACGACCCTCTTTTATCCAAGAAGGTTTTTCTCGTACCCACCCGCGGGTGGGATTCTGACCCCCATGGACCGGAAGCAAAGTACGGATGAGGGCCTCCATGCTCTTTGCGTCGACTGATTTCTCTGTTACAGGTTTGGTATACTGGGTGGTGGTTCTAACCCTCCAATCGGGACGTTCATCGAGTACGTTGCGGTTGAACGCAAATATGTCATTCCGACCCCGGACCATCTTTCGCCTGAGGAGGCAGCGGCATGGCCCGTCGGTGGAGTAACTGCATGGAGGTTCGTTCCTTTCCATTTCCGGAACTTTGAGTGTTTTAATCGTGGTTTCAGAGCTGCTATCATCAACGCCGGTGCGGATAAGGGCCGCAACATCCTCATCACTGGAGCAGGGGGAGGCGTAGCCTTGCTCGCGGTTCAGCTATCCGTTGCAAAGGGTGCAAACGTGTTTGTGTCAAGTGGCAGTGACGAGAAGATCCAGAAGTTATCCCCCCTTGGTGTTAAAGGCGGTGTCAACTACAAACATAGTGAGGGCGTTCCTACTTGAGTTGGGCCCCCATTTCAACTTAATCTATCTCATCTCACAGAGGATTGGCCCACCCAACTTGGGAAACTTCTGCAGAAGGAGGGCAGTGGCCTTCTGGATGCGGTCATCGACTCCGCCGGAGGAGACATTGCCGAGCAGACATCAAAACTTCTCAAGCCTGGCGGGAAGATCGTGGCATACGGGATGTGAGGTTATAGGGCAATCGTATGAGGTTTTCCACTGAAACGCGTCTCTTCAGTGACGCGGGAGGAAAGCTCAGCTTCTCAATGCGCGAAATCTTACGAAACGTCCAATTCATAGGTGTGTAAGATCTTCCCTTTTCCGCCTGAACGCCCACTGAACCACCCTTGCAAGGCTCGACGATGGGCTCACAGAAGGACCTTGAAGATGCTACCAACTTCATCGCGGAGAAGAAACTCGTTCCCGTCATCTCGCACACCATCGGCGGCCTCGAATCGATCGAGAAGGGGTTCGAAACCCTCGAGAAAGGTGAACGGTTTGGAAAAGTCGTGGTGAAGATACGATCATCTCCAGCGGCGCGTTTGTGATGCTGGGAACCTTTCCGTGTATCTGAACCCGGCTTAAATTCGCCTCGCTTGGCAAGTAGTTGTACAATGGAATATTTTTCATCGAAAAGTAGAAATACGTGAAAACGACGCGAGATGCGGGACTCGGAGCGGACGAGGGACGCGTAAGTCGATCACTGTTTAATCTCTCCCCTTCACGATGGTGGCCACAACTACAGAACAAGTGAGCCAACGTCCTTCACGCGAATGTACCCTATCATAACGGATCCCATGCTAGTTGACAGCGCTGGCTACAACGACCGTCGGTCCGTGTTCGATATCAGAAACCAACGAAAGCCGGGATTGATTAACCTCACCTCTCTGTCTCGCAGTTGTACATCCCCTTGTGCTCCTCTCCGTCACCGACCACCACGCCCGGTCGATATCACGGAGCTCAACCAAACGTGTTGTCGGTGTCCTCCTCGGTCAAGATAATGGCAAGACGGTAAACGTTGCCAACTCCTTTGGTATTCCCTTTGAGGAGGATGAGAAGGACTCGAAAACGTGGTTCTTGGACCACAACTACATCGAAGGGATGTGGGAGATGTTCAAAAAGGTGAACGGTGAGTATTACAGTACCTCAAGCTGAAATAACATGTACTGAGGTTGCGTTCTTGCATCACAGCTCGTGAACGGATGATCGGGTGGTATCACACAGGACCGAAGCTTCGAGCTTCCGACCAAGAGATTAACGACCTCTTCAAACGATTTATTGCCCGACCAGTGATGGTCATCGTCGACGTTCGACCGCAAACTGTCGGAATTCCAACAGACGCATATTTCGCCGTCGAGGAGATCAAAGACGTGAGGATCGTTCCCTTCGTATACTGTGTAGGCACTAAGATCGGACCCATCGTCTAGGATGGAACAGAAACCCGTAAAACCTTCCTGCATGTCCCATCCGCGATCGACGCCGAGGAAGCCGAAGAGATCGGCGTAGAGCACCTCCTTCGAGATATCAAACACTCGACCACGACAACCCTCTCGACCCGCGTCGCCGAGCAGCTGGCTTCGCTTCGGGGCTTACAATCTCGTCTGACGGACATCCGCAACTATTTACAAGATGTCGCACGAGGGAAGATGCCGGTGAACCACCAAATCGTTTACAACCTCCAAGATGCCTTGAACCTGCTACCCGACCTCAATGACTCAGTCCTAACGCAAAGTTTCTCCTCGACGACGAATGACGAGCTTCTGGTGGTGTACCTGAGCAGTCTCATGCGGGCAGTTATTGCGCTTCATGCATTGGTCGACAACAAGGCGAGCATCGGAAGAGCAGAGCTGGAAGAGTCGGAAGAGAAGACGGAAAAGAAGGAAGGAGAGAAGGAAAAGGACGCGAAGGAGGTCAAGACTGAGTAGACCCACCGTAATGATCTCACACGAAATACATACCATTCCACTGTAAAAGACCTCCAGACCGCGGTGGCATGGGGCGAACGAGAGATGGCCAAAAAATATTTGATTATGGGCGAGTATAAAGCATAACCGCAGAACGCATTCCAGAGGATCCGCCCTGGATCCCGCTCGGGTGCGCCTTGAATCTACTTTGATTGCACAAAACCCTTCCCTGAATAACCCTCGGACGGGACACCTGAAAAAGGAGTTGGAATGAGCCTGGGATCCCAGGGATGATGGGAACCAAGCTATGCGAGTACTTACCGGTAATTGGGTCGAGGTTCAGCTCGCGAGCACGCTCGTTCGAAGCCTCCTGCCATTCCTTGGTCATGGTCTTTGGAGGTGGGCCAGCTAATACCGCAGTCAGCACGGTCAGAAAGAGAAACAGAACGTGTCGCGTGTTGTGGAGACCCACCGAAGGCTCGGCTCATGAGGTACAAAGCACCTCCGGCGGATACACCGGCCAAGATAGCCAATATGAGCTTTGGTACGCTGCCGGGAGGGTGAAGCTCAGCACGGGGTCCATGGGGTCCGAAGGCAATGTAGTAGGCTGCATATATCAACGTAGAGTCAGCAATGATTACCCCAAATCCGCGTCAATGCCATGCAAGGGGGAAAATAACTCAAGGAAAAGCCGGAGTTACGTACCGGCTTTTTTCTCGTCCAGTGAAAGAGTTTTCCAGTCTCTCTTTTGAAGCTCTTCAAGCTGTTGGTGGACAGTGAGCTGTTCATCAGCAGTCAATTTCTGCCATTGGGCCTCGACGTTAGACAGAGGAATGACGGCGTCGTTGGCACGGGCTGTGGTTGTGGCAGCGGCGGCGGAGAGCGAACGAGAGAAATGCCTGTTGGCAGCCCTGATGGGGCGGACGAGACGGGCAGCGTGCATTTGGGAGAAGGAGGGTTAGGGAAGGATGTAAGGTATGCGAGTTGAAAAACGGGACGCGACGGAGCGGCTGCCTTTCCCTCCAAAAACCGCTCCTGCCTATTGGCTCATCATCTAATGTTCTCACGCACTCCTGATCAATCCAGAGCTGGGCTCGAACGTCACTTCCGATAATTCGCTAGTCGTACACGAGACAAAAGGGATACATCACGCGCAAGATATCGTCGAGAAGAAATAGGGGAACAAGAAGAGTGGGAGATGAGCAAGCGGAATCATCACGCCTCTGTGGGCTGATTGGTACAGTCACGAGAGATGTGTCTGCGGAAGTGTCTTTAGCACACAATGAGAGGCAGAAAACGGAATACACAAACCCTTCCGAGCCACACGTATAACAAGCGCGCTTCTGGGGCTGGGTGCAGTCCTTACTGATATGACCCTAGATCGAGAGCGTGTTGTTAATAAAAGTAGAATGGTCAGGGGCGACGATAAACGCGTACGAATCCAGAACAGTTGTAACATTTGGATCCCTGAACACAGTCGCGGGAAAGGTGGCCAACGCCACCGCAAGAGTAGCTATAAGCCAAGTCATGTGAGACCCGGTACCAAAAATTTGGATGGTCAACCACACCAAGTTTTCTGGCTTCCACCCCCGAAAGAGCCATAGTTTCCACCACCATAGCCGCCGCTACCGCCACCGTAATTTCCGCCACTCCCGTTACCCGCTGGTTCGGGGCAGGAGCGAGCAATGTGGCCGATCTTCCCGCACTTGTAGCATTCTTGACCGCTTCCGCCGCCACCGCCGGCGCCGCCAGATGTGTTGGTCTGTGTGCAATCACGCGACTGCAACGGCGCTAAGACAACGAGGCAAGACGGGTGAAAATTTCGGGAACAGACGTACGATGTGACCTTCTTGACCACACTTATAACAGGTTTTGGCTTTTGGATCTGCCGAACACTCCCTGGAGACGTGCCCTTCCTCACCACCTAGCCGACCCGACGAGCGTCAAAATCCACATGGGTGACGGAGGATTCTGGGCCAGGAATAGATAGACTCACAGTTGTAGCTGATGTCGAAGTTTTATCGCGGAGATGGAAAACGGGAATCAGTTCTCGGGTTCTGGAGGCGCCGCGCGGCATCCAAGGGAGATTTACCAGGTCGGGGTTCCAGCCTTTGGGCAGTTTGCGGCTTGGTGACCGACTAGATCATCAAGAATAATGTTAGGAGATCGCTTCGAGAATGGCAAGGAGGAACTGAGGAGCGAAAGGGGGGGGGGGAACGGGATATATTTTGCAAAATCGTGAAAAGAGTCGCATACGGTGTACGAGTGCAAAACTTGTTCGACGGATTGCAAGCGATAACGGCGCTAACAAATGGCAACAAAGGCAGCGAGGAGATTGCTTCTGGTGTCTAAGGCACTCTCGAGAAACAAAAACCCGCTACGAGCCAGCGAAAGTAAAAAAACGACGCAAAAACAACAACGCACATCCACCACAGTTAAAGCATCCACGTCCGCCAGACATTTCGTTAGGATAGGGTTTCGAGCAACTAGGGTTTGTTGCGTTGAATTAGCCTGGGGTTGAGGGAAGCAAAACCGCTGATATACGCACAACAGGTGAGATAGAGGATTGGGGGATGGAAGAAGGCGACGGTTGTGGAGAAGATCACGAAAAAAAAAAGAAATTGAGGATAGGGCGGTTACATAAACAGACGCCACGTGGGTAGAGGCAAGCCGGTAATCCGTTCAGATGGGCACAAACCTCAATTCATCCTCAAAGCCGCAGCGAACACACGAGGACAGAGTGTGGCAGGCAGGAATGGCACCCTCAGTTTGGCGCAAGAATCTCTACCTCCCCTTTTTCAGACGGGATTCATGCAGCAGTGCGTTTCAGAATTCTATTTGCTGGTGTGTTTATGTGAACGGAGAGAGAGCGGAGAACTAGACGACAATGCGGTTATGCCGATGGTTTACTGGCCTCCTCCACAGGAGGGTTAAAGAGCACCTGAAATGGCACACGCGTTAGAGTTTCCGAATCAGCTCTGGTCGTTAGCATTTCACGCGCTCACCTGTTGTCCACCCTGTCCACCCTCCCAGGTCTGATATTTCACGTTAGTGACACCTCGCCTCTCGGTAGCCAACCTCTCAGTCTCGTTTAGAGACCTTCGGAGGGCAGAGGCGGTGATTTGGGAGTATTTGTTGAACCTTTTTGCCAACGTTCAGCGTCTACGAATGAGACACGGGGAATCAAGCGGAACGCACGAGAAGAACTGACGCCAGGTTGCTGCGCTCATGGTCGTACTTGGTGAGGATAGGAACGAATGTCGCTGTTTTCTGGATGAGGTTCCGGCAGGTTCCGTGGGAGACCGACGTCGATCATTCACTCACTCCAGCCAGCGCGCTCGAGTAATTGGGACGACATTATCTGGCCAAAGACCGCGTCTTCTTTACGTTTTTGACAATTCGAGGAACTCCGTCCTCGAGCTGTTTCGGAGCATGAGACTTTTGTGGAGTGATGCCCCCTCGCTGGCTGTCCCCCACGGTCATCACAAGGATACAAATGCAAATGTCCTCGCTCACGGAGTTGCGCGTTTCTGACAATTTGGGAGGGGGTTTCCTCCACTGGAAACTGTTACCACATTGCATGGGACTAATCGAGCCGGTCGCAGTGTGCTCATTCCGGTTGTCGCGTATCTGATGTCCCAGCTGTAATGCTGCCATCTCAGACGCAGAGATAATAATCACAGCTTCGAGGGAAGTAAAGGCGTCCCTGGAGGCGGCCAAAGAAGCTCCTTTGCGCGATCCCCTCCTCGGTCGGACCCATTTCCTTAGCTAACACCTCGGCGACGATCTTAGTTCGAGCGTTCGCCCTCAGCGAGCTATCAATCCACTCCAATCGTACCGGTCCCGGAGGAATCGCCTTAACGCAGGAGCAATTCATAGACAGCTCATAAATGGGAATCATCAATACGGCGTTCCCCGTCTTTTCCTCTGCGCGTTCGCCCCCGGGGTCCGGTGACGCTGGCTGCACATCACCTGGCCCTCTGTCCAGCTCATTGCCACAGTTATGTAGTTCTTTTTCCCCCACTTGAGGACGATCCTCTCGACTGGTGCTGGCGGATCTGATTTAGTTCTGCCAAGAGCTCCCGACTGGGATCTCCCTTTCTTTGCAGACGTTGCCATGTAGATTTTGGGTGGGTCTCCAGCCTGGTCCGTAAAGCTGCCCTCTGACACCCCTGGACCGACGAGATCACAGTTTTGGGTCCCCGGGCACGATCTGTGGTCGCTTTTGACCCTTCCCGTAATCTGCCTCCTATCATCCCGTAAGTTCCAAAACACGCGTCCTCCTCACCTCCAACTTGCGGTCAGGTGCTCATTCACCTTTACCATTGCTGTCAAAAGCCCATCTTTAGATCAAAGTCCTGAACGGTTAGACCGGATACATAACGCCCCGTTGGCTAACCCGGTGGGCCTCTTGGTCAATGGTGGCATCAATATTATATACTGACATACTTAAAGTGCAATCATTCAATCGAAGACGAGAAGACAACGGAAGCCTATCATTACCACACCAATACGTGAAAGTGTCAAAACGTCCAGCAGGTTTCAGGGACAGGGTCATCGGCGTACTTAAATCACGGTTTGTCTCCTGACCCTACGACCGCTGGGGATCGGCGGTCAAACAGCAAATTTCCGCGTTCCTGCAGAACGTCGGATGGGTTGCCGTTTATTCCCTTCGCACTCATCCTATTCGTGGTCATCTCAGTCCGACCGTGCGGAACACTGCGTAGTGGTGGGGATCATCCCCCCTCGTGCACCGAAAACGCTTTTGAATGGTTATCACACCACCCGGTCAAACCAGCGGACGCTCGTGACGTCGTTGACCTTCACCCACCTTCCTGAGTACAGCGTAGTACATAATAAAACATAACACCATCTTTCACGTCGAGGGGCCCACGGCGGACTTGGGAGATAGCGAAGTGACCCTGTCTCACCCCACCCGGGTCCATACACCTTATTCTCGAGACGCTGTCCGCCCAAAATAGAAGTCCCGCACCCTGATTTGGAATGCTGTCTAAAGGTGATCGGCTCATATGTGCGAGGCACTCTGAAGAAAAGCGGACGGGCGGTTGCTTTTACGCCCACTGACATCCCTCACATCTCACACTGGGAACGGCAGGTCTCCGCGTACGTCTCTCCCTTAGCCCCCGGACGGTGGTCTCCCCTTAGCTGGGACGCGAGTTGAGTTTTTAATCCGTGGCGGAGTGTGTTACTTCACTAGAGTCGTCCGACCCTGACACCGCAAGGAGAGCGCCTCGTCATTGGAGTTTGGACAGATAATGCCACTGTCGTACAATCCAATGTCACTCAGTTTGTTTCCATCCTCCTGAACCAACCTACTTACACGAAATTGTCTCCCATACTATACCCATGCACGAATCCACGACGGGTGACGAGGTCGAGGGGTTGCTTTTGTCACTACTTCTGAGCCCCTCTATCACGAGAACGGAACGGGCCAGTGCTGGGGATTGTGTATCCACTTCCGAATTTGTCATGGGTTCGTCGCCGCGGCCTCGAAGAGGTTAGATCGCCGGCGGGTGGTTCGCCTACCGGGACTTAAATAGGAATCCTCTGGAGCATTTTATCTTTCGCTTTTTCCACTCTCTGCAAACAGCTTCGGGACCATGTCTCAAGATTCTGGTGTTTCCCTACCATCTAGCTCTCAGTCTACCGAAGGCGAAACCCCCGCACCCACTCCGACTCCG
>Ga0307515_10021741_pt1 | contig 11350 bp, 6 predicted proteins | sample 17_EM_MG_FD_194513 | JGI IMG/M metagenome (GOLD analysis project Ga0307515, IMG submission 194513) | Populus trichocarpa ectomycorrhiza microbial communities from riparian zone in the Pacific Northwest, United States - 17_EM | ecosystem: Host-associated > Plants > Roots > Unclassified | place... | reverse complement strand
ACTTCATTTTTAATAATAAAAAGTATTTATTGTTAGATAATATTTTTAATATATGCAATCTTGCATAAGATTTTTTTTTATATATGTATTTATTTCTATTATCATTTGATTGAATAAAAAATTAATTTCAATAAACAAACTCATTAAATACAATTGGATAAATGTCTCTTGAGTTACATTTATTTCATATTTTTTCTAGTTTTACTTTTAGTTATTGTTAATGCCTTTATTTATTTATTTACACATATAATTGTTAATTTATTTAATTAGATATTTGTATGTGTTTTTTTATTTACTTTTATAATTTTTAAGTAAAAAAATAATTTGAAAAAACCTATATACTGAAAAGAAAAAACAATTTATAAACCCACTAAAAATGCAGATGAAATAGATAGGTGGTTGCTTTATTTTTCCTTCAGAAAAGTAGAAATAAATCGATATTGTTTTTTTTTAAAAAAAGGGAAAAGGCTCATTCAGAAATTAGGAAAGGTGGAAAGTGCGAACCTGCGCAGCACGTTCGAGAAACACTTATTTAGAACGTTTAAATTCTAGGAATTGCTTTTAAAAGGTAATAATTCCCAAATGATAGGTAAAATCTTCAACATGCTCCTCCTATATATCAGAGTAAAAATTATTTTTAATATCAATATATTAAAATATTTTAAAAATATAAAAAAATTAATTTTAAATAAAAATAAAATTTAAATTTTTAAAAAACACCATATCAACCATATTCACAAACACTATCTAACTAAGCAAAGCTTATCCCCACCATATAATCCCTTTCACATTGCTCTTTAGCCATTTCCACTTCATTTCTGAAACCCTACAGTCAGCCAACAGAAGGTTTCTCAAATAGACAGACCTGGTAAAATCTCCCACTTTCTCATTGTCATTTTAGGTTTTATCTCATAACGGCACCTGAACCCAAAACCTCAGCAAGGGCCATCTGATGATCTGCCATTGCCAGTTTCTCAATATGACTACAGTATCAGAGAACAGTGTTGTGTATAAAAACTGTCAACTGCCAACTAAATTAAAAAAAAGTTCACAAATAAACTTCAAATGACATAATACTATAAGAAGAATGCAGGAGTTATGGCACAATCATGCAAATTTCAACCGAAACAAAATTCGAACTGCATCATTATACAACACCAATAGCCATTCATTAGACATTCTAACACCGTTGAGATTGAAGGAGGAAAGCAAAAGTTTCTCAAAAATCAGAAGAACGCTAAAACATCAACCGAAGCATGAGCTGCAGCGTGTTTATAAATCGAGTTTTAAAAGAAGCTCCTGCCATCTTGGTGTCACTTCCTCGAAAATGTATGTTAAAGGAGAAATTAAAACTCCGCTGCCTCCAATCTGCATCAAAATAGATCAAGCTGTAAAATTAACCAGGTCTTGCCAGAGCATTTGAAAGGAGCTTCACATGAGTTGTTCTATTAGTCACTTCAAAGTCTATCAGTTGAACATGGAATCATATGCTATACCTTGGGAAATACAAGACTGGAGATAAATCCGTGGTTTAAATGGACACCATCAATGCAATAATTTGAAATTCACAGCATGCGATAATTGGTATAGAGAGAGAAACATTCAAACATGCATGATGATAAGAGTTGGTTTTACTTTTGTATCTACTGGCAAGCCGAGTAATGGGCCCAAGAGCAAGCGCTCCCTTTTAACACTAAAAACAGAGACAGGATCCCACTTTATGTGCAGGGCTTACCTCTCTAAGTTGCTGTACGGACTCATATAATGCCTTCTTGGGAACACATATGACTATGGCATAGAAATCTGACACAACCTCTCCATCACGTTTGCAGAAAACTGGACTTACAGTAGGTCCCTGTAATTGAGAAGTTAGAAAACAACTTAAAAAACCAGGAGTTAGATAAAAGGCATGCATCTTAGGATTATTGCCTTGAAGCCTTGGTTCTGGGTCTGAGTGCTACTGCATCCCTTTCAGTTGAGCCCCCCGAGGGTTAGATGGGGTGGTGCAGGACCAACCCCTACCCCACCTCCCAAAGAAAAGCTTTAGAATGAAGGCAGTGAAAAACATGGTTGCGAAAAATTTTGGATATGCTAATAAAACACGTTGTGGTTGTTTTGTCTGAAAACTAGAGATAGGAACAACAATAAAAAAAAAAAACATGGTTTCTGTCTCAAACCTCACCTGCAACCCAGACAAAGATGGTTGGCTCAGTACTCGAGCAGCCACTTCTTCTGTGCTACTTCCTCTCATGTTTGCAGTCACCTGCCATGAAAGTGTCAAAACAAAAATAGGCTCTATTTGTGTGTGTGGTGGGGGAACAGGAATAGAGACATTATATCCGCACCGTGAACTGACCACCTGCCCTCAAATGCGCCTCAAACCTTTCAAGAATCTCTTTCGTTATGCTCCTCACATCTTCCCGTTGGATCAATGATTTTCTTGTAGCAACAAGAACAGCCTATAAAACAAGTGAATTTTTTAAGGCAAGACATCATGTGGCAAAGGCACGATGTAAAACCAACAGCATGATCACCCGCTTCTAACCTACAAGATCACATGCTTGGTAAGGTCCACATGGACTTGTTAACTTACCTGGCTCTCCAACACAACCCCACCTTCTATTTCTTTCAAGTTGTTCTCTTTCAGAGTTGTTCCACTGCTCACAAGGTCCAAAATAGCATCAGCTATCCCCATCTAATATACAATATACAAGAAAAATAAATAACCTACGTAAATACATGGAGATCCAGCATGAGAATCATTGCTCAAGTAGCAAAAGATACAAGCAAGAAGCAAGTACACATCAGTGCAACTCAATAGGATTATTGTTTATTTATTAAAATAACTTTCGTAGATTAAGAACTGAACCATGACTACGGTACATTCCATTGGGCCACAAGTTCTTTATCCAAGAGGATGTCAAAACAGGAAAAGTGAAGTGAGGATTTCCATTAATTTACACACTAGGACTGCTAGTCAAATGGCCAAGTTTCCTAATATACATTTATTAATAATATACATTTATTATTAGTTTCCTAATAATAAGACAGGATGACTGCTTGACGTTACGTTAGAAGATAAAGAGAGGAAGGTAAAGGAAGAAAGAAGTTGGCATGGATAAAAGGACAACGTATTACAAAGTCCCATGTATGAACAGTGGCTACAGCAGCCTGCTGTATTATTGTCCATCAAATTACATCCCAAACAGCTCACTTGTGGGAGTGAAAATTTTGGTTGGCCTAGAAAAAAAAAACAAAGCATTCCTTTTCTTTCATTTTTTTTCTTTTATTGTCAAATGCACCAGACCAAAACAAAGACGGGACTTCTGAAAGTCTTTTTATTATATAAACATCGATCGAACTAATAAATAAATTCAAATATACAAGTCCCAAAAAATCATAAAAGTGATAAGGTACAAAACCTCATGCAAAAGAAACGAAAACCTTAAAAATGAGGGACAAACACCTATAAACACGGCTATATCTCAAAAACTGATTGGTGCCAGAACTTTTTTGTTTTTTTCTTACTCAATTTAGAAATCATAATATTGGTAAAATTCTATATTGACTTTTTAATTATTTATTAGGATTTTTTTTTTCTCTTTTAAGTATTAGAGTTTAAGCCCAAAACTAATATAAATTGGTTTGTTTAGTTTATTTTTCAGAAGATTATAAAATTGTTATTAATTAATAAAGAGATTGTTCTCTATCTCTTCTTTTGTAGATTACATACAGCATATAGAGTTTTTCTCAAGCCCTTTTCATTCAACCCTTTCCTGATTTCCTTTTCAATCCTAATTAATCTACTTTTTGGCTATGTTAGTTGGTATTAGAACCAAGCTTTTCTAATTAAATTGTCATAATTGGATGTTGTAAAGGATGTTTTCATGATTGAGGATGATTTTCAACTAATTATGGTTGAAGAGATTGGACACATCCAAACCTATGTTATTGGATTTTTATTTTGTTATTGGGCTTAATTTATGTTTTTTTATCTTATTTAGTGTGCTATAAACCCAATTGTTGGTTGTGATTAGGTTTTTATTGTGACTATTTTTTATACATAATTTTTCTATATTATGGACAACTTTTGATGAATTAAGAAAAATCTGTAGACTTTTGATCTTCCTCTATTTCCCTTCTCTTCTTCCTGCCTTCTTCTTTCTCTCTTTCCCTTTTTTACTTCTCTTCAAATATTTATTGTCCCGCATCAACTTTGGTATCAAAGTCAAGTTTTCTTTGTTTTCACAACTGAATGATCCAATATGAAATTAAATATAAAAAAAAGGTAGCCACCACCTTACTTCCTAATAGTATCAACAGCACCAACACTGTCTAAAAGCTCCATGCCATCTCCACCAAACCAGACCAATTATTCCACCATCCAACAAACCAATCTCCAAGGTCGAGAACCCCATCACCAACCAACGTGATGCGGGACAATAAAAGAGATGAAAAGAAGAGAGAGAGAAGAGAAAAAGAAGAAGAAAAGGCTAGGAAGATGAGTAGAAGTGAGAAGAGAAAAGGAGGAAGAGAAGTATGCAAACTTTTCTTAATTCATCAAAAGTTGTCTATATTGTACAAAAATTACATCTATATATTATCACAACCAACAATTAGATGTATAATCACCTAAATAACATGTTTAAAAAAAATAACATAACTTATATCTAATAATAAAACCAAATAAAATCCAATAGCATAGGCATGGATGTCCTAATCTTCCAATCAAAGAGTGACGGGTTGGGCTATCCTCCATCATCTTCAACCATAAACGTGTGTGAATTGTGTTAGGTTTGGTGTCCCCACCAACTATTTCAGGGTTGAAAAACTTGACTCCATCGAGTATAACTCCAGGCGGCTCCAATATTACTTCTAGAGATCAGGATCAATTTGTTGCAATATATCTCTGGTGAGGATCAGTGAATCCTAGCTCTTGGATATAACAATCCACTTCGGACTAAACTTAGATTGCTAGAGAGACAACAACATCGAGTTTTTCCAATCTTAAGAGAGTTGGTGAGGGATACTAGACCTAAGACAGTTCACACACATATATGATCAAAATCAATTAAGAATAACCCAACCTATTATTCTATGCTTGGGAAATTGAGCACATCCAAACCTATGTTATTGGATTTTATTTGATTTTATTATTAGACTTAATTTATGATATGTTTTGACTATAATCTTAATTATTAGTTGTGATTAGGATTTTAATTGTGACTATTTATACATAATTTTCTATATTATGGAGTAACTTTTGATGAATTAAGAAAAATCTTCAGACTTCTCCTATTCTTGTCTTTCTCTTCTCTTTTTCTACTCCTTTTCTTCTTACCTTTTTCTCTCTTTCCCTTCTTTTCTTCTCATCAAATTTTTATTATCATGCATCAGTTTGGCCCTAAAAGACATTACGTTCAAGAATTGACAATTAAGGAACTAAAAGGACAAGTTCAGGATCTGACTCTTTGCTTGGTGGATAGGGATTTGGAAGATCACAAGACAGATAATCGCAACTCCACCTCCAGATTTGAGAAACTATATCACGCGCGCAATCGAAGAAGAAAATCTTGTGTTGAAGATGATTACCACAAATGATGTAGGACAACACTAAATTAAAGAAAAGAAAGGAGAAGAAAAGGTGCAAAAATAAGAAGGGAAAGGAAGGAGGAGGAGGAGAAGTCAACAATATTTTTTTTAATTCATCAAAGTTGTTCATAATATAAAAAAATACATATAAATAGTCACAACAAAAACCTAACCAAAACCAACAATGGGGCTTACAACCCATTAAATAAAATATCCAAAAAATAATGAAAAAATAAATCTAATAATAAATTAAATGAAAGTCCAATAAAGTAGGCTTAAATATGCTCAATCTCCTAACCAAAAAGTAACGGGTTAGGCCATCCTCTTTCATCTTCGACCATATATGTGCAAATTGTCCCTAGTCTATTGTTCCCACCAACTCTATTGGGGTTGAAAAAACTTGACCGATCAATTATAGCTGTAGGCAGCAATATTACTCCTAGTCATCAGGATCAATTTGTTGCAATGTATCTCTAATGATACAAGTGTAGTCTGAAGCAGGTCACAAACTAGGATTCACTAAAGCTCACCATCCCTATCCCTAATGATATTTTTCAAGTCTAATATGTTTTATGAAATAATCTCAACATTAAATGCATCAAGACACCTATATCAATTAACTTGAAGTTTGTATTGTTCATTACTTGAATTTATTGTGTGATTTCAACGTGCAAATCATGAACTTTACGTGCAAAAGACTCAACAGGGTAAAACATCTTAGCATAAGAAGACATGGAAAGAAGACCTCTAGGCTTTCTAGGTTTGAAACCATAAACACTATATGACTGAAGGTGTGGAACAAACTTAAGACCTAAGCGAGCTACAATTTTAGAAGATAATGCTTTGATACAACTCCTACTATATATAATGATCTTGCAACTTTTATCTCCACTATTAATGGAGGCGTGAAAAATAGCATTCACTCTTCAATGTTCGATTCCCTTAGGTTATGTTGAGATACATCTAATTCCACCTAACCTAGTTGTCCCAAACTCTATGATGTGTCGTTGAACCAGAAAGGATTTGAATCAGACAAAACCTAGTAAACTGGGATCATCCTCCTCTTCCTTGTCAAGAATCAAGAAGCTCAACATGACGTTCAAAATCTATGACGTGCTAGATGTCGTGCATAGGAGGTAAGGAATCATGGAGCTCAATAGAACAAATATCTTAAAACTCTTCCAACACCACCCTCACCTCTTCAGCAGTTCCACTATAGAGTTTCTTAAATCTTCTCTTACAACTAAAGCAAACACAACTCTTCCAGAATCTCCTTCTCAAACTCATTTGGACTTAATATGGCATGTCCCTTTTCTTTTACATTCTCTTCATTTAGGTTATGAAAATCCTCAAGGAGGGGTTTCCAAAGATGATCACCATAAGCGTTTTCCAAATTTCACTGTCATAAGAGGAAAGGTTGAAGCATTCAAAGACTAACCTTTTTAAGACAATAATAACAACAAGCTAAAATGGCTCAAGCAATAAAGGACAATGCACTTGCTAATGAAAATCTAAATAGATTCGTAAGAGAGGATAGTGCAAGAATAGATTCTTGAGAGAGGATTGTGCATGTCGTTGAGCTTCACCAAACTCAAATAGAATTGATGAAAAGCAATGATCTTAAACATCTTCTATCCTATGGCTTTGCTAATATAGTAAATTGATCGTCAACTTGTTAAGGACCTCTTTAAGGATGGCCACGGGCAAATATTTGTTTTTACTGCAACTCCAACTCGGAGTGTTAATTTGCCTGCTCACACTGTGATTATCAAAGGGACTTAAATTTACAATCCAAAAAGGGAGAATGGCTAAGCTAAGTTTGTTGGATGTTACGCAAATGTTGGGACGTACAAGCAACCTTAGTGTGATTCATATGGGAAAGGGATTGCCATCACAAGCCATATAGTACTATATTTCCTTAATGAATCAACAGTTTCCCATTGAAAGTCAATTCATATCCTATCAAAAGCTCTAAAGAGTGAACAAGTTTGGTCTTGCAACTGGAAAATAGTTCAAGGCAAGTGCAAGCACATGGTCTTACATAACATATTTTGCAAAGGGTTTAATTGCGATAGCAAAGGCAAACAAAGATTTTGCAATTCATGATGCAAAGGGAGGGACAAGCTTAAATCTCTTCCTTCGCCATTTTCCAACAAAATGTGCAATTTGGGCTATGACCAAGTGGTACATGATGTGGAATTGCAGAAACTTCTAATAATATGGGAGCAGACGGTCCCACACTTTTTGAAGCTTTTGATGTAACTTATACGGCATGCCTCACTAACATGGTTGTTATGGCTCTTTTTACAAGGCATAGCTTTTCCACATTGTTGCTATTGATGCTATAGATGATCATCCTAGTTGTTTCCGCTACCCAAGAGGTAATGGTGTTAGTGTTCAACTGCCACTAAAACACAAAGGCATTCCCCTTGAGGTTGGAAAAGGTAGGATATTAATTGAAGGGGAAAGAGTGACACTCTTAGGTTATGGTGTTGTCAAGATCACTCTTGCACACAATTCAAATGATTTTGATGTTAGAAAGCGTCACAATTTGAGATTTATTAATATTTTCACAATTGATGGAAAGATTAATAGTCTTGGAGTAGAATTTGCAAGGATGCCTAGGTGAGGTAGTGATGGAAGCATTGCAAAAGGAAGATTGTAAAAGGTGCAACGAACAATGAGATGCAACTTGGGCTCTATTTCAGAAGCCATGACATTATGGAGTCAATGATAAAGCCCAAGTGGTTTGCTAACTACCAGGGTATGGCAAAGCAGGCTCTCGAAATGGATTGGGACTAGATCATTAATCTAAATTTAAGGATGGCACTCTTTCGGTTGTTTTTGTTGTTGTAGGTAGCGTGAAGGTGAAGAAAATTAAAGGCGAGCCACTTTTAAATGCCAATGCATTGAAAGCTTTGATCCACCTCCTAAGGTTGGTGTAGCTCCTTGGTGGGCATGATCATGATGAATTTGGAAGAGTTTTGATTGGACATTCTTGAAATTGAGATAAGAACAACTTGAACTCTAAGACGAGTTCCTTCCAGCCCAAAAAAATTGATTTAGATGCGTTTTTGAAAAATAAATATTTTTCTTAGTTTTTTTTTCTTCATTTTAGGAACCCCAATGTTGGTGAGATTATATATTAACTCTATAATTATTTATTAGGATTTGTTTTCTCTTAAAGGTTTAAGCCTAGAACCAATATGAAAAGGGTTTAATACATTTTTAGATTGATATTTTGATGAATTAATAAAGAGAATTTCTCTCTCTCCTATTAGAGATTATCTATGAAGTTTAGGATTTTTCTCAAGACCTTTTTATTTAACCCCAACTTAATTCCTAATTAACCTAGTTTCCAACTAGGTCAGTAATAAATCTTTGAACATAGCAATCTAGGGATAAAATAAGGTAGCAATGACTAACATATTATAAATTCTCATATAAATTTGAAGTTCCTTTGCACTGGACCAAGACATGCATTATAGGATGACTTTCCACTGAAGAACTGATTAAACTTCCAAATGCAATAACAGTATTCGGTGTGCTTGCAATCAACCATTCTTATAAAAATCAGTTTTTTTGCTCTAGATGAGGATATGCACCATATGGTCATTTTTTTCTTTATGGACTAATTATAACTTACACAAATGGATGAAACAAAATTAGACAAGGAAAAAAATAAAGTCTCACCGCAGGAGCAGCTTCCAATGCTCCGTCAGCAGTTGAAAATGTCACATGCGTGAATCCATTATCCTTCATAAATTTAGGACCCAGCTGTATATAGAGGCAAAAAGAAACAAAACCAAATGGGACCTCTTAATTAGAAGCTAATGAAAAGGAATAATTCCTAGAATGTGTTAGTCATGATATGTCTAAAATGAACCCACATACATGACTGAAGCCGGTAGCAACACGAAGAGGTTTTTCAGTTGTCCATTGAGGCATTTGTGCTAGTTCCCTTAGTGAATTTATATTTTCAAAAATCCCATATTTGGGAATCTATAAGAAAGGAAAGCCACACGATAAGAATAAACAATGGCAACTATGAGCAAAATCAGCATTTAGACGTTGAAGTTTGTTGGCTTATATTGAGAACATGATAAAATCTTACTGCAATGGATAAACGGCATTCCCCATATCCAAGAGCATCATGAACAATGATAAGATCTTCGTTTCCCTGACAAAAAGTTCAAAACTGAATAATGCATTCTTACACAATCATAGCAAGAATAAAGAAACAAGATATCAGTGTCAGAATGATTCAAGGTAAGAGAGAGAAAAAAAGTGTTGCTACAACGTACTCTCTTCTTAAAGGTAGAGATTACAGCATTTGAGTTCACTAGTTAAAAGAAAAACAAAATAACAACTGAATTTTGTAACAGATGCCATGCATTTGAGAAATAGATAATACCGAGCTCTAAACTTCCAACTAAACTTGGTGATGTCCAGCATTGCAGAAGCAGTCTATAGGCTCATGGTAATGTCTAAAGCCTGTGTGGTACCATTTTGCAAAGTAAAAACTTGATTTTCTTTTTCTCTGTTTTCGGGATAGTGATTAAGTAGACAAAAGGAGAGTTCTGAACCAAAAGGTATATCAGAATGCAGTAGGTTTTGAATACATTTCAAAAACCATATTTTTGGAATTCCAAGATATTTATAACCATTGTTTTTGAAAGGCAACAACAGTAACAACAAACTCAATATCCTTCATGGATAGTTGCAGATCTGTTGACTTTAAGAAATCATAAAAAGCATATACCATGTTTCCGATATTCACAATTTAATTTGTGGAATGAACTATGTATCTGGGTTAGCATATGATATCGCTAACATGAGCAAAATGACGAACAAATCTCTCAAATTAGTAATCATTTATAGTGATGTCAGCTAGTTACTGCTTACCAGTCCGAATTCGCTGAAAGTATCAAAACCCACAATTCCAAGGTCCAAATCTCCTGATAGCAACTTTCGTACAATGTCTTTGGGTCTTTGGAACCAAACTTCCAAGTTGGTAAGCTTCACAACAGTCAATAGTAAGCAAAAATAATTGATAAAAAAACAGTCATTTTCAATCCAATCCAATAATTATAGATGATAAACCTGAGGAATTTCTGCAACGTATTGTCGAGGATTCACATGCTTCACAGATAGTTGACAATCCTAATCCAAAAACAAAACCAAGAAAGCTCAAAATAAAGTGACGGATGGATCGGTCATTATTATAAATAATTAAGCAAACAAGTAGATAATACCTTGAGAAGATCAAGAGTGTCAGCAGCCATGCGTCCTTTGCTAGGCAAACCTAAACGAATCTCTTTCCTGTCAGAGACTGTACTTCCATTAGTAACCGACGATAAGATTTGAGATTGCTGCTGCTGAGACAAGCTACAACAAGCAGCAGCACTACTAGTGTGGCCGTCGAAATGGAGTCGTATTTGTCTCTGAGAATAGGGGGAGACGCGAAAAGAGAAGGAACAAAGAAGAGGGATGGAGGGGGAGAGAACGGAGGGGCATTGTTGCAAATAACAAGGCTGCTGGAGTCTAGACAAAGACATGACTGGTTGGTATTTAGCTTGTGTAAAGGATAAAATAAGGCTGAGGCTGAGGCTGCTGCTATGGCTGATATGATTGAATTTCGACGGAGCAACAGAAAACAAAACTGAGTATGCTAGTAGAAGGGTTTAGGTTTAGACTGTGGAGCGGCCTCCAGTTTGGACTAGCATGGTTGGTTGAGGTTATCTCGGGCAAATTATTT
>Ga0307515_10021740_pt1 | contig 11351 bp, 17 predicted proteins | sample 17_EM_MG_FD_194513 | JGI IMG/M metagenome (GOLD analysis project Ga0307515, IMG submission 194513) | Populus trichocarpa ectomycorrhiza microbial communities from riparian zone in the Pacific Northwest, United States - 17_EM | ecosystem: Host-associated > Plants > Roots > Unclassified | place... | reverse complement strand
GAGGGGATATCAGGGTCCTGTCATACTCTAATTAGAGTCAATACAGTATGATTAAACAAACAACAAACAACGCCCTGATTGCACCATCGAGAACTGTTTCATATTGGTGTCGCCTGCTCATGCTGTTCTTTTAACGTCAGCCCCGAGAAAAATCCCAGCTACCCCTCGCCAGGGATTTGAACGCTAACAAATACCTACATTGCTATTCTCCAGTGGGGCATCAAGTCAACTACAATACACACCCCCACAACCATTAATTATTCTGTGCCCGATACCATCTCGTGGTCGGCCAGTTGGTGGCCGGTCGAGTAGAATCCACTTGCTAGGAAACAATCACCTCTGGGTTTGATCCAAGGCACGCTTTGTATAGGATTATAAATGCAAAAGTTCATTCATAAGATATCAATCCGATATGGTGTAGGGGTTAGCATTGGTCGCTTTCAATCACATGAGTGCCGACTAGACCCGGGTTCGATTCCCGGTATCGGAATAAATCCTTTTGTCTTGATGGCTCATTTCTTTTGCGCGCCCAAGTTCATCACATTTCCCTCCGCTACTAGTATGTACTCCCCACGCTTAACCTCCACCCCCCTCCAGCACTTGGGAAACCCCTTCCCTGCCTCCCAAGCGCGGCCAAGGGCATAATAGAAACGTAGACTCCCTATGAAATTTATCGGACGCTCACATGGCAACGCGGGGGGCGACCATGCTTCGTCGACAGATACACGATCAGCGGATTTGGTATCCGCATGAGTGTAAGATGAAACCATCGTATTATAGGTGCGGTGATGGCGGCAGGCATAGGATCTTGATGATGGCATCTTTGCTGTTGGAGAAGGAGAGAAGGTTTTATAGAGGGGTTGGGGGACTTGTTGAAACGAAACATGCTCATGGTGGAAAAGGAAGATGGCAGCCAAGGGTATAGGACAGTGAGAGTGGGGTGTAGTGAGCGAATGCCGTTGTGGTTCTGAGGGAAGCAGTCGGTGGTATCTGGGTGGTGTTAGAAGACTGCTTTGCTGTCAGCAGCTGCTGCACAGGTTATTAGGTTTTGCTTCACTCTTATATATAAGGGGGCGCATATTAGTTCTTCCCAATCTTTTCATCCACACCATAGCTGTGTTGTTTCCATCGCCATCCCATATGCTCAGAGCCGTCAATTACGGCTGTCCCATACAGATTTCCGTGTCAGCAGTCTGTCCCGTCTCAACCACAATGACCAGCACAGTGGTCCGGTGTCTAAACTCCTTGGTATATATGCACTCTCCCATCCAGTTCTACCCCACCAACTACATCTTCTCAATCTGAGCAGCCAGCGCCTTAGCCGCCTTCTCTTCCTTCTCCCTCCTCTCCTCCCTCTCACTAAACCGATCCCCGAACCCCTCCGAATATGGTCTAAACAGCGTCGTAAACCTCACCAACTCCTCCATCACATCAACAAGTCTATCCCGATTCCCACTCGGCATCAACCGACTTCCCCCTTCCTCCGCAGCCTCCTCCGTAAACTGTGTCCACGCCTTCGGAAGCGAGCTCTGGTTCGCAATCGTCCACATGCGCATCCACCGCCCCAGGATTCGGAGCGAGTTTACGGTGTTGAAACTCTGGCTCCCCCCATTCACCTGGATCACCGCTAACGTGCGTCCTTGCGTCGGCCGCACGGATCCAGTCGTCAACGGGATCCAGTCGATTTGGTTTTTGAACACCGCGGTCTGGAGTACATTAGTACGGGGAGAGACAAAGGGGGAATTGGGGGGAACATACAAGGTTCCCATGTTGCTCCGGAGAGCACCATACATGTCCATCGCTCCATGCACTAAGTTTCCGCAGCTCCTGCACCTTGGGGTGGTCATGCTGCACATCGTCTTTTACCGGCAGCCCGCTGGGATCGAAGACGCGCACGTCTGCGCCGAGCCTGTGGAGGATCCGTGAGGCCTCGAAGGCCATGAGGTGGGAGTAGGAGCGCGCTCGGAGACTTCCATACAGGACTAGGAACTTTAGGCGCGGTGTTGTTGTTGCGGCAAGGGCGGAGACAGAGTCTAGTTCTAGCTGCGAGATCCAGTCGGTCTCTCGGATTTCGGCGGGGAGGAGGAAGGGACGGTAGAGGGCGTTTATGGCGGGGTCGTCGTAGGGGTCGAGGTCGGGGGTGGAGGAGGGGGTGGATGTAGGCGTGGCAGAAGTGGCGGTGGAGCTCATGGTTCGTGTGGTGCTGAGATGTCGGAGGAGAGTTGAGGTGTGTCGAATCATTTTTTGGAAAAGAGGTAAACAGGCGGGCGAGTTAGTGGAGGTAAATATAGCTAAATGTTTGGAGTGTCACTGCGCCCCTGTGATTGGTCAAGCCACTTTGTGGCGTCTGTCAATTTTTCCGACCCCGTCAATGGAATCCCGATTGCCGTCTCAGAACAGCGAGGAGCGACGAAACGAGCCCGGGAGATGAGCCCGGGAGCCGTGGATACTACCGCTTCAGCAACCCACAATACTAGCTGTTCAGCATTGTTCGGATTCATAAGCGGTCGGCTTCCAAGTGTTCATGGATCTTATTGCGCATTTACTGCAACTCCCCTTCCACATCCAATTTCCCAGCGAAGTCATGCAGGTCTTCGTTTTTCTATCAGCCAGGCTCATCAGATGCCCGCTCCCGTCGCCACAAAAATGCGCACACCCTTCTTGTTTAAGCAGCCTGTGTGGGTGTCACCACCCTCTCCAACATGAACCTCTTCGCACGTGCATTACCAATAATACCTCTCCCACTTCCGCTCCCACTTCCTCGCCTTATTCCTCGCCCTGACAAAATACAACGCAATACCCCATCTCCCCGTCCTGCATCCACACGGGAGTTTGCCCCTATACACATCGCGATGTCTGTGCTCTCTCCACGGGCCAAAGCAGCTCCAGTGGATCTTGTGCCCGCAGCGTCCCGCAGTCACAAACTCCTTTGTTCTCCCGACTTCGCGGCAGATCGGCACGTCGCAGCTGCATTTGTGTAGAATTTTAGGGAACATGCTTGGGCAGCTGGGACTGCGGGTGCGGGTGGGAGGGTTATATGGGGATGGGGATTCAAGTTGAGAGTCTTGATAGCTTGATGAGAGGAGTTCTTTGTGTGTCCCAAATAAGCTACCTACTCGAATACCTCATGTTATCACCAAATACTACACCCCGCCCTAACTTCCCTCAGTAACCACGTCTTAACCACAAACGCCAGAAACTTCAACGGAGGCCTCGCCTCGCACCCACAAGGTAGCGTTCGGTCTCCGTGGCCTCCAGCGCAACGCACAGCCCCATAATATGGTGTGAGAAGCAAGCCGTGCTTTTTCCGAACGGTCTTTGGACAGCTTTGTGGATTGCAGGTAATGCAGATAAAGGGGCAGCGGGGGACTTTGCAGGTGCAGGGGGGCACGACCTGATGGAGAGAGAAGAGGGGAGGCCCGGGGATGGCAAATGGGAGATATGTAGAGGTGTGAGGAGCAAGTCGAAGGGGGCGTGCGAATCATGTAGTTTCGTTCAGGGCTTATTGAACCACGCACAGTATCTCACTCGATATTTGGGATTTAGCGGATGGCGGAGTGTCTGGACGGTCTACTTTCAAGGTCATTTCGTGCCGATCATCCGCCGCGGGTTTTAAAGGGTCATGAATGAACTGCCGTCTTGCGCGTCGAGACCACGGACTGTTTAACAAAGACTCGTGATGGAGGAGACTAGGAATACCGTCTGAAAGACGGATAGGACAATAGATTCGAGAATCTAGATGCGTACAGACTTCTTTTATACGAAATGATCTCTTCCAACCCCTGCCCTCCTCTTCTGGCATTTCTATTGGAGCTTGTATACCTGTCTTTAACCAAGTAGTTGTTTCCCACGTACAAACAACCACGTGCTTTCACGACTCTACCAACCCCGCACGCAACCAAGTATTCGTTTCTACTGATCCTCGACCACTTCCAACACAATGCAATCGATCCCTTTGTTGTAGCTACCTCTTCTGTCTGTCCTCCCGAGGTCAGGTAGGACAAGAACCCTCATATATTCAATTCACATCCGCTTCTATTGCCAAACCTCTATATAGGTAGACATAGCTAAAAAACAAACCTCAAAAGCAAAAGCAAATCTTCCGATACCGGGAATCGAACCCGGGTCTAGTCGGCACATCAGGTCTCTGGAGGAGACGATTGAAAGCGACCAATGCTAACCCCTACACCATATCGGATTGACGCCTTATGAATTACTAGTACATATATGACACCTCACATACACGCCGTCAATATTAGACGAGCTACACTACGCGGTTATCCACTTGAGATGCAAGTAAAACTGCGGCTCCGAGGTGATCTACGGCTATTCAGGCGCCGATACGGTTCGTAGGTAAGTCATTAGAATTATGTCCAAGAAACGCAACGCCCGCTATGAATTCCAACGCCGCCAAATAACCCAATGTGCTTTTCCAATCCGTCCATTTCCCACCCACTCCAACCCCATCCCTACCCAGCCTTCCCATCCTCCGGTTCACACCCATTGCACCAAGCTTTCGCACACCTCCCACACGCACTAACCACCTCCTCTTCTTCTCCATGCTCATGCTCCATAATCTCCCTAGTAAGCCTCTCCATCTCAATCTCCAACTGTTCTTGTGCTCTCGCCTCATCCCCGCGTCTCCTCTGCCTCCTCGCAGCCTCCATAACATCGCTCCCCTCCAACTCCTTAACCATCCGTTTCAACGCCTCAACTTCATTCTCCTCCTCGTCGGGCTCAAGCAACACACTCCACCAGCTCCCCCACTTCTCCCCCGCAACTGGGTCCACCCCCCCAACCGCATCACGGTCCAATCCCCTCGGCCATGAAATCGTCGGCGTCTCAGGATCCCGCAAAGGCGTCTTCCGGAGCAAGCAATCGATGACGCCGCACTCAAGGTCGGGGCACAGCAGCAGCTGCACAGTCGACCAGCGGATAAACCCGTGGACCGTGAGCGCGGGCGAGAAGCCGTCGGGAAACCTGTTGGGTTTGTCACTGGGAACCCAGTAGTACCGGCAGCCGAGCCAGGACCAGAGTCTTGCGAGGCCCCTGGCGGTGGCGGCGTGGAGGTATGCGGACCGGTGGTCGAGACCAGGGTGCGGGCTGAAGGTCGCGTAGTAGTGTTCTAGCTTCTCACGGGTAACGACCGCTTCGGTTTCGGGCGGGAACGTGCTGAGGAATTCGCCGATGCTGCGGAGGAGGCGTTGGAGTTTTGGGGTTCCTTCCGGTGGGGAGGAGGCGGAGACGGGGTGGTGGAAGAGGTAGCCCCATGGGGATGAGTTGGAGGGGAGGGAACGAGAGGAGGAGGCGGGGGAGTTGGGGGAGAGCAGCGCGGGCGTGGTCGGGGTATGTTGTGGTGTTGGGAGCGGGGAGACCCGATGGGGAAGTGGGCGCCGAATGATAGGCGGGTTCTCGTGGATTGTGTTCTCGGAGACGTGACGTCGCTGTGGTCGGTATACCATTCCATTCGTGCGGAAGGTGGTGTGTGTAGCCATTGACGAGCTGCGGTGGACATCGGTGCGGGGCTTGGTGGGCATCAATGGCTTCGGCACGCCTTCTTCATATTGCTCTTGTGGTGGGGAGTGGTATCCGGTATAGAGAGGCTGTGGCTGCGGATAGGGCGATGTTGCGGATTGCGGTGGTGATTGGTAGTAGCCACCGGGTGGGTATTCGGGATGCTGGTGGTAGGATTGCGGGGAGGTTGTGACGTGTGGTGAATACTGATCGGGACCCGAGTTCAACCAAACGTGCTGCGCGTATGGATGCTGGGTCGGGGGCTGCTCATGCTGGTGTTGGTGGTGGTGGTGAGGGTTGTACGGATACATGGTCGGTTGGCGATAAGGTGTGCGCAGGATTGAGTTGCGAGAGGTTGATTTATACCGAATGCGCTGTGGGCATGCAGCCAAGCGGGGGCTGATGTATAGATGTGTAACGAGTAATGTGCAACGAAAGTGTTGGTGCCGAGGTGTTGGTGTAGCGTGTAGCTATTGGGCTGAGCTGGATGTGCATGCGCAGTACGTCCTGTCCTGTCGACAGCGATCGAAGAGTCGAGAGAGTGTGAGAAGATCGATTATGCAACGGTGATCCGTTGCTGCACGTCAGTTCACGCCTCGTCACTGCGTCTACAGCAGAACGTGTGAGGAGAGTGAGGATGTGTGTTTGTTTTTTGTTTTATTCATACTGTGTTCACTCTAATTAGAGTATGACAGTGTGTTTGTTTGTTGTGGGTGGCTGTGTGTTGTTATATGAGGATGCTACTTCCAGAAACCATAGGAGAGTACATAATTTTAGATGCATATTATTGGCGATCCTCAATTATGATCAAAATCAGGAATTGGAAACTGGGGCATGCAGAGTTGTTTTAGGAAGAGTGCCGTTTTCATCGATCGTGCATTTCAGACATTTTGGTTTAAGCCTTATCGTATAGGCTCATTTCCCCCGCCGCCAAAGCCACAGGGTCGTGTTCTATAGAACTCCTAAGTACAAACACGAAACCCATCATCGCCCTCTTCCCTCCCCCACTTCTCTCCATCTCGAGCTCGCAGTTGCCCTCTGTCGTGACAGAGCTCCACGTACCACAACGGTACCTGATGTCCGCCACATGATCTCCACCTAATCATGGACAGCTCTTCAACTTCTATGACTACGCAGCAACCGCCTCCACCGCCTCCACCACCACCATCACCACCCCCACCCCCGCCCATGTCGGTCTTGGACCCGTCTGTCCTCCATGCCTCCAAGCGCAAGCGCACTGGGAATCTCCTCCTCCAAGATTATCCCGTCAACGTCCCAAACTCTCCCGTTGTCTCCTTCTTCGGCTTCTCGGTTGAGACCATCCCGACTCGGCCACCATCACAAGTCACGGCAACTCCTCCAGATCCAGCACGCTCCTCTACGGTCATCTCTCTTACGCGCTCGCATTGCCCCTCACCGGAAGCACCCGAGCAGCTGTCATCGCTCTCCTGGTCGTTCCTCGCGCACCCAGTTCTCCCGCACCTGCGAAAATGGCCCGGTCTTCCTCTGGCGCCCCCGACTACGACATCTACCGACGGGTCGACGCCCGAGTCGCAGCCAGCGCCTCAGTCATCGCCGGAGACTGCTGAAGCAGCTTCACCATCTCCGCCGCTTAAGCTTCTAAGTCTCCTCGACATAACACCTGTCACCGCCTCCCTCGCCTCATACCTCTACGGCCACGACCTCCTCAACCTCCGTCTTCTAAATTCCACCTTCCGCGACCTCCTCTCCTCCGAGACCTCGGACACCGGTGAACGACCATACTACCACACACTGCTCCTTAAATCCCTACTCTGTCCTCGACAAGACACCGTCTCGGAGCCCGTCGGAGTAGTCTGCAAGAGCGCCGGCGGCAATGTGGGACCGTGTATTCTCTGCTCTGAGATGATCTGCTCTGTATACACCCCCCTTCCTCTCTACTTATCGCGACTGATGATATTGAAAATAGACCTGCGTCTCTCCCGAAATCTGGACCGTCAAGCGCTACCGTTACATCTGTCCGCCGTGCTGCGCGCCCTCGAGCGACCCCACTTGCCACTGCCAAGACTCCCTCTGGCTCTGTAGGCGCTGCTACAAAACACACTGGCTTGCAGATCTAGAGTACGATGCAGGCGGCTGGTTTAACAACCACGCCGTCACCTGCGGTGTTTGCACCGCGGTTCACACGCACAAAACCGACGTGCGCCTGCCCGAGCCAACGTGCTATCTCCGTGGGAAAAAGATGGAGTTTAAGGAGTGGTTTGTTAGGGCAAAGCCAGTAGGTGGGACAGGCGGGACGAAGGGAGAGGAGAAGAGACGTCCTGTGGGCTGTGCGTGGTGTCGGAAACGTGTAGACCCCAAACGGGAGGAATGGACTCTGCGGCCGGTGGCGATCCGTAGGGGCGAGGAGAAAGGGAGGGTGTGGATCCGCGAATTAGAGCGAAGACGGAAGGAGCGCGAGCGGGAGGGGAGGGAAGGCGAAGAGGAGGAGGAGGAGGAGCAACAACCTGCGGCTGCGGGTAACTAGAAACGGAGTTGGTGGGTCTTTTGTATTGCTGGGTTTGGTGTTGTTTGAGATAGGATAGGTTAATTGGCGTTGTGGAATAGGTTTGTTTGATTAAGACGGGGCGCATTGTTAGCATTTGGACGGTTCATATGTTCATGATTGGATTATGCCACGACAGAATGTTTCCTGTAGCAAAAGGAATATATAAATCCGATATGGTGTAGGGGTTAGCATTGGTCGCTTTCACTCGTCATGAGATGTACCGACTAGACCCGGGTTCGATTCCCGGTATCGGAACAATTGCTTTTGCCTGTGATCTCTTGAGGTTATAGTTTTTTCTGGTGTTTCCGGACGTGGGGCTGGAGATTCATACTCGTGGAGATCTGGACGGCTATAGCTAACTCCTTCCAGTGCAGAGTTTCGGCGTCTTATTAGCGCTACATAAGTGCGTAGGCTCATAACGTATATGACCTGCTCACCGGTGCGCCTTGGAACAGTACGCTGGCCTAGGAGAGGGTACACGCCGGTATGCGGGCTCTCTGTATATATCAAGTACCCTCCCCTTCATGATAATACGTACTTCCTCCCACAACAATGATAGGCACCATCATCCTCACCAGCGCCAACGGTATACTAGGTCAATCCTTCGCCAGCCACTTCCTCACTTCATACTTAACCTAGCACGCCGTCCTCGCCGTCCGTGGCTCGACAATCTCCGCCCATCCCAACCTCCACATCCACACCCTAGACCCCGCCTCCCTCGCCTCCGTCCGTGCCTTCACAGACACAACCTCCACCCTTTACTTCCCCCGATAACTATCCATAATCATCTGTAACGCCTTCGCATGGACTTTGAAATCTGGCATCGCCCGCACCCAAGACGGTAAGAGTTGTCGTTTCAGGCCATCCACATCGCTTACTTCCTACTTGTCCTCCAATTGCTGGTAAATATGCACCCCAAGGCTGGGTCATCGTCGTCTCATCGGATGTATATTTATTAAACGGTGGTGTGCTTGCGTTGTTACCCGTGGCGTTTCTGAGCGAGGAGGTGTAGAGGTAGAGGTGTACTTGCCTGAAGATCCCCCCGGAGAGGAAGTGGCAAGAGGCCCGCAACGGCACGGGAGGAGTAAGTTGAAGGCATCATGTTTGTGCATGAACTCAACCGGTGGTTGCTTACGGTCCCACCCACTATCCCACGCTGATGGAAAAGGATCCGGATTTGTGCGGGATCATATGTATAGTGCTAGGCCTGGGGTCGATTGTGGATTCGCGCGCACAACTTGAAGAGCACAATCCGTGGGCGTGGAAGGTGTTGATTGGGTGTGTTTTGAACTTGCTCCGGCCGATGTTGACGTATGTGCTCCTAGAAATGATGAGGGCACGGGAGGCGGAGAGGGGATTTTGTCAGTGTGAGATTGGGAGAGAGGTTTGGGGGTGGTGGGGTAGAGAAGTGATTTGGGGTTACTATAGGATGCTGGAGGAGAGGAGGAGTAATCCTGAGAGTTATGAGGTGGTGAAGTTGCGGCTGTTATGGAAGGTGAGCTTGGAGTGGGCGGGATGTGGTGTTGTGGAGGTGTCTGTGTGAGAATTTGGTGTTGGGGAATGTTGGTGCGGTTCAGAAGGGAAGTGCGTCATGTACGGCCCCGAGTGCGTACTTTCCGGGGACAGAAATAATGCATTGCGGAGCGAGAGGAACTACACACCAGTGTCATCCTGCCTTCATGAACGCCCCTTCGGAGCAAACAGGTTGGACCTGCCGTAACTCCGAACAGTTAATTCTAGCATTCATTTCATATGAGTGAATTTGGACTCTAGGTGTATTTGCGGCCCTAAAATTCACCGGTAGTAGTTATCTTCTTAAAGGACATTGAGATACCTACTTGGAGCTCAGTGACAAAAGAGGAGCAAAACTACAGTACCAGGGATTCCCGCATGGTCACCCACTGCAGTACTAACCTGGCGATGTTATGCTTAAATATGGCTGAGCGGACGGGAAGCCTTGTCTTTCATAACTCTATGACCGTAGCTGTTAGTCTTTCACCTCTTGCATTGATATAGTAGCATGCTACGTCAGCAAATTCGAGCGTTCAGAGCCTATCGAAGAATTTACAAGCCCCATAGACAGCACAGTAGACACTGGGCTATAGTGGTCCTAGGGGGTGTGCTCGACTATGATTTGTAAAGAAAGCGCAGGCTAGAGTAGAGCATTGCATATTATCGTTCAGGGAAGAACTGGAAGAGTCCGCCTGCTGTTTAAAGGATATGGGTGAAGAAATTCTGGAGAAATGATAGTATTTGGTAGTTGGTCGCCGAAGACGCGGCGAAATTCTAACAGACCACATATATAGGTAGACGGAAACGAGCAGCCAAAGTTGACTAGTGCGAAGTGACTTTCAGAATTGACCTAGCTAGTTAGACCACCGTAAGGCGGCGAGAGCTCATAAAACGGAGGGATATCTCTATATCCCCTCGGATAGTCAAAATTAAATATGGTACCATGGGCAGAACTCATATAGGTATGGCAACCGCCGGCCATAATGAATGATGAACAATGATATTACATGGGATGTACATGATAAGGACTCAGACATCGATTACGAGCGCAGGTGTATTTATTGAGCTGCCCAAAGCCAGAGGCCGATTGTATATATGTTGAAATGGGAAATACTTATGGTACTGCCACGGTGCCTGGATCCGGCGACAGATACTGAAGCCTAATAGTACCTATTAAATCTCACTATATCGTACCTATCTGCCCATCCGTAAGGAAATACTACTTAAAACAACTCCAAATTTCCAGTGTTCGGAACATCTTGCCAGCTCTTGCTATGCCATGTCCTACGTGCTTCCAAGCTGTAGACCATGAGTGAAATGTTCTCGTAGTGCCTTCTTCTCGGTGTTTCTTTCCAAAAGAGGATATCAAGTAAAAGATAACAGTTATAGATACAATCCCATAGGAAATCTCTGCAATCTCACCGTAGGTAAGGAATTGGACTCTGCCGAAACCATTATTCGTGTACTCCGGCGTAGCCGGGGAGTGGCCCCGTAGTGTAGTGGTTGGTCTTGCCACCACTATGCTCATTGCTACGGGTTCGAATCGCAGCGCCACTCCTCTACCCGAGCAGACTCCTTGTGTTGTACAAGTTGATGTCGCGATCCTTGATGGTGAAGAAAGGATTGAGCTCGGAAGGATGCAAAAGAATTCAGGTTGCGGCAGTTCAGGCGGTGGCGTTGTATGGGGCTGAACTGTGGTGGCATGGACAAGAAAGTCGGGCTCAGGAAATACAAAGGTTGTTGAACGAACAGGGCAGAAGGGTAACCGGATGCTTTAGAACGACACCTCAAGGAGCTT
>Ga0307515_10021739_pt1 | contig 11351 bp, 5 predicted proteins | sample 17_EM_MG_FD_194513 | JGI IMG/M metagenome (GOLD analysis project Ga0307515, IMG submission 194513) | Populus trichocarpa ectomycorrhiza microbial communities from riparian zone in the Pacific Northwest, United States - 17_EM | ecosystem: Host-associated > Plants > Roots > Unclassified | place... | reverse complement strand
GTTCAATTCTTACCCAACCTGAACGGCCAGCATTTTCTGTGGGAAGATTCGCAGACTACGAGGCTAATGCTGGCAGTTGTTCTGTCAATGCTTTAACAATTTCAAGTATTTCGCCCCGTTGATGAAGCTGATCACTGTGGTCCTTCATTGTACATTGCGGGGCAGAGCCGGTTTAAGTTGAATGGAGAATTGTATAAAATTATAAATAACATCTTTTAAAATATTTAAAAAGTATCTTTTTATTATTTCTTATGTATATTTAACAAGTGAACTCTTAAGCAATCTTAAATGAGTATAATTTTCATTTTATAAAATATAATTGATAAATAAAACTTATTTATTTTTAGAATTTTTTTGTTAAATGAAGGCCTTGGCTATTGCTCAAGTGGCTTTTAGGCTTTGGCAGACTCCGATAAAGGCCATGGATTGATATGTAATATTTTTAAGTTAAAGTTCAAAGTTATTATCATGTGATTATGCACCTGTTGCTGAAGCAATTCTTGCACTAATCACTTACCATAAAATCTCTACGATTATTATTCTCATCTGTGGATAAGATTGAAAGGAAAAGGAGTTAAACTAATCACAGCTTAATAAATAAAGCTCTACACGAACTACCAGGTCAAGCATAAATCTAACATATATAGATTCATTAAGATATAATAGCTCATAAGGTATTATTCTATATTTAATCATAACAATCAACGAATTGCGCACATTCTAGCTAACTAGTCAAAACCATCTCTAGAAAACTTGAAATCTTATGCCAGTTTTTGTTTTAGAATCTAGCTTCTCATCATCTAGTTTTTCATCCATATATAATTCATATACTAGTTCATGCTATATAATAAAATCAACCCCAAAATTGTCCATTCAGGCTGCTGCTTGGCAGCCTGCACACTCTTCAATGTTTTAATTAAAACTCCCTCTACAAATATTGAATTAATATGCCGGTTTTGGAGTTAGAAACCAGCGACAATGAGCTTTCTTTAAATATAAAATTTAAACCAAAAACAATACATTATTGGTGCAGAATTGGGGTTCGAAAGAGATCCTCCGCCGAGAGTCCAATTAATCCAGCCCCTAAAACCAATCATTAAACACTCTTAAAATAATATTATACTATGTGATAGCGTATTAATCACGACAAGGCTACCCCTGACGACTTCATGATCACCCCCAACCTATGCGTATTAATCATGACAAGGCTACCCCTGACGACTTCAAGATCACCCCCAACCTATGGGCCTCTAAATCTAGTTTTTGGATTGTTAAGATTTTCGTTAATTGAACAGCCTTTGACCTTCTAATGCACTACAAACTTATGTCATCTGAGCGTTGCACATTGGAAGCCTCCCATTGGCTTAGCTTGAACTTGATAATGTACCTGGGCTATGGTACGGTGCTTGTCAAATTTTTCTACAAAATTAAAATAATATTAAGATATTATTAATGTATTTTTAATAAAAAAAATTTAAATCATATTATAATTAACTTAATATAACTCAATTAATTGTGTAGATATAAAAGCAACTCATATAAGCCATAAAAACATAGTTTATCTAAAAATAATTTAAAATGATATTTTTTTTACTATTAAAATTGCAATGTAATTGATTGACTTAGATCAACTCGAGTTATAAAGTCAAATCTACAACTCAGATTATGAGACTATGATAACTCTATTGAAAAAAATCAAAATAAACTATAAAAATATAATTCTCAATCAACCCAATCTTGAATAATAAAATTAAAAAAAAATAAGTAAAAAGGGATCTAAAAAAATGAACTAAGTTAACATGTCAAACTCGCAACCTGATTCATAAAAATAAAATAACTATATGAAAAGCAAATTGAAACAAATTATAATTTTTAATAGAGGTGATCATTTTCGGTTCGGTTCGGTTTTCACCCATAAAAACCAACCAAACCGGAAAAAAAAACCCTAAACCGGCCCAAACTGACCGGTTTCGGTTCCGTTTTTGCTGGACAAAACCGAAAAAACCTATATGTTATTTTTTGGGCTTTTTGGCTTTGTAATGGGCTTCATAATGGGCTTTTAATAGATTTCTAATGGGCTTGCAATTAATATTGATATTGTCTAATTTTCTTTGAAAATTCCAAAGCATATTTAATTTTTTTACCACTAAATATTAATTTGTATTAAATTGTTATTGTCAATCTTATATTTATTAAGTTTTTTTACCACTAAATATTCATTTATATGAAATTATTAATGTCAATCTTGTGTTTAATATATTATTTACCTTCCTAATATTTTTATGCTTCCCAAAAATTTAAATAACACACTCATAATCACACATCAATAAGTTAAAATCCAAATTACAAATCATTGTCTTCAAAGGACTTAAAGAAAAAACAACAAATAACATTATCATAAAACACTCCAAGCCAGAAAAATTAAATCTTTATTTGCACATCGTCTCAATAAAAAAGCACTTCAAGACCATTGCACCTGAAATTCATAATCTAGAATTATAACATGATAAATTAAATTAAAAGATATAAAAATAAAAAAATAATATTTTTACCATACATTTTCAATAAATGCATCACAATTTGTGAACTAATTATCATCCATTGCTAGATCTAACTTTCCACCAAATTCTATAAAATAAAAAATTAAACACGTTAGAATAAAAATGTGTTAATTATTAATAAATTATAAAATAAAAGATGTAAGTTTTTAAAAAACATTACTCGATTCAAGGTTTTTGTAGGTTTCCAAATCATTCATCAAGGTTGTATTATCAGTTGGAATTGGACCATGATGCAACCAATTTTGACATAAGATGTTAATATTTACATGTTGATATTTACATGTCAAAACCAAATGAGACTATAATGCTAATGGATTTCAATCAAATTTACTTACAGAAACAAAATTATAAGACTTAGAGAAACAATCAAGAGATGTGGAGACACAGAGAAAAGGCAAAACCAAGATGCTATATTTTTACCCACTCTACGGTAGTATTTCGCAAAAGTTATTTTTCTATGGATTTTGCCCATGTATAGTGTTTGTTTTTAGATTTTACCCTTGTGCAATGAATTTCTTTACAACTTACTTCTAACCCGGGAATTATATTTAATTCAAATTGTAATTGGGAACTTCAGACTATAGTTTCCCTCACCCCCACCCCATCAAAATCCAAATGAGAAGCATGTTATTCTGCATATGATTTGCCTGAAAAACCGTAAAAAGAAGTGTTACCCCAGTTCAGGGAGCTATTGCTACATCATACAAGATGTTTACTACTTGCTAAGGAGCTTCACCATTTAAAAAAACAGTAAAACCTATATCATTATCATCCATTCATTTCAGAAGCAGTGGCAAGGTAAGTGATATTATCACACTACAAACCAGAACCAGGGCATAAAACCAACACAGATAAACATAAAAAGAAAATCTCAAAGCTAATTGACAGCTTCTGTAGAGCTTACTTGAGTTATTTTTGTTTTCATTATTTGCAGGTTATGTTTTATGAAGCCTTGAAAAATTTGACAGGTTATCTTAAAGACTTAAACATCAATTTTCTTGTGATGAAACTAAATTCGTTCACAGAACAGAATCATAGTAATAATAGCCATGAGGAGACACAGCACCAAGCAAGCAAGTATAAACATTGAACATAAAAAAAAAACCAGTACTAAATACGGATGATTATACACTATCAATAATTAAATAGAAATTGCTAACAAATTAGTAAAGCAATTTTGTAATTAGTAATTTCAACAAAAAAAATTTCTAACAGTATCAACAATTTTTTTTCTAACAATATCCAAATTAACTCGAATAATATAAAAAACATACGAATAAATTCTGACATACATGAAGCAGCAAGTAGAATGCCTTCACTTCAACAGAATCAATACAGCAACTGTATCTTTATTATTTGACCTCTGCATTGAAAAAAAACAAATACAATAAATTAAATAGATGATAAACATATAAATCTAGGCAAAATATGAGCAGCCATTAGTTAATTAATTAAAACAGAAAAAACAAAATTAAAACTCACTGCTATAGAACTGATTCGGTTTTGGAGTAGTGGAGACTGTGGAGTACCATATGATCTTGCGTTGATGAAGAGGAACTTCGATCTGTTTATGAGAGGCTTGACTGGTTTCAAACGATGGAAACATAAACTGTTTTGGATCTATATAACCGTGTTTCTATTTTCTAAGTCTAAAGAGACTGGAGAGGGAGAGGCGAGAGGGTGTGGGTGCTCTGGTATGGGGGCGGGTGCTCTGGTTAGGGTTAGCGGCGAGGAAGAGGGAGAGAGTTACTCTGTTAGGGAATTAGGGTTAGCAAGTGGAGAGAGGCGAGAGTTCATCATTTCCTATTTATACCGTCACAAACTTTTTTTTGAACCGGTTCGGTTCGGTCCGGGTCAACCAGTTCCTGCATTATAAAACTGAAAACTGAACCGAACCAGGATTTTTTCTAACTATTCTAATCGGTTTAATCGGTTTTTTTCTCGGTTCGGTTTTTTCTGTTTTCTCGGTTTATTCGGTTTTCCGGTTTTTTTGCACACCCCTAATTTTTAATCCCAAATCAGCTCAATATTGAAGGATAAAATTAAAAAATCAATTAAAAAAATAAAAATAACCAAAGTCAATTCGTCAAACTCATGATCCAAGTCATCATACCGAAATAAACTCATAAAAAAAATGACTTGATTTAACACATTAACCTGTCAAATCCAAAACTTTGATCTTAAAACTAAGATAACCACGTAGAGAGAAAATCAAAAGAAATTATGAAACTCAATTTTCAATTACCCCTATCAGACTTAATGTTGAATAATAAAATTTGTAAGAATTTTAATTAAGAAAAGGACACAAAAAAAAAGCCAAGTCAGCTCGAGTTAACCCGTTAAGTACTATTCTCGAGTTATGAGGTCAAGATAACCTGATAAAAAAAGCAAACCAAAACAAATCATAAATCTAATTCTTAATCCAACACAATATTCAATGATGAAATTGAAAAAAAATTAATTAAAAAACTAAGTCAATTTGGTTAACTCATCAAGCACATAACCTTATCATGAGATGAAGATAATCTAATTAAAAAAATCCAATATTGAAGAACCTTTGATTTGGGTCATAAGACGAGATAATCTCTTAGAAAAAAACAGAAAAATAATTCGATTTAACCTCTATTTAAATGCCAAAACCTGTGATCTTGATTGTGAAACCAAGATATCCTTACAGAAAAGAAATCAAAAGAAATTATAAAAGCTCAGTTCCCAACCGACTTAGTATTAAATGATGAAATTGAAAAAAAAATCAATTAAAAATTGAAACAAAAAACAACTCGAATCAAATCTGGTTAACTCGTTAAACATTATTTCTAGGTCATTAGACCAAAATAATATAATAGAAAGTAAACAAAACAAATTATGAATTTTAATTTTCAATCAACCTCATATTAAATGATGAAATTAAAAAAAAAAAACTCGAGTTTACTGAGTTAACTCACCAAGTTTATGATTTATGTCATGAAAGTATACTAACTCAATAAAAAAATAAATTTAATATTAAAAGATAAAATTAAAATAAAATAATTAAATTTTTTTTAAAAGTAAAATATTATTTAAATTAAGGATCATGTCAATGTTGAAGAAATGTTTTTAAAACAATTATTGTTTTTCTAAACTATATCTGATTTATGACATTTGGAGTTGTTTGTTATTTAAATCAAGGTTCCATGCTTTTTTTTATTTTTTCTTGAAAATAATTTAATTTATTATTTTTAGATTGTTTTAATGTGCTAATATTAAAAATAATTTTTTTAAAAATAAAAAATATATATCATTTTCATGTATTTTTTTTTAAATAATTTTTAAAAACAACCGGCATTACATTTCAAATACTACCGTACAAGAACTTTTAAACTAGATAACAATATTTTTGGATGTAATAAAGAATTACTTTCTAACAAATTTTATTGACTAGATTCTACTATTAATAATACATAATAGTTTCTATATTCAAGTCATTTTTAAAACCCGATTCTAGAATACCATGTCATGTACCTACCGGTAGGACTGGTCAAAATCTTTATTTTGTAAAAAAGTCTGCGTCCTTTTCTTGGAATTTTATGACCAGTCACTTCGCAAGTGTTTTGTCAATCAAATTTATTAATCCAACAACTAACTTATGACCAGGAATAAATTACTCTATGAGCCATTTCGTGTTAGTTTCAAACTCGTGATCTTTGATATCATGATAAAAAAAAAAACCATTATATTCCCAAAAGAATATATATATATATATAACAGCCTTGCTGGGCAAATGGTCGATATAGAAGCAATAGCAACACACTCAACAGGATCCAGGGGGAAAGGCCCCAGGTATTTAACTTAGAATATAGCAGCACAAGCCATACCCCATGTATTTGAACCTAGCAAATAGCATTTTAAGCCATCCTCAGCATGTTTTCGTTTGTGTGCTGATTTATTCTTGGTCACTGCTCAGGCATGCATTCTTAATTGACAAGAGGATAGCGATACAGTCCAACTTGATAAAAAGAAAACAAGTACAAAAAATAGAGAATTTTGCCGAAAATGATCTTAAAAACCACGACCGATAGGAAAATTGAAATTCTAAATCAAAAAATAAAAAAAATAACATAAAATCCAAAACTAAATTATAAATCTAAAAATAAAAAAATGACAAAAATAGCTCAAACAAAATCCACCTTCGGCAGGATACATAGAGCCAATTAGCTATAAAAATGGATCTATTAAACCCCTTGACCAAATTTAAACGAGATTTAATATTTAGTTTGAAAATTATGAGTTTTTTCATTAAACTATTTGTTAGTTTTTTCTATTTGTTTTTTTATTATTAAGTTTTGGGCTTTAGCCCATTTCTATTGCAGAGGTAATTTGTATTGTATTTTGGGCTTCATCGTGAATAACAAAAAGGCTAAATAGCATTACAAGATATGTACTATGGATCTCTACCTAAGTGTGGAGCTGTGCCTCCATCTACTCCAAAAGAATTTTAATAATTTTAATAGCTGTAATTTTATTGGTTACATTTTAAGTTTATTTTAAAAAAATTACAGTTTGAGTCTTTTAAATCTAAAAACTATTATAGATTTACATAGTCATTAACTTCAACATTTATAAAATTAATCAAGAATACTCAAGCCCAAATTGAGTCATAAACAAGGTAATTGATAATTTTCTTGTACTTAACATTTCACTTTCATTTTTATATTTTTCTCATTTGTCTTCTATAATTACTAGCTTAAGTATTGAAAAGTCTCTTGTTTTACGATAGATTTATTTTTCAAGAATACTCAAGCCCAAATACAAACCCAAATCTTGACCCTAGTTTTGTAGCCTGTGAAAAGCCCATTGTATATTTAAAGCTTTTTCATAATTTTATTAGTGGCGCCATGTATGGGAACTGGAAAAAAAAATCCACCACCTTTCACCTTTTATTAAAAAAAAATATATTTTCATGGTTAATGAAACTCTAAGACAAGGAAGTTTAACTAATTTTCCTATCATAGAAACTCCAACTGTTATAGGTCTCCAACAACTTACTTATCAAGTGCAATTACTTCACAATACTATTCTATCCATATAAAAACAATTTCACACTCTTTTGTTCCACCAACAAGAAATTAAATACACAATTTTATTACATTTAACACTTTTTCATGACATGTAAAGTATGCATGATACTCCTACTCTTCTAAGGAGCTCTTCTCACCATGAAGAGAACTTCTCTATAGATCCAAGCCACAAGTATAACTATCTCTATCAATCCTCCTCTAACTCTCACTTGTATGCTCCTCGATTAAAAAATCCTAGACACAAGATGAGATCAGCTCTTAGGAATGAACACTAGTTCCACCAATTAGAGACACCTCACTTTATCACAAAGTGATATACTTTAATCTCTCTATATTAAATGTCGTTGTAAATGTCAGCTTGAATAACTATGATGGCCTTACAAATCCCATGGAGAATATATAAAATATTAGAAATATCCTAGAGCTTGTGACATAAAAGAGTGATGTTATAACAGAGTCAAAATTCAGCATGAATATGCTGATAAAAACATTGCTGGAAAGACACAGTAGGCAGTGGCAGTCCATGAGACAATGTCAAATTCAACAGTTGTGGCGAAATCAACAACATTGACCTATGCGACGAGTGGACTGATGTGAGTTTAGACTTGAACGATGGACAGTACAAGGCAAACAACAAACATAGTTGATTCGGTAACATAGACTAACAGTTATACAAAAGTGTAGTTGGTTATTATAGCGGTTACAGTCATAGCTTTATAAAGAAAATGAGTGTCCAAATCATAAGGGCATGATTGTTGAACATGAGAGCATAACTGAGATTGTTCCTCAAAAAACTTAGATCATAGGATCTTGAGTCAAAACCACCCACTAAGTTCATGGAAACATGGGGAAGAAAGTGCCCCACTACTTCCTAAAAAGTAGGGATGGTAGTTTTATGCTTTGTAACTTTTATATGCTTATCTATAAATAGGTTGAAAAGCCTTATGTAGCGTGCAAGTTTTGTGCATAACACACATATGGATTTGTGTATTTTATTTGTTCTTGATATTAATAAAGGTTGAGAATTTTTCCTATATATATTATGTACTAATTGGCTACCTCTTTACTTGTTTGATTTTGCTTACTTACAACTTCTGAGAGTATGGAAAACCTCTTAGGTGTGAGAGACATTTAGTTGTAGGTAAACACAAGTATAAATAGTTGAGGAAAGGCTAAGTCTAGCATGAGGCTGGGCTATCGCATCGGGCTAGAGATTTTAATTAGAAATTGACCTTGTGATAGATACCATGTGTAAAATCTTTCCTGCAACTTTTCATAGTTATGCTAGGGTGTAGTATCATAATATTAAACCTTGTTTTATCCTTGACCTTTACAACCTTTGTGTTAAGCTCAACTCTCGCTTCAACTTTAGCATCTTAGCCAAAAAGATAAAAACACAAGAGTATATATTTAGAGATTTAATAAGAAAATACTTATGGTGGAAAATCTGCTCTAACTAATTATCATTAAAACCTTGATCAATGAAGTTTACAACTACTTAATGTAGGAAAACCTATACGTACTCCTTAACAAGCATCTATTTGGTGTAAAATAGACAGTGAAAATTATATTATAGTAGAATAAACTAGCATGATTATATAAAGTCACCAATTTTTTTTACAAAGTAAAGTCTATTTGATATTACCAGTCTCCAACTAAAGCGTAAAAAAAAGCACCAAAGGTCATATTTATGATTGCTTGACATTTCTCGAGCTCCTAACCATCAATTCAACCATCACACATACTAAAGTGTTAGCTACTGTTAAAGGAAAATTATTTGTGCAATTTCCTCTTTTTATGAAAATTGGCGTAAACATGAGGAAGAAAATGAGGAATGTCATGTCTTGAGAAAGAAGATAGAATAATTAATCACTAGAGATTATTTTCACTAGTTTATGAAGAAATAAACAAAACTCAAGCATGAAAGGAAAGAAGTCTTCACACTTGATGATCTACATGAGGTCAAATAATCCCCGAATTAACTTTAAAAATTGTATCTTTATCTTTTAAAATTTTCAAGTAAAAGACAATAGTGTTTCTCAATGTTTCTATGAAAATCTCTATGTCTCCACATGTCTTCACTAAAATTCTATAGGTCTCCATGACTATCTGTCTATAAAGAATTAAGGATTCTTCTTCCAGGTCCCGTGACTACTTTTCTCCAAAAATATCAAAAAAGATTTACATGAAGAAATCTCATAAAGAAAAATTAATAAAATCCACAATCATAACCATAAAGCATTGGTTTATCATGTAGACTAGCTATGAAAACATTCTAATGCAAGTCTAGAAAAAAAAAAAGGTAATATCTATAAAATAAAAATTTTCTCTATTTTGTTGGTTAAAGTATTTTAAATATATATATGTTTAAAAAACTTGGAGAACAAATGATGATATAAAAAAAAAACAAAAGAGAAAAGGAAATAAAAAAAAATAAAAGAGACAACTCGTTTAGGCCAAAGCCCAAACGAACTGCCACCTTTTACAGACTGTTTAGGTAGCAACCACATAGACTACACCACACTTTTTATCTTTTTTCTTTGACACACCTTAGTATACTTTTTTGGAGTTACGCGAAGTCAAAACGCAGTAACACCCACCATCCACACATATAATATTTTTCATGATTAATTATTATATTTTCTAACTGATCCTTTGCAAGTAGAAACGTTAATACAAGCACCATGTTTTTATGTTTTTTTTAATAATGATTGTGGTAGCAATAATAGTTTAAAATGTTATTTTTAAAAATATATTAAAATATTTTTTTTTATTTTTAAAAAATTATTTTTAACATAAATATATTAAAATAATTTTAAAAAATATAATTTTTTTTTAAAAAATAATTTAAATTTTTTTAAAACACAATACAACCTTGTTCTCAAACGGACCATACATGTGAAACATTTCTATGCAATCATCAGGAACCTTCTTTATTAGCCAATGAATATTTATAGTGGATGTGTAACTGATATTCACTAAAAATTTCATAAAAGATGGTCGGACATTTATTTTTGAGAATGAATACCAATATTTTTATTAATTAATTTTTATATATTTTTCAAGATGAATCACGTAATCATGTAAACCCAATAGAACTTAGATCCTTGATGGCCACCGGGATAGAGCCTTGCAATTTACCTAGGCGTAGGCCGAGGTGGAAGCTTTATTTCCATCTATGATATGAAGTAGTGAAAGAAAAAAACCAGAGGTGTTATGGAAGAGAAAAGTAGACAAATCAATATTTTTTAAATAAATTCTCGGAATGTGCTTTGTAATGCATTTGGGTGCTTTTGAAAATGTTTTTGGGTTTAAAAAGTCTAAAATCAATGTTTTTTTTTTAAATACTTTTGATATTTTGTTATTAAAATCATTATAAACCACTGTTTTTTTCAACCCAACCCTACTTTTCAAAAGCACTTCCACGTACATTACCAAACATATATACGAAGAATTGTACAAAAAGAAAAGGAACCTTCTGTAACCTACCTTCCCCAGTTATTGAGGTCATCATTTTAAGCTTGTATCCGAACAAAAGATATGTGAAAGAAATTGTTTGTAAATATCATGGAACTTAAATTCCAAAAAGAAACGATAAAAAATTCAGAACAAAATCTAAAACAATTCTGATCTGGCTACTTAATGGATATCAGCTTTGAAATGCTTACATAGACTGGCCGCAGTTGGCTCGGCTATCAGCATGATACAGCATGGACATCTAATCCTGGATTGG
>Ga0307515_10021738_pt1 | contig 11352 bp, 10 predicted proteins | sample 17_EM_MG_FD_194513 | JGI IMG/M metagenome (GOLD analysis project Ga0307515, IMG submission 194513) | Populus trichocarpa ectomycorrhiza microbial communities from riparian zone in the Pacific Northwest, United States - 17_EM | ecosystem: Host-associated > Plants > Roots > Unclassified | place... | reverse complement strand
CTGCGTATGCGAACCTCTCGCAAGCGGCACGTCAGCACGAGCTCAAGAGATCCATCGCAGACATCCCGGGCTCATTCGTCAAGAAGACCATCAAGCGCAACGACTATTGGTACTACCAGCATAAGTTGCCTGGCGGCATTCCACAGCAGACATACGTCGGCCCGGACGACGAAGAGACGCGCGCTCTGATGGCTACCAACGCCAACCCCGAAGCTAAAAACGCATCGCGCCATCTGGCGATGTTGTGTGAAAGCGCGATGGCGCTCGGTTGTTCCGGCGTCATTCCCAAACACGCCCGCGTCTTAGCGCGCCTGGCGGATCATGGGCTCTTCAAGGCTGGCGGCATCCTCGTTGGTACGCACGCCTACCTGTCGTATCAGAACCGATTTGGCGTCACGTGGGGAGGCGGCGACACGACCATGGACTTGGATTTCGCGCATCCAGGTCGGAACGTCTCATTGGCCTACGACCCCAACATCCAGGTCAACATGCATGCGGCAATCGACTCGCTAAAGATGGGTTTCTTACCCGTAAACAACGGCACCAGGTACGTCAAAGGCGACGAACCCGACTTCGACCTGGACTTCCTCACGTCGCTTCATAAAGGCGGTCAGGAACCGATCAAGAACGCAGCCTTGAACGTGACGTTGCAGCCATTGAAGTTCATGGAATTCTCGATGGCTGATCCGGTCACCTCGGTGCTGCCTTCGTCGCAAGGGCCGATCATCGCCAACGTTCCTCAGCCCGAGCGCTATGCATTGGCCAAGCTTTTGGTCTACATGGAGCGCTTGGACGGCAAGCAGCCTGAAAAAGCCCGGAAGGACCAATTGCAGGCGGCGACCCTTATTGACTACCTCAGTGCGGAGCGGCCGGATGACCTCAAGGATGCCTGGCAAGACTTGCTGTCACGCGGCAAAGGTTGGAAGCTGCGCGCCGGCCTGGCACTCGCGGCGATGCGCGAAAGGTTTCCTGAAGTTCAGTGTGTCATCGAGATGCCGACTGAACTTCAGCCAGCGAGGAAGCCCAAAACTGGACGAACGTAGACGTCCGCATGAGGTGATCGAGTTGTCGGTCCGTCGCGCAGGCAAGCAACTATTCGGGTCGCGCTTCGCGGCCCATCAGCCGCTCGACCGCTTCACCCACGCGCAGCCGGCCTTCCAGCAGCGCCACCATGCCTTCGGTGATCGGCATCTCGACGCCCGCCTCGCGCGCCCGTGCCAGCACCGTCGGCGCGCTGTAGACGCCCTCGGCGACATGGCCCAGGCGGGCCAGGATCTCCGGCAGCGCCAGGCCTTCGGCCAGCATCAGGCCGACGCGTCGGTTGCGCGACAGGTCACCGGTCGCCGTCAGCACCAGGTCGCCCAGGCCCGACAGGCCCATGAAGGTCTCGACCTTGGCGCCTAGCGCCACGCCCAACCGCAGCATCTCGGCCAGGCCGCGCGTGATCAACGCCGCACGTGCGTTCAAGCCCGGGCCATCGGGTGCCGAGGCGGACAGGCCGTCACAGATGCCCACCGCGATGGCCATCACGTTCTTGACCGCGCCGCCCACCTCCACGCCGACCGGGTCGCTGGACGTGTAAACGCGCAGCCGCTCGCCATGGAAGGCGTCGACGGCGGCCTGGGCCAGCTCGGCGTTCTCGCTGGCTGCAACGAGTGCCGTCGGCCGGCCGGCGGCCACCTCCTGCGCAAAGCTGGGACCGGACAGCACACCCACGCGCATGGCCGGTTGCAGCTCGCGGGCGATCTCGTGGCCCAGCCGGCCAGTGCCAGCCTCGAAGCCCTTGCACAGCCACAACACGCGCTGCGTCGAGGGCAGCGCGGCCAGCGTCTCGCGCAGGCCGGACATGGGCGTTGCGACGATGGTCAGGCCCTCGGCCGCGTGGGCTATTGCCTCGCTGCGGTCGGCCGTCAGCCCGAGCGCGGGCGGCAGATCGCTGCTCGGCAGATAGGCTGCATTGCGGCGGCCGGCGCGCATCTGCGCCACAGCCTCGGCGTCGCGGCCCCACAGGCGCACGTCATGGCCGGCTCGCGCGGCCTGGATGGCCAGGGCCGTGCCCCAGGCGCCGGCGCCGAGAACGCTGATCTTCATCGTCGTCATGCGCGAGAGTTTCACCCAAGAAAAAAGAGTCGCTGCATGCGACTCTTTTTCGCCGAAGGCAAAAACGCCCCGCACTTGGCGGGGCGTCGTATCAGCTCAGGCGAGTCAGTTGACCGCTTGGCCGCCCTGCGCGGCGCGTTGCGCCTGCTGGGCTTCGAACATGGCCTGGAAGTTCACTTCCGTCAGCAGCACGGGCGGGAAGCCGGCGCGGGTGCAGACGTCCGACACGATGGCGCGCAGGTAGGGGTAGACCATCTGCGGGCAGACGATGCCCAGGATGCCTTCGACCTGGTCCTGCGGCACATTGCGGATCTCGAAGATGCCGGCCTGCTTGGCTTCCACCAGGAACAGCGTCTTGTCGCCGACCTTGGTGTTGACGGTGGCCGTGACGGTGACTTCGAAGATGCCGTCGGTGACGTTCTCGGCCGACAGCGTCAGGTTGATGTCGACTTGCGGCTGCGATTGCTCGAGCAGGATGTGCGGCGCATTGGGTTGCTCAAGCGACAGATCCTTCAGATACATGCGCTGGATCTGGAACACGGGGGTGCCTTCGGCGGCAGCTTGGATCTCGTCGGCCATGGAACTCTTCTTTCGAGCGAAACGTCAAACAAAAGCCCGCAAGCGGCGTGCTGCGGGCGGTGACTGAATTATGGGTGAGGCCTCATGACAGGCCTTACGCGGGAATGTGGGGACTTGCCCGGGCTTGAAATCAGGCGGCCTGGAGCAAGGGCTCCAGCCGGCCCTGCTGATCCAGCGCGACAAGGTCGTCGCACCCCCCGACATGGGTGTCGCCGATGAAGATCTGCGGCACCGTGCGGCGGCCGGTCATGTTGATCATCGCGTCGCGCTCGGTCGGGTTCAGGTCGACGCGGATCTCCTCGATCTGCTCCACGCCACGCCGCTTCAGCAGCATCTTGGCGCGTATGCAAAAGGGGCAGATCAGCGTCGTGTACATCTTGACGTGGGCCATGTCCGTCTCCTACGTAGCTAAAACGGCTTACGCCGTTTTCTCCACCGGCAAATTTGCCTCCCGCCAGCCCTTCAGGCCGCCGGCCAGCACCTGGGCCTTCTCGTAGCCCAGCTTGCGCAGCATGCCCGCGGCGCGGCCGGCACGTGCGCCGGTCGGGCACACCAACACCAGTGGCAGGGCCTTGTTGGACGGCAGGGACTTGTGGCCCTCGACCTGGCCGAAGGGGATGTTGCGCGCACCCACGGCATGGCCCTTGGCGAACTCCTCCGGCTCGCTGACATCGATCAGCACGCCCTTCTCACGGTTGACCAGTTGCACCGCCTCCGCGGGGCTGAGGCCGCCGCCTTGAGAGCCCGACACCAGCAGGGGCCACAGCAACATGCCGCCGGAGACCAGCGCGGCAACGATCAAAACCCAGTTCTCGATCAGGAAGTTCAAGCAAGCATCCCGTGTAATTCAACGAAGCCGGCGATTATCGCTGGGTCCGATAATCCGTCGCTTCCCACCACCTTCGCGCGCCTTGCCCATGTACAAGCTCGTCCTCATCCGCCACGGCGAATCGACCTGGAACCTGGAAAACCGCTTCACCGGCTGGACCGACGTGGACCTGACGCCCACCGGCGTGGAGCAGGCCAAGAGCGCCGGCCGTTTGCTCAAGGAAGCTGGCTACGACTTCGACATCGCCTACACCTCGGTGCTCAAGCGCGCGGTGTGGACGCTGTGGCATGCGCTGGACCAGATGGACCGCACCTGGCTGCCCGTGCGCCACGCCTGGCGCCTGAACGAGCGCCACTACGGCAGCCTGCAGGGCCTGAACAAGGCCGACATGGCCAAGCAGTACGGCGATGAGCAGGTGCTGGTCTGGCGCCGCAGCTACGACACGCCGCCGCCCGCGCTGGAAGCCAGCGACCCCCGAAGCGAACGCAGCGACCGCCGCTACCGCGGCCTGGACGCCGAAGACATTCCGCTGACCGAATGCCTGAAGGACACGGTCGCCCGCGTGCTGCCGTTCTGGAACGAGACCATCGCGCCGGCCATCAAGGGCGGCGAGCGCGTGCTGATCGCCGCCCACGGCAACAGCATCCGCGCGCTGGTGAAGTACCTGGACAACATCGCGGACGACGCGATCGTGGGCGTCAATATCCCCAACGGCATCCCGCTGGTCTACGAGCTGGACGCGAACCTCAAGCCCATCAAGAGCTATTACCTGGGCGACGCGGAAGCGGCGGCCAAGGCGGCAGCGGCAGTCGCCAATCAAGGCAAGGCCTGATCGACCTTTGAGATGACCTCGTCGACGCTGGACCACTCACCCGGTCCGCGTCGCATCAATGTCACCGTCGACCCCCAGGGTGCCCAACGCGCGGCGTCCATGGGTCCCCAGATGCTGAGCAGCTTCGCGCCCACGCCGGCGGCCATATGGGCAGGGCCTGTGTCATTGGCGACGACGATGCCGGCCAGCTGCAGCAGCGCGTTGTAGACACCCAGTGCCACGCCGTCCAGGCGGGTCGCATCGGGGTACAGCTCCTTTGCGCCTTCCACCTCGGCCGGCCCCGGCACGATCACCACTTGCCGGCCCGCCGCGTGCAGCCGCCGCACGAAGTCCGGGAAGGCAGGCCAGCTGCGGTCAAGGAACTCCACCTTGCCGTTCGCAAACGGGCAGATCAGCACGAAGCGCCCAGGCTCCAGCCCATGTAGAGCCAACAGCGCCAGTGCCTGCTCGCGCTGCGCGTCGGTCACCTTCATGCCGATGTCCTCCGGCGCCTCGGCCTGGACGCCGAGGAAGTCGCAAGCCAGCTCCCAATACTCGACCAGCGTGTGCCGCCCCTCGCGGCGCAGGTGGCCGCGCCGCATCAGCCACGTGCGGCCGTCGCCGGCATGGCCCTCGGCCTTCAGCCCGGCCAGACGCGCATCCAGCGCGGCGGAGAAGGCATAGGGAAAGAGTAGCGTGTTGGCGCGCCGGTCAAAGCCCGGGTCCTCGGCCCTGAAGCGCCGCCGCAACTCGCGCAGTTGCGCGATGCGGTCGACCAACTTGGCCGGCCGCACGTGCACCGCCCAGCCCTCGGCTTCCAGCAGCCCGCGCGCCCAGCCCTTGCCAACCAGCTCCGGCCGGTAGCCGTGCTGCTCCAGCAGGCGCAGCGCCGGCAGGCTCAGCACCGTGTCGCCGACGAAGTTGCGCAGGCGCACGATCAGCGGCTTGGGTGGGGGGCTGGCTTCTATCATTTGCAGTTCAATCACAGTGGCGCGGAATTCTGACAGCGCCCCCGCCCATGACTGCCCTGCCCTCCTCGACTGAAGTGATCGCTGCGCACGATGCAGCCCTGGCTGCGGCGCCCGCAGCGGCGGACGCCCACGACCTGCACGGTTGGATCGCCGTCAACCACTTCCACAACCGCAGCCTGTGGGCACAGGAAGACCTGGCCCGCCGCACCCAGGCGCCGGACGCCGAGATCGTCGCCAACAAGCGTGCCATCGACCGCCACAACCAGGCCCGCAACGACGCCATCGAGCGTGTCGACGAGTTCCTGCTGAGTGCGCTAGGCCTCGTCGACCCCACGACGCTGGCCAGCGCCCTGCCCCGCTCCACCGTCGCAGCAGGCGCGCGGCTGAACAGCGAGACGGCCGGCTCCATGCTGGACCGCATCTCCATCCTCGGCCTGAAGATCGCCGCGATGCGCGAGCAGACCCTGCGCGCCGATGTGGACGACGCCCATCGCCAGGCCTGCGACGAGCGTCTGCAGCGGCTCATCCAGCAGCGCGCCGACCTGGGCCAATGCTTCGACGAACTGCTGGCCGATTCGCGCGCCGGCCGGGCCTATTTCAAGGTCTACCGCCAATTCAAGATGTACAACGACCCGCGGCTGAACCCGGCTCTGGTCGCGGAGTCCAAGTGATCCCTGCGTGCTTCGCCGCCAACCTCGATTGGCTGTATGCGGAGCACGCCTATCTCGACCGCATGGCCGCCGCGCAAGCTGATGGCTTCCCCGCCGTCGAACTGCAACAGCCCCATCTGCACGACACGGACGCCCTTGCCGCTGGCTTGGCGGATTTGCGCGTCGTGCTCATCAACGCCCCTGCCGGCGACTGGCTAGCCGGCGAGCGCGGCTTTGCGGCCCTGCCCGGCCGCGAGGCCGAGTTCCGCGATGCGACGCTGCATGGCCTGGAACTGGCCACCCGCCTGGGCGCCGAGCGCGTGCACCTACTGTCCGGGCTCACGGAGGACACGCCCCAGACGCGCGCGACATGGCTGGCCAATCTCGGCTGGGCGGCGGAGCAATCGCCGCTGCCGCTGGTCGTCGAGCCCATCAACCGGCGCGACATGCCCGGCTATTTCCTGCACCGCCAGGCTCAGGCGCTGGATCTGCTCGCGACGCTGAACTCGCCGCGCGTGCAGCTGCAGCTGGACCTCTACCACTGCCGCGTCGCCGAGGGCGAATCGCTGACGCATCTGGCACGCGCACTGGACCGCGGCGTCCTCGGCCATGTGCAGGTCGCTGGCGTGGCCGGCCGCCAGGAACCCGAAGCCGAGGAATACGCCGCCGACTTCGCGCTGCTTCAGGAACGCGCCTGGCCCGGCGCGATCGGCCTGGAATACCGGCCGCGTGCGGGCACGACGACAGGTCTGGCCTGGGTCGGTTGCTGAGCTAGTGGCTTGCCGGCCAGCCTCCATCAGCGGTATTCGCGAATGGCGAACTGCCGCACGATGGAACTCCCTCCTCTCCACCAATCGATCATCCTGAACGTGCCTCCCTGCACCAGACCAACAAGGGCAAACAGTGGAGCTTCGGCATGAAGGCCCACATCGGCGTGGATGCCGAGTCGGGCCTGGTGCACAGCGTCATCGGCAAGGCGGCCGCCAACTACAAGGCGTTGACCGCGCAGGCCAATGGCGCCGACGAGAAGCTTGCGCTCGCCCAGAAGCTGGCCACCGCAGGCTGGCGTGCGGGTCGTACCGGGACTGGATACCTGCTTTGCCGCAGGGGTTGATGGGTGGTGTTCTCTTCGGCAGCAAAGCAATGAGCCGGTTTCCCGGCCCACCGCTTGAAGATCCCCCACCAGGTTCCCTTCACCCAGGGACGGGGGCTGCGTGGGGTTCGCGGTGTCGACTCCAACGCCACGAGCAGCGGCGGCTCTGCGGCCGGCGACACCAAGCGCAGCGACTGGCGCGACGGTCGAGCCGCTGCGAGCACTTCAGAGCGGCTCGGCCAAGGGCTTGGCGGGTGACCGGTGTGGCGATCTGGCCGGCACAGCGCGCAGCACAGTTCATCAGAACCGGCCTGTTCGCCAAGCGGCCCGTTCACGCGCAGCGTGAAGGAACAAAAGCCGCGGTCACCGGGCGCGGGAAGGGCAGCGACGTCGTCGCCTTGGAGGGCTCAACTCGTTGAGCAAACACGCTTGCCGCTGAAGCGGCCTGCGCGACGTCACCCAAAGCCCTCCGGCGCAACGGTCCGTTCCACGAATCTGCAATTCATCCGCCCCCACCGGCGCTCCATCGCCTCGCGCTCGCGGCAGCGGCCTCGTCTGCTGACACTGCAATCACTGACACAGCCAACCCACCGGAGCCCACCGTGAACACCGCCGCCAAGACCTTCACTATCGCCATCGTCGCTGTTACCGCCGCCGCTGCCGCCGGCATCGGCCTGGCCAACCGCACCGCAGCGCCGACGACCGGGATCGTCAAGCTGGAGCGCGTGGTCGTGGTCGGCAAGCGCGCGGATGCGGCGTTCATCGCCAAGCTGCCGCGCGTCGTCATCGAAGGGCGCCGCACGGCGTCGGCTGACACCACAGTCGCGGCGGCTCAGGTGCCAGGCTGGCTTGTCTGACCTTCCGCTGCGTCAGTCACCCACCCGCCGATGGCGGGTTTTTCTTTGCCGCAACGCGGCAGCGGCCCGGCAACGGGGCATGGCGGGCGAACGGGGCGGCGATCTGCCGGCCAAGCACGAAGTGCAGCTCTTCAAGGCAAGCCAATTCGCCGCGCGGCTCTTTCACGCGCCGAGTGAAGGAACGGAGCCGTTACCCGGTCGCGGGAGAATCTATCGCTTATGCAACAAAACGCAACAACCCCTAAACCGTCGCCCATCTGTCCGGAGAACTTCAGCAACGAGCTGAATTGCCGGGCACGCCCCGCAGGTTCAGCCAAGCGCGAGCAAGTCGCGTCGAACCAAGTTCCGCAGGGAGAGACAGATGGTTGCAGTGGTGGCGGGTGGTGGCCTGGGTTTGAACCTGGGCTCGGGGTCGGTGCTGGGTGGAGCGGGCGTGGGCGGCGCGGCGGCGTTTGGGCGCCAAAGCGACCGGGTCTACGTCAACGCCGCCGGCGGTAACCTCGTCGTTCAGACCCGCGATGAACTGCTCGCGGGCCGAGGCCCGGATGCAGCGGGCCTGCGCACCTACAACAGCCTGGGCACTTTCGTCGACGACAACGGCGACAACTGGCTACCGGGCTTAATCCGCAAGGTCTGGCTCAACAGCGGCGGCGTCAACACTGCCGGCTCCACCGCCTTGCGCCGCGACGAAGACGGCAGCGAAGCCCTCTTCACCTGGGACGCCGGGCGCAGCCGCTACATCAACACCGACGGCAGTGGAGCCTACGACAGCCTCAGCTACGACACCACCAGCGGCAACTGGACCTTCGTGGACGGCAGCAGCCGCACCACCGAGGTCTATGCCAGCACTGGCCGCCTGCTCAGCCAGACCGACGCCAACGGCCAGATCCTGAACTTCACCTACAACGGCGCCGGCCTGCTCAGCAGCGCTACCACCCCGGCGGGTGAAGTCACCTACTACGACTACAACGCCAGCAACCAGCTCACCCAGCTGCGCACCCTGAGCAAGAGCAGCGAGGGCGCTGGCCTGGACCGCACCCTCACGCGCGCGCGCTACGGCTACGACGCCAGCAACCGGCTCAGCACCGTCACGGTCGACCTGAGTCCCGAAGACAACAGCGTCACCGACGGCCGCGTCTTCACCACGACCTACACCTACCAAGACGCCAGCAAGCGCATCGCCAGCATCACGCAAAGCGACGGCGCCAAGGTCAGCTTCACCTACAGCGGTGAGCGCATCCAGAGCGTCATCGACGCTCTAGGTGGCAGCACCAGCTTCAGCTACGACACCGCCAACCGCGCCACCACCGTCACCGATCCGCTCGGCCAGGTCACGACCTACCGATACGACACGGCCAACCGGCTCACGCACATCAGCAGCCCGGCGGTCAACGGCGTCAGCAGCACCACCCGCTACGACTACAACGGCAATGGCGACGTCATCGCCATCACCGACGCCGAGGGCCGCTCCGTCGTCATGGAGTACGACGCCTGGGGCAATGTCACCCGTCAACAGGACGCCGCCGGCAACGTCGTGCGGCGCACCTACAACGCGCAGAACCAGCTCGTCACCGAGACCATCGCCACGGCCGGCGAGCCCGGCAGCGCCACGCCAGCGAGCCGCTACGTGTACGACGCCACGGGCATTCGGCCGCGCTTCAGCCTCAGCGCCGAAGGCCGGGTGAGCGAATACCGCTACGACGGCCAAGGCCAGCGCACCAGCGCCATCCAGTACACGACGTTCGGGTACCTAACGAACGGGTGGTCCTGGTCGAGCACGCCTGGTGAAGGCGACATGATTGCCTGGGTCAACTCCGTGGACCGCAGCAAGACCCAGCGCACCGACTATGCCTACGACTGGCGCGGCCAGCTCACTCGTTCGACCAGCTACGACAGCGTGGACTCTGCCGGCAACGGCCAGACACCCAGCGTCACGCAATACGTCTTCGACGCAGCGGGTCAACTCATCAAGACCATCGACGCGCGCAGCGGCGTCACGCAAAGCACCTACGACGGCCTAGGCCGCACGCTCACCGTCACCAACGCGCTCAACCAGATCAGCGTCAACAGCTATGACGATGTCGGCGGCGCCACGCGCACCACGGCCTTCAACGGGCTGACGACCACCAGCACGTTTGACAAGCTCGGGCGCCTGACCGGCGTTGTCGAAGCCAACGCCCAGAGCAACCAACTGGGCCTGGCCAAGAGCTACTACGACGCCGACAGCCGCCTGCGCATGACGCAGGACGCGCTCGGCAACCGGCAGTGGTTCCTCTACGACGACGCGGACCGCCTCGTCGGCCAGGTCAACGCGCTGGGCCAACTCACCGAAACGGTCTACAACAAGGCCGGCCAGGTCATACAGACCGTGGCCTACGCCAACCTGGTCAACCTGCCCAGCCTCGTAGAGAGCAACGGCCAGCCGACCAACGCCATTCTGGCCAACCTGCGCCCGACGGCCAGCGCCAGCGACATCAAGCGCTGGAGCGTTTACGACAGCGCCGGCCGCTTGACGCGCAGCGTCAGTCCGCTGGGCGAGGTTACCGAGTTCACCTACGACGCTTCGGGTCGGCTCTTCCTCACTCGTCGCTACGCCAACGCCATCAACCTGGCCATCGCCAACCTGGGCTCATCGCCCACGCTCAACCAAGTCGGCCCCGGTGCCAGCAGCCAGGACCAGCTCCTGCGCAGCTTCTATGACAACGACGGGCTGACCACCGGCGGCATGGACGCCACCGGCAGCCTGAGCGAGAACCAGTACGACGCCGCCGGCCGGCTCGTCGCTCAGACCCAGCGCACCCAGTTCGCCAGCTCGGGCCAGGTCGGCCAGATCACCAGCGCCGCAACCACGCTGGCACAAGTCCGTCCGAGCGACAGCAGCGCCGACCGCAAGACGCTGAACTTCTACAACGCGCGCGGCCAACTCGTGGCTCAGCTCGATGGCGAAGGCGGCTTCAGCGAGACGCTATACGACGCCACCGGCAACGTCAGCCAGACGCTGCGCTACAGCCTCAAAGCCACGGGGTTCAACACCGCGAGCGTTCTCTCAAGCATCCGGGCGGCAGCCGGCGGTGTGCAGAGCCAGACCGTCTACGAGTACGACCTGCTCAACCGCGTGCTGAAACAGCGGGTGGACCCGAGTGGCCTGAACCTGACGACCACCAGCGTCTATGACGACGCGAACGGCCTGCTGTACGTCACCAACCCCAAAGGCACGACCGCCAAGACGCAGGTCGATGCAAAGGGCCGGGCCACGGCAACGACCGTGGACCCGACCGGGCTGAACCTGACCTCGCGCACGAGCTATGACGCCAACGGGCGCGTCAGCACTGTGACGGACCCCAAGGGCACCGTCACGCTCTTCACGTACGACCCGCTCAACCGCAAGGCCAGCCACACGGTGGACCCGGCGGGGTTGAACCTCATCACCACGTACTGCTATGACGGGCAAGGCAACCTCGC
>Ga0307515_10021737_pt1 | contig 11352 bp, 10 predicted proteins | sample 17_EM_MG_FD_194513 | JGI IMG/M metagenome (GOLD analysis project Ga0307515, IMG submission 194513) | Populus trichocarpa ectomycorrhiza microbial communities from riparian zone in the Pacific Northwest, United States - 17_EM | ecosystem: Host-associated > Plants > Roots > Unclassified | place... | reverse complement strand
CTTCTAGCTTTTCAGAGAAAGGCAGCGGAAGGGTGATGCCAGCTTCTTGGATGCAGGCCTTGGAGAAGGAGTTGTGGGGGCATAGCAGCCTGCGATATAATAGAACATTTATTTCTGATGAAAACTGGAAAATTGTTTCACCATACAGGAATAACTCTTTAAGTATCAGAAACTATTTTAAAACGCTGGAAACAAGAGCAGCACTGAAAAAGGAAAACAAAAGCAAGCAGAGACAGCAAAATCCTGTAGTTAGGAGTTTATCGGATAACCATACTTTCAAAACCTTAATAGGAAAAAAAAAAAAAGAAGGAAATGCATGAGAAAGGACTTGAGCAGCAATGGTATGGTAGTGTTACATATAGGTAAACTCTAAATACAATTGGAACACAACAGCACCAAGAAATCCTAAAATAAATGTGGCAATTCCAGTAATCTCAGTAATGTTTCGGCTAGGCTAATTCTGAATCAGACGACCCAAATATATGTCAAAGAATTTGACACTCACATGGACAGATAAACTAAACAAGCATGGCTGCATGAGGGAAAAAACACAGAATAATTTTTTCCCAAGTCTCCAAGGGAATGCAGCAAGCTAGATTTCATACCACCAAAGCATGCTACTTAAAAATCAATTGCAATAAAAAAAAAAACACAAATCAATCAGAAAGAACCGGATCATAGCGTAGTGACATTTACCAGATTCATTAAGCTACTGCACACTCATCCAATCAAATAACATCCGGTCAGAGTACTGGTCATACAGAGCATCAAACCCACCCCACCATTGCCTTCCTCCATTCATTTGAGTTCGTCTCACCTTCCGCCTCCTCACCTTCCGCCTCTTCAGCACATGACTCTTCTTCAGGAATCAACACATAAAATTGTTCCTTCTCAGTTCTTTCAACCTCCTCTTTACCTCATTGGTTATAAAATCATAGTCATTGTCATATAGTTTGCATGCAGACAGAGACAAAATGGTTGATTCACTCACAATCTGTGATTTTGAATTATTTAAATGCTTGTCCAGTATAGAAAGCAACCCTTAACTCGATTTTGAGAGTTTCATATCTCCATGCAGCATCACCACCTCCACCATTATAATTTCTTGACTCCTCTGGCTGTGGCCACAGGCTTATCTTCTAAATCCTTTTCTGGGTCTGGTTTGTGGGTTTCCTGAGCCCTTTCACTTTAAAGACATCCATCCTCCACCAACCACTAATCTCTTCTTTCTTCAAAATAGCATATAAAAAAGAAAGAAGCTTGGAATAGATAAAACTGTTATGATTCCAGGACCCTTTTTTTTTATTTGTTTCTTCTATTATCTCAAATCTTAGAAGGTACCAAAGTTAGATCCTCAGGTAAAAATGGTCCAGGCACAATCTGATACGAGAGATTACCTAAAGATCTCAACAAACTTCCTAGAATCTAAACTGTTTACTTCAAAAACCAGCGATCAAATAAACTAGGGACCCCAATAGACTCTAATAGCCGAATCAGCTCCAAACTCCGTGTCCCTCAACCAAAATAACCACTTTGAAGAAAAGTAACAATAACCTGGAAATTCTAACAACCGAAGGCAACAAAAGTACACTTTTTTACTCCAACAACCTTCTAGCAATAAACCCTTATCGGTAAACACGTTCGCTTGACATATAACAAAGTTGAAAGCATTCAAGTTTGGATCTTTATGAAGCTTAAAATAGTACATTTAGTAAGCCATAAAAACAAATTAGCATTAAATGGGAGAGAAAAACCCGAAGCCCTCTTCAAAATTAGTGCTTTAAGAAGTATGTCAACGAAGCAAGACCCCAACAACACGGCAATAAAGACACCAGCTTTAGAGCAGAAGTAGTAGTATTTTTACCATATCACAGCTCAAAAATCATAAAAAATCAGCAGCAGTATACTCATCAGCAACACCCAAAAACAACACCAAAGAAGGATCTGAAAATGGAAGGAAAAACACCAAAAGCCACATCTTTGAGTGATGGTTACATAAAAAGGAAGAAAATGAAGACGTTTAGAGACAATGTAGAACCCAAAGCACCTCAGAATATAAAACAAAGATTAGGGTCTGCTCGCTTAATAAAACCCCAAACAAGCATAGTACTTGCGATCAGAAAGAAGGCGGGAGGAGAGTGAAGTGTTTCAAAATATGAAAAGGTTTAATGATAATAAATGTGAGCCATAAATGGCGTCTTTTTTTAAAAAAAAAAAAACTTCGACAGAAAACATAAAAAAGGAAAGAAATCATTTCATTTTATGAAAGCAAAACAGTGATGCTATGGAGTAGGGTTACTTTACGTTGTTTTCTACACATTGTAATAATCCACATGATTGAAACAGTCACGGAAATCAGTGAAAAGCTTTTCGAACACCTTCCGTTGCACTTTAAAGGGTGTTGTATATGGGTATAGAAGAAAAACCTAAAGAAAAATTGAAGCACCTTTTAGTTTGGTGAGAAAGAGGATAGGTTCTCCTAAGAGCAGCTTGCCACAAGCATTCTCCACGAAACACATTATCCCATTGCCTTTTAACACAAGATATTTGAGCTCACTCTGATACAGTACTCTGACAAAAATCTCTATGAGCAGATGATCAGGCAGTTTTCCAACTGGAGTATAATATACTATAGTGTTATCTCCAACATCATTTGTCATTAGAAGCCTGCAAACAATGACCCAGATATTGAGTTTAATACAAGAATTAAATGATAAGCGACTTTGTGCCAAGAAATTCTTCATATGAAGAAAGGCTCATGTAATTTCCACTACTTGTTTAAAAGATGAGGAAAATATCACTATCCAAATTGAACTTTATAAAAAATTATACAAGGATTGACATCATAATGCTGGAAAGATCAATGGATTCGGTTATCCAACACCTCTAATTTCTAAAGCACTCCAAAGTGCATTGAAAACAAAAAGGAACCATAGACTTCATTCTAAACTCCAGTTCAGTTTATGCAAATCATTAATGCTGACAGTTACTCTTTTTTTTTCAGTATAACCCAGAGAGGTGAATGCTAGTCCAGAACAGGTATTATGATTTGCGAAACAAAAGCAAGTAATTGGTGTCATTGTTAAGATTTTGACAAGACTGGACTAACAATAAATTAACCTGGAAAAAAAAAAGCTACCTAATATTTGCAACATGAATCAGCAAGGTGATAAATTTACGTCACCTTTTCACCTTGACGAACTTCACGTAAGCCTAGATACTTCTTCAGAACAACATTGTCTTCCGTTAGATAACAGATCTTCTACCAAGCTGTGGTCCCCGCATCTGCAACGAAACCTCGGTCTCTCATTTCAACAATAAGTTGCACCGCCCTTGATTCATCCCTGTGCCGGAGAAATCCTCGGATAATAACATTATAAGACCATTCATTTGGAGGACATCCATCCTCTTCCATCTTTCGGAAAGTTTCCAGTGCTTCATCTAATAATCCTTCTTTACAAAGTCCATTTATTATTGTATCGTCTATCTGATTAAATCATGCTGCAACCCTTGGACAAAGAGTTCTGAAAACAGTTTCCTCGCAGCTATATGATTCCTGGATTTGCACATGGCATCAACTAGGATGTTATACATCACCAGATTAGGCTTCATGTAAGTACTTTGCATTGCTCTAAAGATTCTGAGTGCCTTACCCTTGTTTGCAAAAGCCATCAAGCAATATTGAGTACGTACATAAATCTGGGAGGTTGCCATTAGTGTGCATATTCTCGTTAAGCTCTTGTGCTTCCCTGAGCTTGCCTAGTTGGCAAAAGCCATGAGTATTGTAACTAACAATGTTCGGAGTTAAGCCTTGATGAATCATTTCATTAAAAAGCTGCTTAGCTTCATCTATCATTTCGGCCTTACAATATCCATTAATTAAGATGTTATAACTAAAAACATTAGGTTTACAACCCTTGGTTATCATGAAACCAAAAAGCTTTCTAGCTTCAACAACTTCCATCCACAAGGAATGTCCATACATCAATGAATTGTAAGTCACAACGTCTAGCTCCACACTCATTTCAGTCATTGTTTTTAACACACCTTGAGCCTCTGAAACCTTGCCTTCTTTACAAAATGTATCAACTAGCACATTGAAGGTGACAATATCTGGCATGATATTCAAACTCGTCATTTCATTTAGAATTGCCGAAGCTTCCTTCCATTGGCTGCAATTGCATAAGCCATGGATCAAAGAGTTGTAACTGACAACCGTTCGGGAAATGCCTTAAGCCTTCATATAAGAGAAGATATCCAAAGCGTCGTTCATTCGCCTGTCTTTGCCAAGACTGTTAATTATCGTATTGTATGTAACCACGTCTGGCTGGCAGCCTGCCTCTTCCATTTTCTTAAGCAATCCAGCAGCCGCAGCAGTTTCCCCAATCTTACATAAGCCATTGATAATCGTATTATAATTGTGAACAATCAGGTCGGCACCCTCTTTCCACGGTGTCATCAAATAATTCCACGGCTTGGGAAAATTTACCCATTTTACAGAGCCCATTGATTAAGGTGGTAAATGGGACAACATCGGGTTGAAGACGAAGTTTAATGACTTTGGCCAAGACAGAGAAGCCGAGATCAACATGTTGCAGCTTGCAGAAGCAGTTAATCAAGATATTAAGCGTATAAGTATTAGGAGAGAGCCCAGCTAATTCCATTTTTTTGGAAAGAGAAATCACAGCATCGTAATACTGTCTCATTTTAACGATTGCAGACAATAATTTGGTGAATTGGATGATACAAGGCAGGGGTTTCCTGTGAAGCATGTGGTTGAAAGAAGCAAGGGCATCGTCAATGTTTCTAAAAGAAGGAGAAGCACCATCATTTTGGTGTTTATATCTACTGCTACTGCTAGAAGAAGAAATGGAGTTGGAGCGGCTGCTAGACAGCAGAGATGGAAGAATCATACCCGTTATTTTCATTTGGCATCGCTGAAAATGGGACCCAATATAAAAGGGTTCTGATTCTTCTGAACCTCGTCTCACTGCAGCCGCCATCATCATCATCATCGACCTTCCTCCGTGTTTCTCCTTCTCCTTGTGGTCTCGTGTTTTTGGTGAAAATTCTTTGCAACAAATCTGGAAGATTGAAGAAAGGTTGACACGTGATGGCTGGGTTTCCATAGAAAAGGAGACGTTGACACGTGTCGATACCCCCTAAGGCTGGCGTTTTTAAGAAGAAGAAACAGCAAATTTACCACCAATACAGTCCAGTCCATTTTAAATTCTATTCATTTTCAAATTTGATTTTTTTTAGTGTTTATAAATTGTTCAATGTCAAAAATATTTTTTTTAAAAAAAATTATTTTAATATATTTATAAGTAAATGCAACCTTTATCATATTTTTAAAATTCTCATACTATAAAGCTATTAATTTAGTAATTAGAGGCCACTTAGAAAATAATTTTTTTTTCAATTAAATCCTTATTAGTTCAAGTTATTTCATTTAAGAAATTACCAAGTTATACACTATAAATTTACAAAACACCGTTAGAAAGGAGAAAATTATTGCACACTTGTAATTATATAATTTAGAGAGTATTTATTTGTGAAATGTGTTGTTCGATGTATCTTATAAAAAACATGTAATACATATTTTTTCATGTAATATATCTTTTAAACAAACACAAACTTAAAATCAACATGATAGACGACCCAGCTAACCTTTTTTTTTCTAAAGTGGGTTGGGCCTAAGTGTAGCCCATGTAACTTGGCTAGTAGTGTAGCCTAGTGACTAAGTTGTTAGCATCTTTACAAAACGTGAATTATTTCACGTTTTGCATGTTAATGGTAATAGTGAATTAGGGAAAACAGGGAGGAGCTTCCCTGGTTAAGGGAGGACGTTGTTGTGATGTTGTGGTGGTTGATGGTGGAGGCGTTGGTGGCTCACGGTGCAGCTAGTGATGACGGTTGACAGTGGTGGAACCAAGAGAAGAGAAGGAAAACCTGTGGGGTTGCAAGAGGAAAAAATGGTGGAGATGATGGTGTTTTATGGTGTTTTCGGGTTCTTTTTTGCTAGGGTGAACCATGAGTTATTATAGGGTATGATAGGGGTGATATATGACTAGAATATAGGGTGGAAGGCTGTCTTACGGGTAGTTTAGGGGGCTGATTTATTTTTGGCTTTATAAGGGAAGGTTTGTCTTCCTTTTTTTAAAAAAAAAAAAAAACCAGTGTTAAGGGTGTTTTTTCTTCAGTTTTTTCTCCTCTCTTCTTGCATGAAATCCACCCCTATTTATAGGGGTGAGAGAAGAGCATGAAGGGTCTCTTAAGCATGGTTTGTGGTTGTTGATTCACTTGGGAAGGATCCTATCCGTTGGCCATAAACAACAACCCGGTCTTGTAAAACCAGGTTGTAAGGATGGTCGGGTTAGGGAATTTGGGCCACTTTTTCATTGACTTTTTGGGTAACAAATTGATGGTTTTCAAGTTGAGGGTGTAATACATTGTCAAGTCACGAGGCTAGCATGTTTCTTTTCTTATACGGTGAAGGTATAAGAGAGGAAGAGGCTGGAAAAGGTGGCATCAAAGCTGCCATTTTCGGGTTTATTAGGGAAGGTGATGAACAATAACCCTAAAATACGTTGTTTTGGTCAAAATACACCGTTTCATTTAAATGAAACAATGTAGTTTTGGCGTTTATGGTAAAATTAGGTTATAAACTTCCTCTTTTAATTCCAGCCCTCAAACTTTCAATTATTTAAGTAAGTCTTCAATCGAATTTTGATTCTAAAAATCAATTCAATTTCACCCCTACCAAATTCAAAAGCAACCTTTGATTTTAGTGCGTTTTTCATCTTAGTTCTTGGTCTTGGATATTTTCATTTTTGTCCTCAATTGACCTTCAAAGGTCTATTTTTTTTTTATTTCACCTCTATTTTCAACCAAATTTGGCCGATGAATATATGCGCCTTTTGTGAAAAGATCCTTAATCTTGAATTTCTTCAATTTATCCCTTAATTGACCCTCAAACTTTTATTTTTATTGCAATTTTGTCCATGGTTTCACCCAATTGAGCTTAAAAAAGTTAAATTTGGTCATTCAAAATTCTAATCTGCTCAAATAAGCTCAAATGAAGCTTCCAAACTTATTTTTTCACTAATTAAGCCCCTAATAAAATTAATTTGACCATTTGAAAGTCTAATCAAGTCCTTACACTTAATTAAATATTTTAACTTGACTCAAATTAATTCTTAAACTTAATTAAACCTTTAATTGGATCCATGATTAAATCAAATTGGCCTATTAAAAGTCTAATCAAGTCTTCAGACTTAACTTTTATGTAAATTTATCCAATGACCTTGAATCTATATTGTTTTTCAATTTTAGGTACAATAAGGTATAATTAGGCTTCTAATTCTGTCTAAAATTCCAGTTTAGTTCCTCCATATGTTTGCAACCCTTCTCAACCTGCTTTTACCAAGTTACCTATATTTTTTCATTTTCATCTTTTTATTTTTTTTGTTACTTTTCATTTTTTGATTTTTTATCTAATTTTTTTGAAAGAAGAAGATAACTTGTTTTAGGGGGAACCCAAATCTAAGTTATGACAGTTGTCCCATCCTTACAATGCTTATGATAGAAAGTCTCGTAAGAGACTTTATATAGTAAGCTTGTAAAGAAGAAAAGATGAGAGATTGTGGATTCACCATATCAATAAATGGTCAATCATTTAAAAAGTGTTAAAGTGAGGGTTTGAAAGCATACTCAGAAAGAAAATAAATAGAGCTAGAAAGTGCATTATTTGATATATGAGGGCTAGAAAATACACTTGAAAGGAAAGAGATAGGGCTAGAAAATATACTATTCAGTATACGAGGGGTAGAAAACATTCTTGAAAGGAAAAAAGATAGGGCTAGAAAACACATTATCTGATAGATGAGGGTTAGAAAGTGCACTCAAATAAAAATAGATAGGGCTAGAAAGCACACTATTTGGTATGCGAGGGCTAAAAAGCGTACTTGAAAGGAAAGAGATAGGGCTAGGAAGCACACTATCTAATGGATGAGGGCTACAAAACACATTTAAAAGAAAAATGGATATCGCTAGAAAGCGTAATTGAAAGGTGTAAAAAATATGTTGTTGCCAAAAGCTTTGCTGATTTTCAAATAATGGAAGTCTTGCTAGGTTTTCTTGCTAGAAAAGTTCGAGTCCATCAATGATTCTTTCCTTGGACTCCTTGCAAAGATCAAAATGCAATGTATTATGATTAATATGCATGTATTCTTACCCGAGAAATATAGGTCTCCTTTCTTCATGGACTTTTTTTTTCAAAGCTTTGATCCTCGTTGCAAGCTTTCATGACTTTTTTACTTTCGCTTACCCGAGCCACAACTTGTGATCTTGACATTTTAAAAAGGGACAATCTCAGATAATATCAGCATGCCTCATTATTTGAAAACATTTATCTCAAAAATCATCATCTTTGCTTCCCATTCTTTGTTTTTCTAGAAAAGAAATCATGGAGTTAACCCTATCGTGTTTCTTGAGTTCCCTTATCCCAGTCTAATCATGCCCCCAAGCATCTTATATTGTTTTTTCTGTCTAAGTTTTCTTAGGGATGATGTCATATGAAAAAGTGTTAGGTTTTTTACAAGAGGTTGCTTTAATAGGAAATCTTTAGAATTTTAAAGACATTTATATTCATTATTACTGTGGGTGAATTTGGTATGCATTTGCCTTTATATTCATTACTAATTGTAATGGTTGTCCATAAATTTAACATGGGATAAATGAATCATTAGTCGATCATTACTTAAGTATGTTGACATAGAAATGACAAAATTGTTTGTTGTGTAATTCAACTTTATCATATTTAAAATTATCAAAAACAATACCATAAAGGTTTCCTTGAATTTTTTTCATGTAATAATAACTTTTATTATTTGTAAAGCTAACCTAGAAAAAATAAATTATACAATCGTTGTTCAAGGATATAGACAAACAAATAATAAGAATTAGAAAAAAACTACCCTTACAATCCTATAATTTAGTTATTTTCTTACTTTGTCTATATTATTTTGAAAATTACAGTTTAAATTATTTATGGAAAAAATTAATTTTAATAATAACTTTTATTATTTATAAAGCTAACCTAGAAAAAATAAATTATACAATCATTGTTCAAGGATATAGACAAACAAATAATAAGAAGTAGAAAAAACTACCCTTACAATTCTATAGTTTATTTATTTTCTTACTTTATCTCTGTTATTTTGAAGATTACAGTTTAAATAAACTTTATAAATTAAAAACACTTTACATCATTTAAAAAAAAATCAACAAAAAAATCCAATTATTTATAAAATTATCATTATATTTCATTTAATGACTAAAAAGTTTTTATATGAAATATTACAATTTTACCATTGAATTAAAAAAATTATAGTCACCACTATAATTATTAAACCCAGATCAAGAATTGACTCGACTAAAAAATCAGATCTCTGATCATACTAGATGACCCGAGCAACCCAAGAAAATCAATTCAATTCAATTCCATAGAAGGCAAATCAAGGAAGTGAAATCACCTTTCTTTAACCAACACCTCAACTCTTTATTTCCATGTGGCAAGATCCCACAGGTTACCGATAAAAGACAGCCTCCTCGTTCTACCAAAAAATCTATCGTGTGCCTCCACCTCTGTGTCTTAGTTTCTTTATCTCCCGCTTCGTCTTCTCCTCCCTCTCTCTCACTCTCTGTTTCATCTTCAGTTCTCTGCCAGTCTAATCTCTGTAAGTCCCATTCTATCTTTCACCAGAGCTTTTTCTTATTCTTCCCTTTTGATTTGCTAAAGCAAAATCCTTTTCCTTTTTTTTTCTCTGTGAAAAATGGTGAAAGATTATCCACTTTATCAGTGATATAGAGGGATTCATGTTTTTCTATCTGTAAATCCAATTTTCAAGAAATAAACAGAGTTTTTTCGGGTTCTTGTAATCATGACATGGACTAAAAAACTGTTGAGATCTCTCTTCAATTTTTAACCGGATCTCACCTGAGTTACGTCGGGTTATTTGGGTTTCAGGTTAACCCACCAGGCTACAACCACCCAAACCCAGATCTCTAACAAAAAAAAAAAAAATTGAAATTAAATTGAGCTTAAACATTCAATTTGATAGAAGACCAATTATAGTTTACTCTAACCGCCATCTTTCCAGCATATAAACCAGTCTCCTACCACCATTGCAGCAACTCCTCTCCTTCACACCACATCAAAACCACCAAAACAACCATCACCTTCACTAGTAACTCCGATCAACACAACAACCCCAACAACATGTTAATTAGTATTTTCAATTGAGAAAATTAACATGAACCCAGAACCCAGATTTAATAAGACCATGAAAAAATTGAAACCAACAGTTCATCAAACTCTAGATTATCAAGAACCAAAAAAAAACCCCAAGTTGGTTGATAAAAACTCTTCCCCGATGAGCCTTTTACTTTCCTTTTTTGATCAAGAAGAAGCACTTGAATCTGCCAAAAATAAAATGGGTGAGGAGAGAGGAGAAAATGAAAGATTAAAAATGATGCTGGAGCGAAACAAGAAAGATTCCTCTTATTTCACCTTTTCAAAACTATTTATAAGCAATCTACAAATTCGACAATAATATAATATAATATAAATGAGGATATTATGGTTATTTCATTCAATTTGAAAATTATGTTAACCCATGATATATATAAAATGTAATTTTTAAAAGAATAAAGTTAAAGTAAAAAATAAACCTAACAATGGGATAATGAGGGTAATTTTTCCTAAGAATTATTAATACGTAACTTCTCATTGTTTGTCACTAAAAGAAATGATAATAAAAATACAAAAAATGATAATTTATTTGATACACAAGGAATCTATAGATTTTTACTTTATGTGGTGTGAGAAATTGAGTTGGTTTATGTAGTTATAATAGTCATATTTGTTTTTGTGTTTTAAAAGCGTTTTTGAAAAATTTGATTTTTTTTGCTTTAAATTAATATTTTTTGATATTTTTAAATTATTTTGATGTGTTGATGTCAAAAATAATTTAAAAAAAACATTATTTTGATGCATTTCCAAATGAAAAACACTTTGAAAAGTAATTGTAACCACATATGACTACTAGTATTTGGGCTCATTTTATATATAATTAATTTAAATACGTCAAAGATTAATTAATCATTATTATCCTTTCAGGTCCAATGTTTTTATTTTTAAAGTAAGGATTAAATCATGTTAGCAAAACTAGATCTTAAATCATTGTTTTAGGTTTTGGTAGTCTTTTACCTTGAAATATGATAAGTATATATAATAGTTTAAATAAATTCTTAGCATGTAAATACAAAATATTTTTTTTTTTCATAGCA
>Ga0307515_10021736_pt1 | contig 11352 bp, 8 predicted proteins | sample 17_EM_MG_FD_194513 | JGI IMG/M metagenome (GOLD analysis project Ga0307515, IMG submission 194513) | Populus trichocarpa ectomycorrhiza microbial communities from riparian zone in the Pacific Northwest, United States - 17_EM | ecosystem: Host-associated > Plants > Roots > Unclassified | place... | reverse complement strand
TTCAATCATTTTTTTTATTTATCAAAAGGCCAGAATATATTTGACCCCACACACAATAATTGCAAAAAAAACTAGGTCAACAAACCAAAAATAACCCTTGATCTTGGATAAAAAAAAAAAAAAAAACTTCAACCCCAAAGACTAAATGGCAATTACATTATAAAAAAAATATGAAAAATCACAAAAAGCTCCTCAATTATAAGTTGTGTTTTTTTTTTTTTTAAAGAGCATGGGCGTAATTGCACTATACAATAAAGTGTGAAAAAATTATTTTAACCTTAAATTTGTGTTCAATCATTTAGTTAATGAAGGGCAAAATCTTCATTTTACCTTGATTATAATCCACACTAAAATACATGATTAGTTTTAACTTTATATATAATAATTATGAACGAGCCTACCCAAGGATAAACCTACAGATGAAGATTGAAAAGACAACGGGGTCCATATAACTTTTGGGAAAACCTAAGTTTAGTCCTTAATGTATTGCCTTGTTATCATTTTGAGTCTCAATATATTTTAGAAAATTTCACCTTTTACAAATCAAAGTTAAAGAGATTCCATCCAATTTATGAACACTCCTCCTTAAGTGTTTCAAGTCAATTTGTCAAATAAGCACCAATCACTCCCCAACTTAATTCAATGCAAAGATTTTTCATTTGTTTTTATCCAATAGTTTGTAAGGAATTATTATACATTGAATGATTAAATAGAAACTCGTTTAATTATATTTTTCTTGTATTAATATTCTCAATAGCTATTAGCTATTCAAGATCTCAAATATAATTTTAACATCAAATTATAATATGTTTTTTTCACTTTGTTTCACCATAGCTTGTATAAAAATAAAATTTATCATCTACTTAATGTTAAGGACAAATTAAAGTTTAATTTAATATTTGGATAAAAAAAACTTAACAATCATGTGTAAATTATACAATAACTTCTAATTGTTACTAATAAAAACTAGATTGAAATTAACTCTGAGAGGTGTAGCTCAACTGGTCAGGTCTTAGATTTGCTCCCCAGAGATCACCAATTCGAGTCTCACAAACCTCAGGGCAACTGAAGGCTTATATATTCATTAACTTCAGGGCCCGTGAGATTAATTGAGGTGTGCGCAAGCTGGCTCGGATACCTATATTAATCTAAAAAAAAAGAAATTGGAAGGATGTCCTTATCTAGTGTTGTCAACTACGTTCATAGTAACATTGATAAAATCAAAGGATCAAGATTAAATTGATAAAAAAACTAATAAATTAGGAACTGAATTGAAGTTTTCCCTAAAAAAAGAGTTTGAGATTGTATAAATACAAAAGACGATGAAGCACTGAATTGAATCACGTGAATTTCTAATTGTCAATGAACTTCTACTTGTTATTGTTGAAAAATAGATGGGACTTGGAAGGGTGTCTTTGTTTGATGTCGCTAAACACGCTTATGGCAACATTGATAAAATCAAAGGATTAAGACTAAATTGATAAAAAAGTCATAAATTAGGGACTAAATTGAAGTTTTCTCGACGAGAAGTGAGTTCCTCGGAAGTATAAATATGGAAGACGATGAAGCACTGAAACCGAGAAATCCTCTCCATTGTCTTCCCTCTCTCCAGGACCCCTCCCCCCAGAAAATAAAATTAAAAACCCTAGATACATCGAATCCCAAAAAATAAAAAAACTGAAGGAAAAAAACCCTAAAACTGTATCAAAAAATCGAACTTTTGATGGCACAACAAAATCAAGAAGAAGAAGAAGAGTTAGTGGCTGTAGTAGAATCTGTACCTGAAACCCTAGATCAATCTCCTTCTTCGTCTGATCCTTCGCTTTCTCGTAATGTTTCCTTTAGTAAACTCAACGCACAAGCTCCCGCCTTTGTCCCCACGCGCCCCCAACCTCAACCTCCTCCGCGATTGTCCGTGATCCCTCCCCCTCCCCCTCCTCCCGCGGGCATGATGCATATGTTCCCTCCGTCTCCGTTTCACGTTCCGATTCATGGCCCTGTTCCCTTGCCTCACGTCATCCCCGTTCCGAACCACCACCACCACAACAACCACCACCACCACCATAATCATCCCAATCAGCATCAACAGCAGTATGTTCCGGTTCGAAAGCATAATCAGCTGCATAATTCTAAAAGGGTGCCGCAGCAATTTGAGGAAGAGGTTGAAGTGGTTGTGAATAAGGATGCAGCAGCTTCTTCGGATCATGCGGCTAAGAGTGATGAAGCTATGAATAAGCTGTTGAATCAGGTTAGTTGAATTTGTATCTATTTGTTTTTCTTTCATCGAATTTAGGGTTTAGTAGATTAGTGAATAGTGACAAATTATCGGTGATGTAATTAAGTTGAGTGAGCTTAGAGCATGTGTTAAAGGAAATTCAAGTTAATCTTGATGGTTATTAGAAATAATGGGGAACTTAAGATGTACTGCTAATGATAATGGATTTGGTAGAAGTCTTTGAATACTGTGCCTATAGTGGTGATTGCGATACACTAGAGGAATGGAAGAACAGGATTGTCGCAAACCTGCATTTCTGATATAGTGGAGTCTCTGGCTTGAGAATGCAAGTGGAGTCTCTGGCTTGAGAATGCATTCGGACTGCATTTGAAATTGCTTTTGATCTGGATTCTGGAAAAGGCATCAAAACTATCAAAAAGCACATAAAAAGGCATTGAATAATCCAGTTGGGATTGTTGATGAATTGGGTTTGTTTGATAGTGACTAATAGATGCATTGATGTGGAGAGCTTGTTAAATTTAGTACAAGGGAATAATGAGAGAGGTAGTAGAATGACAATAGGGTGAATTGAAGTGAAACATGATTTAAGATACCTTTGGTTCCATGTTGGATTATGAAATCAACTGCCATGTTTTTTGGCATTTGCTCTTAACTGTTTGCAGGTGGAGTATTATTTCAGTGATTTGAACTTGGCCACTACTGATCATCTTATGAGGTTTATCACCAAGGATCCTGAAGGATATGGTAAGGTTTTTCAACTTCTGTCAGTTTGTTCTTTTATTTGGTATTTTATCATTATCTTCTTCTCACTGATTTTTTTTTAAAGTTCAGCATAGTGCTACTTTCTTTTTCTTTTTGATCTCTTGATAATGATTAGGAGAGGACATACTCTTTTGAAAATGTAGCTAGGATAACAATTGGATAAACAATCCCCTGATAACCAGCTACTTTCTTTGCATTTTGATCTCTTGATAATGATTTGGGTAGTACATACTCTTGTAGAAAATGTCCCTCGATAAGCTATAAATTAGCTATTTATTGAACTTTGAATCAAGAAATAACAAAATGTCACTTTTCTTGAGGTTTTATGTGAACTATATCCTTGCAGTTTGCCAATAAATTTCCAATTCAGTAGTTTTCTAAAGAAATCTCATGATAAAAAAAAATTAAGAAGTTATCACCTTTAGAGTCATGTGATTGTGCAAAGATTGTTTACCCAACCATTATTTCACAATAAGCTATGTGAAATATTATTATTTATGTGAACTATATTATACCCCTTCTAAGCCCTTGTTTGCTTTAATACAGTGCCAATATCTGTTGTTGCTTCCTTTAAGAAGGTTAAAGCTGTCGTAAACAATAATTCTCAGCTTGCTACCATTCTGCGGAACTCAACAAAGCTTGTAAGATTGCTTTTGATCACCCATAATCCTATTTGTTTATGCAACTTCTTTCAATTGTTTTTGTTGACCGCAGTGTAATTTTTTATTTTTGGACGTTACATCATACAGGTAGTTAGTGAAGATGGAAAGAAAGTAAGACGCCAGCATCCCTTAACTGAGTCAGATGTTGAGGAGTTGCAAGTATGTTTTCTTTTTTGCCCACTACCTTTTTTTTTTGTCTTGCATTATTAGTGTTGGAAATTATGTTAAGTTACTTCTTTCTGTCTATGGCAGAAGGCATGAAATTTTGTATTTTTTCCTTTGCTTCATGTGTATTGATAGTTTAGAGAGAGAAACGAAATTCTGGTTTTGTTTCTAACACTTTCCTTGATTTCTAGTCTCGTATAGTTGTTGCTGAAAATTTACCCGAGGATCATTGCCACCAAAACCTCATGAAGATCTTTTCTGCTGTTGGGAGGCAAGATATTTCTGTTCAGAATGATTTTTCATTGGATGGTTTAGCTTTTACGTAAACCATGCCAGATATAGTATTAGACATTTCATATTGTTGACCATTTCTTTTTCCAGTGTGAAGACTATTCGCACCTGTCCACCTCAACCTTCTGGTGGAGCTTCTTCAGCATCTAGATCTGGAAAAGCTGATGGGATGCATTTCAGTAACAAGGTACATTCATGCAGATATTCATGCATATGCATTCATGCAAAGGCATCAATTATGTTTGGCATACTTTTAATCCTTTTTTATCAACGTCATCATGCATTTCTTTCTCTTGGTGAGGTGTGTGAATGGCAGAAATCTGGCAGAAAATCAGCATGTTAATGGTAGAAATTATGGAAGCTCCTTTTATCTCCAAGGCAGCTTTCTTTGTACGACTTGTCTTCTGTGTTTGCTCTGCCTCCTGCTCTCTCTAAACCTCACTATTCATAATTGAAAATGGAGGACAAACTTTCTCGTGTTCACGCAGAATTTCTGCCAAGAATCAACCATAATTTCTGCCATTCACATGTTGATTTTCTGCCAGCTTTCTGCCATTAATTTTCCATTAACATCCCTCCTCAAATTGATGCTGGTAATTCAATTAGCAAAGATTTGCCAACAAAAAATTGATGTCATTAACTTCAAGACAAGAATAAAGAAATTTTCGAGACAAAATTTTCAAACCAAGAAAGTTTCAAGACCAAGTTTTCAAACCAAGGTAATTTTCAATACAAAAATTCAAACCAAGTAAAATTTCAAGAAGAAATTTTCAAACCTTAATGAGATTTTCAAGAAAATTTCAAGACAAGATGAAGAACAAGTGTTGCTCAAGACAAGAAGAAATCCCAAGACCTTAAAGAGCAAATTTGCAAGCATTAACAACATTTCAAAGTTGTGGCTCTACTGCAATGTGAAAATCAAGGATCTATGCAAAGAATCATCTCAACCCAGGTGAAGTTATGATTTATATTATTTAACAACCCTCAAGTTAATGCATTTTGGTTTGAAAATTGCACAAGCTTACACTAGCTTGTGTTATTAATTAATTTTAATTAGAAGAGAGAATGAGGATGGTGAGATTCGAACTTGAGACCATTTGATCATTCAGTCTCTTATATATCATGTTAGAATTATACAAGAGTTTGGAAGAAGGTTGTTGAAGGAAGTTCACAATAGCAAGAGGCTCTTATATAATCAGCGGGTTTGCAAAATGGCGAACAAAAAAGGGCAGAAGGAAGTTTACATTAAAAAAGATGTGAAATGTAACATGATTTTTGAATTATTGATAAAAATTAAAATAACCTGAAAAAAAAGACCCAGAGGAAGGTCTTTCTTGATGAATCTTGCATTTTTGCTTATCTATTGATGCCAGTACAAAATTAGGGTTAGTATAATTATTAAGAATTGACCTTCAAGGTTGTAGTATTCTTGAGAGATGTACACCAACCCACCCAAAAGGAAGATACATATGTTTTGCTTTGGCTGTTAATGCTTTCATTTTCATTTTCCATTCATCATTTCTATTTATCTAATAGCTGGTTGTTTTATTTTTTTTTTCTTGATTGTTTGTCATATGAACATGGAAAAGCATAACATCTAAACTCCTTGTATGATTTGCTGCAGTTGCATGCATTTGTGGAATATGAGACTGTCGAGATTGCTGAGAAAGCAGTAAGTATTTTGCTTTTCCATGATTTGCTTGGGTCTGCTTTCCTAACATCAATTGCTCATTGGACTAATTAAGTGCACATACTATTATGTAGGTTGCTGAGCTAAATGATGAGGGAAACTGGAGGAGTGGTCTTAAGGTTCGGTTAATGCTCAAGCGTGGGGTATGTGCCAATATTTTCTTTCTTCTTTCTTCTTTCTTTCTTTCTTTCATTCCTTTTTTTTTCCTGCTGTCATTTGTAAAGAATGATGCTAGAGATACCAGCTTTATTACCAAAGTATTCCAACTGATTAATGCAATACCTTATGCTGTAACTTAAAGGTTCCATGTGAAGATGATTAGCAGATCTTCCTATCTGATGATGCCAAATCAGTTAGGAACCAAGTGCTAATGAAATAGTTCCTAATTGCTGTATATCATGCTTCTGAATGCTCTCCTATTCAAATTTGGTACTGAACCATCAAAGTCAATCAGACTGTTTAAGGTTTAAACTGTTCGTGTTTGTTTGATAGTCTGATGAAAGGTTTATAATTCGTATTAAAAAGATTAGCAGTGGGAGAATAATTACTGGAATTGGAAAATATTCTAAAAGGGAAAGTAGAGATGACAGGATTGAGTGTCTTGTATTAAATATTTGATATGTAATCTTGGTGGGTGTTAAAACCCTTGAGTCTCCATTTAATGGTATTGGCATTTCAAATACCCCGCACTTATAGTTCCTCAGGAAGTCATATTGACCCTGTCAACCAGTGCCTCCCACTGTAGGATGACAGTTTCATGAGTCACAACATGCACTTTTGGATCTTAATACTGTTCTATCAATTTCAATTAATGAATTTGGAAGTTTATTATGTTTTTGGAGCTAGCTTAGTCCCCTGATTTGTGTTTGTTTGTTCCATCATTAATCGAAATCCACCCAGGCACAAGGAAAGAAGGGGCATGATGGTCAAGGGCATTCTGAGGAAGATGAGGTTTCTGCTTTTGAGCAAATGCCGAATGAAAAGCTGACAGAAGATCAAGCCCAGCAGCCTGATGTCCATTCACATGAGCATTCTGTGAGTGTTAGCAAAATTCCATTGAATTTGAACAAAGCAAAATTTTGGAAATAATTTTCTACAGAAATATCATTTTTCACATTGCCAGCTGGGACTGACTTGGCATAATGAAGCAATTAAGAATGAAGGGTATTGGACAATTAAGAATCTGGACTTATTTGCTGGTGTTTTCTGTTTTACTATCTGTAAAGCAAATGAAGTAGGAAGATTGATTAATAATAGAAACCGAATTTATGATATAGAAAAGAATCAGGAGAATTGAATTGGTTTTCCTTGTCTCATCCCATGAAGGGACAGAGGGGAGAAGGCTGCTTTGACTGGAAAGGCTACTGGTCTTTGATATGACAGAGAAATGCTTGTATCATGGGTGATACATTCATTGTCCGACACAACTGCCAGCATCCTAGATAGAGTATTTTTTTCCTCTAAAAAAAGATGAATTCTGGAATACAATTGCTTTAATTTTGACATCTTAAATGCATCCTTGTTATATTTATTGTCTCACATAAATGGTGTTTTAGCTCTTGATTGACTGAGATCCGTTTACTTGGGAAGGGAGAGGATCATGCCATTGACAAGGAAGGTGCACAGCGAAAGCGGAACCGGGGGCGGGGCAAGGGCCGTGGGCGAGGTCAATACCATCACAATAACCACCACAGTAACCACGGGGGAACTCCCCCTTCAAATCCAGTTCTTGGTGAGCATCTGACAATGGCTAAGCAACCACCTGGGCCCCGAATGCCCGATGGCACGAGAGGATTTGCAATGGGTCGAGGGAAACTAGTTGCTGTGAATATCGCATGACTTCGGTATCTCTACAGTGTTCAGTTTTGGTTATAATAGATGTGCATGTAAGTTTATGTTGGGGTGGGGAAGTACGTCTTATATATATATATGTTGTCGATGGCAGGGGTTTTAGAAAGTGCTGTCAATCTGCTGTAGTTTTGGCTGATATGGATCTCTGCTACTTTTATGTTGGTATCTTGCATTTGGTCATGGATGCTCTATAAACAGTTTTCTTCTTCTTCCGTAAAACTCTAGTTTCGCATGATGTAGAAATGAAAACAACAAAATCCTAGTGGGGGATTCACTAATTCTTATAGATAAATGTGACTTGAAATATCGAATAAAATTGTTCATTGAGTGCCTCTTCTTCACCCATCTCTTCTCTATAACTCGTGGCAAGTGGTCCGCAAACCAGCTTAGTGGCTTAGCCCTTGATTGTCTACAGGTGTTTTTGTACAAACTGTGTTTTTTAAAATTTTGAATTTTTTTTTACTTAAAATAATTTTTTTAATGATTTTATATCGTTTTGATATGCTAATATTAAAAATAATTTTTATAAAATAATAAAAATTATATTTTAATATATTTCTAAATAAAAAATATATTATAATTTCAAATATATCTTACATGATATGCCTCATTTCAATCCATGTAGACAAACAGGACTTTATATGCCGGGACAATGCCCAACCATTTTACTCACCTCAAGAGGAAATGCCCACGCGAGGAAGGCAGCAAGATGAGCTTATGATGAACAACACGAGACCAAAAGGGGGCATGATCATTGATCAGCCATATCCAGTTTAAGAACATCAAACTAACAAAAAACCACTCTTCTGGGTCAATCTAAACTCTCAAGCCATTATATTTGTTTCACGAAAAGAATGAGAGAGAATCATTTGCTCGAAATGCTTGGCATAACCTGCAGTTGCAAGCCCAAGAATTCCCGGTTTCCTCAGGCTTCTAATCGAGTTTTAGCAATATTACAACGTTTAAAAGCGTGATGTCAACAAGGCCTATTAGCTCAGTTGGTTAGAGCGTCGTGCTAATAACGCGAAGGTCGCAGGTTCGAAACCTGCATGGGCCATTTGTTTTTTATTACCCAATACCCTTTTTGGCTAATCCAAAACTACATTTTAGTCCTTACAGTTTCATAAATATATACTTCGGCTCTCGCAAGTTTAATTCTTCCAGTATCAGAGTTCGTTTTTGGGGACTTTTGGAATGGATAGTAACATAATTTTATTTTACATTCTTCTTGGAGTTTGTTAATGTTGTTTTGGAAAGTGTTCTAATTTTAAGAATTTTGCATTATTAACTACACAACTAAAATAATTTAAATTTTTTTAATGGTAATTCACTCACTCTTTATATGAACTGGATTTTCATATGATAAGTAAAACATCCCCCCCACCCCTCCCCCCTCCCCTAATTTTAAGCTTAGATTTTTTTTCATTTTGATTTAGTTTTTTTATGATCTAATTTTATAAGATAAAATTTTAAATTGTAATATAAAAATAAAATTTAAAGTAAAAGGAACATAATTTAAAGTATAAGAAAATATGTAATCGATCTCAAATTTTTTAGAATTTTTGTTATAATCTAAAAGTTTGTTTTATTTATTTTTTAGTTCATGAGTTTGAGATAACATAGAGAAACTTGCTGGAAGATAATAAAGTTGTCAATTGGATACTATCCAATAACCAAAAAGTATAATTTTTTGTATAAATGAGTTTCTTTTCTTGAGAGAAAGTTATTAAAGTTAGTTTTTTTTTTATTTAAGCATAATGCATGATGGGAAAGACAAATCAAGTTCAATTTTGATTTATTTGATTGATTTTTATTTTTGGAGTGATTTAGAGGGGGAGTTTTGAGGTTGTTAGGTGAATTTTATAGGTTTTGATGGTGATTTTAATATATTTTGAAGTAAAATTAGGTTGAAAATAAATTGTTTTATATTGAATTAGATGAAGAGGTTACTTGATTAAATTTAATCAACTCATGATTTAATTAAATATACTAATGAAACTTGATTTGACTTTCTTTTAATTTATTTTTTTTCGAAACATATATCAATTTTTTAAAAAAATCTTAAAATGATTTCAAATTAACTCGTATCAACTTAAATCGACCCGTTTTTAACTTACAATTCAAGCACTAAGCCGGCCGGGTCACTATCGGGCGAGTTTTGTAGCTATGCCCTCATCCAAATTTCCGCCTTAAAAATCCAAAATTTCCTACACTCATTTCGTCCCCCCCTCTATCTCCAAACAAAACAAATTTTGGAAGAGAATCAAATATCAATCACCACCACCATGGCTGAATCTCCTCCTCCTCCTCCATCCCTTCCACCAAATCCTAACCACATGGTCCCACCAATCCCACATACAGATGCACCACAATCACCAGCATCTCCAATTTCCCTACTTTCAAAAAGACCAAAACTTAGAGTGACCTCTGAGTTTGACAGTGACACTTCTTTGTTCTTCCACAAAGTTTCCTGTAAGCTCCTTGATAGCTTTGCCAAGCTCAAACTTTCTTTTCAAAACAACAACAAGGGTGAACCCTCTCAACCCCAGTTTGCTCTCACTTCCAAATTACTCTCCATTCATTATGACCTTGAAGAACAGAATGCCCTTGTCAAGACTTCTTTTGATCTTGGTCCTAAGTTCCATTTTAAGGCTGCCCATGATGTCAAGGTTCAATCTTTTACTTAAATTTTATTTCTTTTATGCGGGTTTCTTCCTTTGCATTTTTTTGACATGGGTTTTTGTTGTTGTTGTTGTTGTTGTTAGGCACAACAAGGAGAGGTGGCAATGGTTGCTGACTTGGGCGATCCTGGTTATGCACTTGAAATCTCATCTCCTGTTCCAACTGTTGGTGCGGTAAGTCCTAAGCAGTTCCATTTTTTATTCATTTTATTGTTGAACAGTGTAACATTTTCAAAGTTGGGAACTTTTAGGGGGGCTGAAGGGTTGTTTGTGTTGATTTCATACTTGTTTGGTGACTGACTATGGAATCTTGGCTTGTGGCTTGAATTGGGATCTTGATTGGGGTTTAGGAGGGGAAAAATATCTCTTTTTTGTATATTTATTCCTCCTTTTGTTCATATATATGATCTTCCTGTTGTTGCAGCCGAGGGCGACATTGAAATTCCCTCATGGTGAAGTTTCATTGGGCGAGAAAGAGGAGGAGGAAGCGAGGAGAACATTGTCTGTTAGTGGAATTGTCAAAAGTCAGTTAACGAATGGAATCTTCACTGCTCAATTTAACGATGAAGATTTGAAACTAAGATATTGCTACAAGGTAAGGTTTTCTCCTGGCTTAATATTTCATTATGATTAGTTTTGCTTGCACTGTTCTATTTATTGTTCGGCCATCCTCTCTTTGTGGTCTCTGCCACCTATACTTGTACAAATGAATATAATTTTTTTGGATGGATTATGAATTATGTAAATGAGAAAAATCTTGGACCAGGTGATCACATTCCTTGCTTTTTCTCAATTGGTGACATGCTTAATGTGTTGTTTTGGTGTCTTTATAGTGCCCTCTATATAGGTTCTGCTGTTAAAAGTTTTGAATTGATTGCAGGATGAGACAGTTTCCTTTATACCAAGCATTTCACTGCCTTCAAGTTCTTTATCGTTTGCATTCAAACGTCGGTTCACTCCTTCCAATAAGTTGAGGTACTGTTTCTATGCAATTTTTATCCAGATCCTGGGGAG
>Ga0307515_10021735_pt1 | contig 11353 bp, 13 predicted proteins | sample 17_EM_MG_FD_194513 | JGI IMG/M metagenome (GOLD analysis project Ga0307515, IMG submission 194513) | Populus trichocarpa ectomycorrhiza microbial communities from riparian zone in the Pacific Northwest, United States - 17_EM | ecosystem: Host-associated > Plants > Roots > Unclassified | place... | reverse complement strand
CCGTCGCGGCCCCGTCGGTCGCGGCGTAGTGGAAGGTCTCGCTGCAAGTTCTGTCAGCCACGGCCGGCCTCCGTCGCGTCGCGGAGCAAGCCCTCGATGGCGTCGCGGCGGCGCGGCGCGCCGCCGTTCACATCGTCGGCGAAGTCGTCGCGCGACCAGAACCATGCGGGCCCGTCGTGGGTGTCCATCCGCTTGACCTTGCCAATGAGCAGGCCGTAGACCACCACGCGGCCGTCGCGGCGGCCTTGGATGTGAAATCGCTTCTCGTCGTAGAGCGGAGTCGCTGTCTTTTCGGTCATGTTCCTGTTGCTCCCTTTTGGCCGCGAACGAGGCGGCTGATTTGCTCGGACTCTTCGGGTGTCGGCGCTCGGCCGGTGCGGTTGATGAACTCGCGGACGAACCTGCTGACCCGCCGACTGAGCAGTTGCTCGGCGTCGAGGCCGACCTGGCCCTCGCGCCGGCGGCCTGTCTCGCGGATCGCCGCCTCCTCCTCGTCGGTCAGCTCGCGCGCCGGCGGCTCGCCGACGTGCTGCATCGGGGGGAGCTGCGGCAGCGGGGTGACGCCCGAACGCTCCGCGGCGGGGATGTTCAGCGCGGTCCCGTCGACGAGCGCGGGGACCTGGGCGACCGCCGCGTTGACCTCGGCGATTTGCGGCGCGCGGCCGGCTGCGCGGGCTGCCCCGACGACGGCCAGGGCGGCGGCGTGGTCGGCCCGATGGTCGCGAGCGGGGCGGCCGAGTTGCACCCGGACCTCGCGCTCGCCCGGGGTCTCGCCGTGGCGGGCGTGCTGCTCGAGCTCGGCGAGCCGCTCGGCGACGGCGCGGGCCTCGGCGTGGCGCCCCTCAGCGGCGGCGGTCTGGGCGGCGGTGGCAGCGGCCGCCTGGGCCTCGCGCCAGCGGTCGACGATCCGCGTCAGCGTCACCCAGGCGCTCACCGTGCCCTTGCCCAGCCGGGTCTCGAGCATCCACCCGCCCCAGCTGTGCGCCTGCTCGGGGTCGCCGGCGCAGATCACCGCGTAATCGCGGACGTAGGCCGCGACCGTCGCGACCTCCCGCTCGCGCCAGGCCTCGGCGTCGACGTCCTCGGGCGCCGTCAGCAGCTCCGCGAGCCGGCGCAGCGTCTCGGTGTCCGGGCGGATGCGGCGGCTCTCGAGCGGGGTGCCGCCGGCGCCGACGGGTCGAACAGCTCGTCGAACTTCCGGGCGAGCTCGAGCAGCAGGGTTCGCGCAGGCCCTCGGGGCGGGGCGGGGCGGGGCGGCTCTCGGTCAGTCGCCCCTGGCGCTGCGCGCCGAGGTCCCGCCGGCGCCGCCGAGGTTGGCGGGCTTGATGTCGCGGTGGACGACGGTCGGTCATTCGCCGCCCCGCCTCGCCTCGCGAGATCAGGTTCTTGTTTAATACCTTCACGCGCACGCGCGGGGTCCCAGCCGTGGGACCCCGACGTCCCAGCCGTGGGACCTTGGGGTCCGGCTGCTGGGACCCTGGGGTCCCGCGCCGAGGTCCCGCCGCTGGGACCCTGAGGTCCCGCCGCTGGGACCCTCGCGTCAGCTCTTTGGGACCCTGAGGTCCCACCGCTGGGACGTCCCTCGGGGACCGGCCGGGTCCCCAGCAGCTCCCATCCCCGCCGGCCGTCGCGGGTTGCCCGGCGGATCACGCCGAGGGTCGCGAGCTTCGAGAGGTCATCGGCTACGCGGCTACGCGATCGACCGGTGATCTCCTGGAGCGGCTCGTACCCGGCGCTCTCCCAGACGAAGGGGGGCACCGTGGACCGGCCATCCTCCCAGGCGCGCACGACCTCGGCGTCGACGTGGTCGTCGTTGTAGAGGGCGCAGAGCACCAGGCGGGTGCCCTCCGGCACGTCCAAGCGGAACAAGGCGCGCGGCGTCATGACGACCTCGTCGCATCGCAGATCGCTGCGGTGAAGATGCTGCTTCGCCAGTAGGCGCACATCGGGTCCGGCCACGCGGACCCGCGAGTCCGGCCACGCGGACCCGCGGGTCCGTCCACGCGGACCATTTGCAACGTCAGGGCAAAATGCCCAGGAGATCGTCTCATGGCGTCGGTCCTCCGAGCGGTAGGGCGGCCTGGGCGGGCCCGTGGGGCGCGCTGTGGGCCGCGAGGTTGGGGCGGGCCCCGAGCGCCGCCGCCGGGTCGGCTCGGCGCGCGGCGGGGCACGTAGGCGGCGACGTAGGGGCGGCGCCAAGGGCAAGGGCGAGTTGCTCCGCGTGCGCGGCCGCGGGCTCGTCAGCCGCGGCCGGCTCGGCGAACAGCGAGTCGACGATGTGCCCGGCGAGGCCGAGGAGCTGCCGTCCCCGCCACGCCTCGGCGAACTCGAGCGAGGCCGCGGCGGTTCGGGGGCAGCGCTCGCGCTTCCAGGTCAGGAAGTCGACGAGCTCGAGGTCGACGACCGCGAGCTGCTCGTCGGTGGCGGCGAGGACCTGGTCGGAGGGCGCGTCGACGGGGAGGCCGAGGGCGGCGCGGAGGTTCGACTCGGTGCCTCGGGCGCGTCGGCTCCACGCCATCGAGTCGACGCTGGCGAGGCCCCAACACGCGAGCATGGCACCGTCGCTCTTGACCCCGTATCCGTGCAGGCGGACCCGCGACGGCAACCCCGCCTTGACCTCGTTGATCACGGCCTCGATCTCGGGCGTGCGGCTGCGCCGGCAGACCGAGCCGAGGCCGACGATCACCTGGTCTTCGAGACAGATCCCTGCATCGACGCCCATCTGCGCGCAGCGCAGGTAGTCGTGTGCCGTGAAGCCCTGCAGGGTGAACACCCACGGCACCGCCGGCGCGAGCCGCCGCAGCTCGAGGAAGCTGGCGACCGTGCGGCGCTGGTGCTCCTCGACCGACAAGCCCGTCAGCGCGACGATGTGCGGCTCGCACATCCAGTCCTGGATCCCCACGTGCTCGACGGTGCCGAGGTCGCGCGCGCAGGCCTCGATGAACGCCGCGAAGTCGTGCGCCGGCCAGGTCCACCGGCCGTGCGCGGAGACCTCGCTGAAGGCGCCCGAGTCGACGAACAGCGGAACGCAGGCCCGGCGCAGGCGCCCGCGCCCACCGCTGCGCCGCCGAAGGATCCGCCGCGCGCTGAGGATGAGCCGCCCCACCGCTCGCCCCTCCCATGCCCACCACGGCTCGAGCGCGCCGAGCCAGACCGCCGGCGCGGGCCTGGGGTCGTCGGCCAGCATGCGCTGCACGAGCAGCGTGATCGCGTGCTCCCGGTCGATCATCGACCTGTCCCTCCGGCCAGGAGGACACACGCCGCGCGGGCGTCAGATCGGGCGAGTTGCACACCGGCGACGCCGACCCACTCGTCGCTGCCGCGGGTCTCGGCGGCTGCGTGGAGGTGGCAGTGGTCGACGCTGTGATCGTGACAGCCGTGCCCCTGGCGGCCGCGCACGCAGACGATCGATCGGAAGACCTGACGCCAGCCGAAGCGCCGCGCGCAGGCGCGGCAGGCCGCTACGTCGCAGGTCTCGACGACCTCGACCTGGGCGGGCGGCGACTGCCCGAGCTCGAGCTGCGCCGGCGCCCCCTCGGGGTCGACCATGACGGCGCCGATGCGGTAGTCGCACCACATCTCCGCCGCCGCCGTGCGGCAGTACCAGCAGCGCTCGGGCGCGGGCTTCATCCGCCTGTCCCTCCGACCAGGTCAAGCTGCAGGGGCGCGTCGTCTCGGAGGCAGCGCGGCGAGAGCCACAGCCGCTCGCGCTCGCGGTTCGCTCGCCCGCGACCCTTGGCCTGCAAGCCGTAGCCGCCGTGTCCCTTCCACGGGATGCACCGCCAGGTCGCCGGCATGTCGTGCTCGCCCTCGAAGCCGCACAGCACGATACGGAGCAGCGGATCGTCGCCATGCTCGCGCGCCCACCGTGCCGCCCGCCGCGCGACCAACATCTCCTCGGGCAGGTCCTTCGCGTCCTCGACCTCGTAGAGCCGCTTGCACCGCTCCTCCGGCGTGTACGGAGGATCGAGGATGACACCGGTCAGCCCGTGCGCCGTCGTCACCGCCGGCGAGAGCACCCGCTCGAAGTCGCCGCAGATGATCCGCACGAACCGGAGGCGGTCCGCCAGCGCCCGCATCCACGCGACGAGACCAGCGCGCCGGCCCGCTCGCTGGTGCACGCCGCGGCCGTAGCCAACACCCACGCCGGCGCCTCCGCTGAGGTGGGGGAGTTGGGCTCGGTGCATGCCCTGGCCCGCGCACGCGCTACCGTGATTTCCTCCGCCGAGGTGTGGCCTCGATCGGTGGAGTCGCTCGCCCCTGCCCTCGATGCTGTGAACGCCGTTGCCCGGCCGAGCCCGGCCGCTGGCCCCGTCGATCTTTGGCAGCCGCTTCCACAGCCGCCCGTCGCACCAGCCTCCGCCGAGCCACGCCGACGCCCCCCACCCCCACCGCCCCGCGAGCACCGCGTCGAAGTACTCGGGATCGGACTCGAGGCGCTCACGCAGCGGCGCCGCCTCGCTGGTCAGGCGCGCATGCCAGGCATGGAGGTCGACCTCGATCACCGGCTGGTCCGCCGCCGCCGCGACGGCGTCGGGGTCGGCCTGCACGGCGCGCCAGAAATTTGCGACGAGGCCCGAGCGGTCGTTGACCGTCTCGACCTTGCCGGGCGCCGGGCGGGCCAGCAGCTCCGCTAGCGAGCCCGCGAAGCCGATCACCAGGTTCGGCACGTCGCCGAGCGCGTCCCAGATGATCGGCGCGGCGAGGCGCTTGCTGCCGAAGTACGGCACCGGCGCGCGCAGGTCGGGCTGGTGCACCACCGGTCGCTCCGTCGCCAGCAGCTGCGCGAGGCGCTTCACCTCGGCGCGCAGCCAGGCGGTCTCGTCGATCCCGGCGAAGAGCCCGTCAGGCATGCGACCTCCCGACGAACAGTGGCGCGAACTTCGGGTACGGCAGCGACGCCGGCAGCCGCCGGCGACACGCGGGCGTCAGCCCGAAGAGGTAGCGGTGATTGCCGCCGTGCCGCAGCGCTCGCGTGCAGAGGTAGACCTCGAGCGACAGCCAGCGCCGGAGCCCGGCCGCGGTCGTGTCCCTCGGCGCGCAAGCGCCGGAGGCGACGAGCAGGTCAACCGCATACTGCCAGCCGCGCTCGCGCGTGCGGATCTTCGACAGCGCGCGCGCCGACAGCACGCGGCCGTCGGGGAACACGCGCAGGGTCCTCGGCGTCGCGCGGCCGGCGTAGGTCGCGTTCGTGGCCTGGTAGATCGTGCCGACGTGGCCAGGGAACACGACCTCGCCGGCCGCGGTGCGGCGCGCGACGGGGTCCGAGAAGCTCAGCACGCCCGCGTAGCCGCGGCGCCGGAGCTGCTCGAAGGCCCGGGCGATGAACCATGACTCGCCGTTCGCGGGCACCTCGTCGAGCAGCACCAGCCGCCCGAGCTCGACCGCCTCCTCGCGCGGGCACGGCAGGGCGTCGAGCGCCTTCGGCTGCGCGGGCACCGAGAACACCGCGACGCCGACGAGCGTCCCGTCGCGGCGCCGGAGGCCGAAGCGCTGGCGCGCCGCCGGGTAGCTGCCGCTGTAGTGGTGGTGCTCGACGAACGCGGCCGCGAGGTTGTCCGCGCCGGGCCCATCGATCGCGTGCACCTCGTACGCACGGACGTCGATGACCTCGCCGGCGGGCCGGTAGCTCGCCCGGCCCGCGCGCCAGCGCTGCGTGCACGCGGTGATCATGCCGAGCGCGCCTCCATCGCCTCAGCGCGCTCGACCCACACCGAGCCGCCGGTCGCAACGAGCCCGAGCTGCCCGCTGTCACTGGCGATCAGCGCGGCCATCACCTGCTCGGCAACGGCCAGCGCCGCCGCTCTCGGCACCATGTTGCCGTTGCGCTTCGTCTGTCCCGTGCCCGTCGACGTCGACGTCCGGGGCCCGCAGTAGTTGAACCATCGCGGCACGCTCTGCAGCGCGGCGAGCTCGCGCATCGAAAGCGGCCGGTGCCAGGTGCCGTCCGGCGCCTCGATGCACAGATAGAGCTTCGCGGTGCTGTTGGTGAAGTCGAGGCGCGGGCCGTAGAGGACGAAGGTCCCGTCGTCGCGGCGGATGAGCTTGTGCGTGGGGACGACCCAGCCCTGGGCGTCGAACGCGAGCGCGGCGCGGAGCTTCTCGGCGCGCGTCTGCTTGCGGGGCTTGCCCGGCCGCGGGTTGACCCCGGCGGCGACGCGCCGATCCTCGACGGCGCCCGGGGCCTGGCGGACCTCGAAGTGCCCGAGCACCGTCTTCGACGGCGCGTCCGCAGCCTGCACCTCGTAGGCGCCGTTGCGGTTTTGGTGGTGCACTCGGACGTCGGCGACCGACCCCTGGGCGTTGTCGTAGTCGTGCGCACCGAGCACGGTGCCGCTGGGCTTGGCCGCATCGGCGACACCGAACGCGCCATTGCGCGGCGAGCAGCCGAGGCGGGTCTCCTGCACCGACGACCAGGCGTTGGCGACGTCGGCGGTGACGATCGTGTGCCCCGGGGCATCGGCCGCGGCGACGCCGTAGCCGCCGTTGAGCCGGCCCTTGCGCTGCTTGACGCCGGTGGCGACCCGCGGGTCGGGCACGCTCGCCTCGCAGTTCTGCACCTCGTGGCGGCCGCGTACCGTGATGCTCGGCTGAGCCGGATCGGCGAGGCCGTAGTTTCCTGGGCGACCGCCGTACTCCGACGGGTCCCACGGGACTCGCGGGTCGGTGCTGACCCGTGCGTCGGCGACGGCGTTCCAGCCCTCGCATGGCCGGCCCTTGCCAGTCCTGGTGTGCGACGGCTGGTGCGGATCCTCGACGCCCAGCTTGCCCGCGTGGCGTCCGTCGCACGGCCCCCACGCGACGCCGCTGACCAGCTCGATCTCGTCGGTGTCGCACACGACCACCTCGACCGAGCCGGGCAGCGTGCGCCAGTCGCAGCCGGCGAGGATGCAGGCGAGGCGGAGCCAGTTCAGCGCCGACAGCGGCTGCAGCACGTGCATCGGGTCGCCGTTGTCGTAGGGGCGCGGGACCGGGTACTCCTCGATCACCTCGCCGATCGACCGCATGCGCTGCTTCGGCGGCTTGCGGATCGGCTCCGGCATCGTCTCCGGGTCGCGGGCGAGCAGCAGGAATCGCTTGCGACTTTGGCCGAGCCCGCCGATCTCGCCGCAGTCGTGCGCCCGCTGGTCGACCTTGTAGCCGGCCTTCGCCAACTCGAGCGTGATCTCGGCGAGCAGGTCGGCACCGCGGGTAGTGATGCGCGGGACGTTCTCGAAGAGGATCGCCCGCGGCTGCTTCTTGCCCCACGCCATGAGCACGAGCTGCACGCCGTGCAGGGCCAGCCGGTTGAGGCGCTGGTACTTCTCGGTCTTCGACTTCGCCTCCGAGTTGCACCCGCTGAAGCCGTCGCACGGGGCGCTGAGGAAGACGACGTCGGGGCACTCGGGGACCAGCTCGCGGAGCTGCTCCGGCGTCATCGACTCGATGTCGGCGATGATGGCCGCCTCGCCGAGCAAGGCCCGGAAGTCGATCGCGCAGCGGGGATCGATGTCGATCGCGCCGGCGAGCTGGAACCCGGCCTCCTTGAAACCGAGGGCGCCGCCGCCAGACCCGCAGAACAGGTGCAGGGCCCGGTACCGGCGCGGCGCGGCGAGGCGCGTGACGGTTCGCCGCTGCAGGCGCGGGGCCGGGTAGTGGCGGCGCGGGTCAGCCATCCGACACCTTGAAGGGTTGCGGCTGCAGCGAGCTCGGCAGCCGGAGCGGGTGCGAGGGGCTGCCGTCGCCGTTGGTAGCGAGCGCGGTCAGCTTCATGTCCGCGAGGAGGCGCGCGAGCTCGCCGCGCCGGGCGGGCTGGAGGTGCCGGCCCCAGCCACACACGACCAGCTCAGCGCTCGTGCAGGCGGCGGTGATCGCCGCGTCGTTGTCCACGCCGACGGGCCCGCCGGCGGCGGTGCACTCGGGCGACCAGAGGCCGCGCGGCTTCGTCGACCGCCACGCGTACGCGTTGACGATCGCCAGCTCGTCGAAACCCCACGCCTTCGCATAGCCGAGGCAGCGGCGGATCGTCGGGTCGTTGCGGGTGGCGTCGGCGGTGCTGGGGTTGAGCAGGACCCAGACCACCACGGCCGGGGTCACGACGCCGGATCGCCGCGCGACGGTGAGGTCCGTCCACCAGATCCGGCGGAGCGTGTAGCGGTAGAGACCGCACGGCGAGAAGGTCGCGAGCGGGGTGTCAACCATTCGGCACCTCCGGCATCCACGCCAGCGGCTCGAGAAGGTCCCACATCAGCGAGTGATTGATGACGACGGGCCCAGGGCCATCACACCAGAAGCTCCCACGCTGCCCCATGAACCTGTCCGGGCGCGGGACCGCGAACGGTAGAACCGCCTCGCACGGGATCGCCAGCGTCAGCTTGCCGAGCTGGTAATACGAGGTGCCGGCCTCGCGCAGGCGAGCCTCGCCATATCGGCCGACCCACGGGGATACCAGGCTGTTGCCGTAGCCCTTGTCGTCGGGGGCCCACCACACCATCAGCTCGGCGCCTCGCGTGGTGTGGGGGCAGGGTGGCGGACACCCTTCGCATTCCTCGTTGTCAGTACTCGCCCCCGGCTTGTGCCGCGTGTCGAGCAGGAAAAACTCGCGCTCAGCCACGGGTCACCTCCAGCGCAGGCCGGCGCAGCCGCAGCACGTCGTCGACGGACACATCGCCGCGGGTGAAGGCGAGGCCGAGGGTGACGTTGGTCTCGTACTCGCCACCAACCTCGCGCGGCTCGACGCCGGCGCGGGCGAGGCGGACCGCAGCGGCGGCGGTGTAGACCCCGGCCTCCAGCCAGGCGACGACCTGTTCGTCGGTGAACCGAGCGCCGAGCCACACCTCGGCGCCGTCGATGCGGTCACCACCGCAGCGGGGCCAGTCCTGCGTGACGGTCTCGGCGACCGCCACGCGGTTACTGATGAGGCGCTGGGTCCCGGGATCGATCCGTGCTCCGACCTGCGCTCGGAGCGGGACGGCTTGCTCGGAGAGGAGGTCGCGGCGGGCGTAGGCATTCGCCGTGTGGAGATCAGGCATTGTCGCCCTCCTCTTCCGCCTCGTAGGCGTCCGCGGCGTCGACCTGGTCAGCGTCGACGATCGGCTTGCCCGGCGTCAGCAGCCCACAGCGCTTCGCCCATTGCTCGAACAACTCGACGTAGTTCCCACCCTTGATGACGATCACGGCCCCGTCGGCGCGCAGGTTGTCGCCGCGCGGGCCCTGCGACAGGACGGTGATGCTGACGACGTCGGTGTCGCGGTCAGCGTCGCGGAGCAGGCCCTTGAGCGACCTCCCCAACTCGCGGACGCTGCCGCCGAAGTATCCCGCGAGGCCCGGCCTCGGCGCGTTGCGCTTGATGCCCTCAGCCACCGAGCACCTCCGGCAGCTCCGCGGTGCTGTCGATCAGCCAGCGCTCGACCTCGGCGACCTGGTCGTCGGACCAGCTCAGGATGGCCGGCCAGAGGTCGTCGGCGATGAACTGGCGCGTGAGCACCTCCGCGTCCGCGAGCTTCCGCCACAGCGCGAGGCGGCGATCGTGTCGGGCCCAGGCGGCGTGGCGGGCCGTCGCCTTGGCGTCGTGGCGGGAGAGGCAGAGCAGCCCTCCGGCCGCGGTGGTGTAGACCCACCATCCGGGCGGCGCATCGACATAGTCGACGGGCATCCCCGGCGGGTCATTGTGGATCTTGTAGGCGGCCCAGGCAGCAGCGCACGCCGCATCTGCAGAGTCGCCCAGCGGCTCGACCACCTGGTCGGCGGGGTCGCTGGCCCACCAACTCCCCTCGCTGAAGTCGATACGGTACCCACGTGGCGCCTTGGTGTAGTCGAGACGCTCGATGCCCTCCGCGGCCGGCGCCTCGGCGGTCGCGTCAGAAGGGCAGTCGTCGTCTTCGTCGCCGTCATCGTCCATGTAGTCGCCGTCCTCATCGGCCACCGCCATGTCGTCCGCGTGGTGGTGATCACCGCGGAGGTCGCGGGCGTCGGCGGTGTCGATTCGCGACCACGCGGCGTCTGCGATCAGCTCGTCGGCCCGCGACTCGCTGAGCTCCGTCGTGCACGAGGCGATCGACTGGTACTCCGCAGGCTCGAGGCCCAGTAGCTCGGCGGCCCGGTGGGGCGGAAGGTCATAGCCCCCGAGATTGATGCGGGCGTCGTCGAGGCGGCGGCCAGGCAACGGCATGCCGAGATCGCCGTTGGTCTGCCGGCCGAGACGCGCACGGGCCTCGGCCTCGCTGAGCGCGGTGCGCCTGAAGATAGCCCCCGGGGCGAGCGTGAAGACGCGGCCCACGTACTGCATGCGGTCGTGCACGTAGGCCGGCACCGCGATGCGCAGGAACTGCTTCCCGAGCTGCTCGACCTCGCTGGTGCGGCCGATGTGGAGCTGGTGCCCCATGACCTCGACCGCCTCCCAGGTGCCATCATCGGCGACCGCGAGCCGCGCGTAGATCCGGCGGCCGCCCGCGAGCAGATGCACCATGCGGTTCTTCTGCTGTTGGTTGATGACCGGGGTCCGGCCCCTCCGACGCAGGCGGCCGAGGGCGTGCCCGTTAAGCTCGTCCTCGGAGATTCCGCCGGGGCCGGCGTCACCGATGGCCTTCAATGTTGCGAGTTCCAAATCTGTGTACTTCGACTTCATGAATGTTGCTCCTCATCAGGCGCCGAAGCGCCGCTTGATGTACGTGGCGAGCGCGTTGCCGGCGGCATACGCGAGGATCAAAACAATGGCGGCGGCCGCGTAGCGGTTCATGTCGGCACCTCACGCGCACGAGCAGCCCGGTAACGGGGCTCAGGGTCGACGGTCAGCAGCACGTAGCCGGGCCCCTCGTAGATGCCGAAATCGCCGACGGTGCGCCGCGTCTCAGGGCACAGCTGGCGAATCGCCGTCTGCGCCTCGAGCGAGTACTCCAGCGACTTCTCGAAGACCTCGGACCCGTAGGGGTCCAGGTGCCCTAAGCGGCGAGTGTCGATGCGACCCCACGTCAGCTCGTCGATCGTGACGTGGTGGAAGAACGCGGTCGCCCGCTCGAACGCGCGGTATCTGTGATGCCCGTGCTCGACTCGCTCACGGATCACCAGCAGGCCGCCGCTCTGCACCCGCTCACTCGCCGCTGCGAAGTTTCGGGTCGTGGGTGCGGACTCGGATGGAGGCGGCGTCGTGGCGGGCACAGGAAGTTCAGCGCGCAGATCGTCGACCTCAGGCGCCGTCTCCGGGTCGAGCTCCTGCGGTGTCGCCAGCACGGGAGGCACCGCTCGCACCGTGCTCGCCGCCCTGCGCTCGTCGAGGTAGTCGGTGAACTCCTTCGGCGGGGACCAGGTGATGGCCGGATCGAACAGGTCGCGGACCGGCTCGGGTCGGACTCGGGTGGAGCGGGCGGTCACGCAG
>Ga0307515_10021734_pt1 | contig 11353 bp, 2 predicted proteins | sample 17_EM_MG_FD_194513 | JGI IMG/M metagenome (GOLD analysis project Ga0307515, IMG submission 194513) | Populus trichocarpa ectomycorrhiza microbial communities from riparian zone in the Pacific Northwest, United States - 17_EM | ecosystem: Host-associated > Plants > Roots > Unclassified | place... | reverse complement strand
TATTTAGTTTCTGCTCTTGCTATAAGGTAATTCTTACTCTAAATTCCTTTATAGTTTCTTTTCTTTCGCGTCTTACGAGTGGATCCTTAAAGTCGTCGCACTTCTTAATCTTAGTATCAATTTTTTGATCTTTAGGCCAAATACTATATTCCCCTAGTAAGTCCTCTAGGTCTATATATCTATTTCCTAATCTAACTGCTATTTATATTACAGATTCTCTAATCTATAAAGAAGCTCCTCACCTCTTACCTATAGGTGTTCTTATTTATACTCCAAATTCTTAGTCCCTTAGATTCTTTAATCTTAAGCTTGCTTTTAACTTAAGCTTCGCTCCTACCTTAGTCCAACTAAGTGTTTATAGTATTCTTATCTCGTCTTAAGAATCTTATAACTATAGGAAACGCTATCCTAAGCTCATTCGTATGTCTCTAAACTAAGCTACTGCTCTACTCTATCGGTTTTCGTCTATTATAGGTCCTTAAGCTATCCTTATCCTATCTTTAGAATCTTAGATCTCTCTTATCTCTTCTTAAGAATCTTAAGCCTTTAGCCTTTTACCTTTATTAAGGGGTAAGCTAGCACTAGCAGTCGTCTGCTTACTTAATCTTCTTTAAATATTACTCCTTCTATCTTATAAAGCGATAGATGCCGTATCTAATGGTATTATAATACCCGTTACTAAACCTTACTTTATAGCGGTCTTAGTCTCTACTTCTGTTATAACTTCTCTAAGGTTTACACGTTCCTAGTAAACTACCTTTATTTCCTTATTATCTATAAATATTTTGCCTATATTAAACTTATTGTCTTTAATATCCAATTTACGTAATAGTTCGTTAGTTCCTCTATACTTTATAAATTTTAGCTCCTATAGCTAATAGCTTACGCCGTACTTAGCGTCTTTATAAATTTAGCATGCGTTATTATAACAAAACGTAAAACTTTTAATTAAATATTCCTTTGTTCCTCGCAGTATACTATTGTCCCTCTATACGTATATGTCTTCTACCACTAATCTAGTTCCCTTTATTGCATAATATCTTTAACCATCTTTATAATTCCTCGCGAAATAACCTAGTTTTCCGTAATTTATATAAGCTCCCTCTTTAAACCACTAACTTTGCTATAGAGTCCGCCTAAACATCTTCTACTGCTAAGATCCCTAGTTTAGCCTCTGCTCTTTAGTCCTATAATTACTAGATCCTTAACCTCTAAGTTTCTATAGTTTCTTACTCTATCTCTTATAGGCTTCTTTAGTACCACTTAAGTCTATTAGCTATAGTTGTTACATGCTTTACATCTTATACGACTATAGAACTCTATCCTAGCCTCTTTTAGCCTATTCCCTTTAGTAGATCCAATTATTAATCTTAATTACTTAATCTATTAGTTCCCTTAGGGTGTCCACATCTTCTATTAGAATAATTACGTCCTAAACTTTAGCCTTAAGTCCTTATTTATACTGTGCTATAAGCGCCCTATTATTCCACTTAACTTACGTAGCTAACGTTTGGAATTACGTTGTATACTTAATCGCTAAGGTTTATTATATAATATCTTAAAGTTTCCTTTCTGCTATAATCGTTGCCTCTAGATCTCTAAATATCTATATTAGTCGTTCCGTAAACCCCTTTTAACTTAAGAACATATATCGCACGTCCTAATTAGTAGTTATTATTCTATTTGCTTGTATCTTTATAAGGTAAAGCTTAAACTATTTAAGTGCCCTTCCTAATAGGAATAGCCCTGTATACGCTATTTGATCTATAAGTATCGCTAGCTTTACTCCTTCCTGCGCTACCTTAAAGTGTATTTGCGTAAGGAATCCTTTAAGTTTTAATCTTTCTCCTAAGAATCTTTTAATTAATAGTAATTTAACCTTTACTACGCCTATTCCGTTAATCCTTTATTTAAGTGTTGTATTATTCTCTATTAACTAATTAACTATCTCTTATAGTTATCCGACCGTTATAGGTTACTATAAGTTAGTATTTATTATACTAGTATCACCTCCTAACCTTAAAGTAGTTGCCGCCGTTAATAGCGTTATAGTGGCTGCTTTTAGTGGCATATTATTTAACTTTCTATATTTAATACCGTAACTAGGTAGTAATTATATAACGGAACCTTATAGCAAGTACTACGATGGGCTTGTTATTAGGCTAGGTGTATAAGTAATATAAATTAAAGTTAACAACGTAATAATAACTGGTAGAGTGGTTGCCTAATAAATTAACTCTAATTATATTCTAAGAATTACTATAAGGAAAGAACTATTTAGAGTAGGGACTGTGGTCCTTTAAATATATAACTATACTCCTAGGAAACCTCCTTATATATAATATACGTGTTGTATATAAGGTACGTAAGTTCCTCTCGTTCCTCTTGTTTAATATATAGCACGTTATATAACTTGCTTACTATTCTTCATTATATAGTTCTACTGGCTCCATCCTAAACCGTGCTTATATTAACCAACTAGCTTCTTCTAACTCTTTTCCAAGTAGTCGTAATATTGTACTTAAAGCGTCCGTAACAATCCTAGTTCCTAAAAATTTAAATTATAAAAAATAGAAGTTAAAGAAAGCTTTAGCTCTGTTAAGACCCCTATATTAAGAAGATTACTAATTTATTTTACCTAACTAACATGCGCTTAGTTAGTATACCTATAGGTACTAATAAGCTCCTACCTAATCTAAAAGAAGCTTTAAAATAAGACACCTATATATACTAAAAGATAGTTAAATCTCTACTATACACTACCTATATTACTAGGCCCGACGGAGCTAGAGCCTTAAGTAAGCTATTAGAGTTTCTATAAAACCCCTTACCTCTACATAACGCCGTAGCTTATTAAGTAATTGCATACCTCTATTAAATAAAGACTTTTATAATTAAATACTTAGAATAGAATATAGGAAGTTAAGCCTTTATAGGGTTAAGTAACGCGGCGTTTAGAGACGATTTAATAAGCAGACGCAGCATAAAAGGATATTTATTTACCCTATTCAGAGGAGTAATTAATTAGCGCTCTACTAAGTAGACGCTAGTAATAAAGTCAAGCATAAAGGTAAAGCTCACGGCTCTATCCCATGCAGAAACTAAGTTAATTTAGTAGAGTTAATTCTTTAAGGAAATTAAGCTATCCTTAAATAAGGAGCAAACGATCTACTATAACAATTTATAGACAATTTGACTGCTTATAAAGGACAGATAAAAGCTCTCTATAAAGCTTCGACACGTTAATATCCACCACCACTAGCTCCGCCAAGAGGTACGCGATAGTTAAATTAAAATTAACTAGATATCTACTATTGTAATAGTTACAGACGGCTTAACAAAGGCCCTACCGCGCCAAAAGCACGAAGCCTTTGTTTAATAATTAAATCTCGTTAATATTAAGGATCTAATTTAATTTAATCTGGATGATATTAGATAAGGTAACTATATAGAAAATCTTAACTTAACACTAAATTAGTATCGTGACTTTTTCTATTTTTTATTTAGCTGCTTAGTTAAGATTAAGCAGCTAGGGGGGGTATGTTAAACGTTAAGGTCACTGTTAAGTACCACCTTATGACTCACACCCTGTTTCTTGCTATTGTATATCTTACTATCTATTTTCTATTACCTATTTATTACCTATCACCGACTAAGTGGCAATGTCGACCTGGTGGCGATTGAGTAATAGTTCCAAATCGTCGTCAGTGTTGTCGTTAGTCTTTTGCCCCTACCTTATGTATATAGAGAGCTTCTAGAGCTAGCTTTAATCGACAGAGTTCTTATGAGTGACTTGTCCGTCCGACACATGCTATCTCTCATTAATCTTTAAGAATTGAACATTGTTGACGCTAATAACACTCATTAGCTATACAGCATCATTGCGCAATTAGACAATCGACTAAACGCCAAGATGAGTGCTTCGAGAAGTCGGGACAGCACCGCGATGAAAACATTGGCCTTCATAACAACACTTTTCCTTCCAGGAACCTTTGGCGCAGTACGTCATCCCTGACACCTGGTTTATGCCATTCCGAGGCAGGGTACCCGCTAACTATGGTACTTCCTAGACGGTTTTCAGCATGAGCATGTTCAACTGGGAGGCCTCAGCTTCCGACAAGTCGAGTAGTCACGTTGTGTCATCGTATTTTTGGGTATACTGGGCGGTAACGGTGCCATTGACCTTAATAGTCGCGTTTTCGTGGCGTCTGTGGTGGAATTGGGAAAAGCATAACTTCGACCGGGACGTGCGTATCGAAATAGAAAATATTGAGGAGCCCGCGCCATTGGATCCACCCAAGGATTTGCTAAAGGGCCAATCTGGTGAAAAAATAGGCGCCTTCGCCCATGTAAATGGATGGCGGTTACTCCATCGACGGAAGAAAACGCAGGGGGCTACAGGAGCATGAGCTGTGGGAATATATCGGACCTTTTGTAAAGTTCATATGCACGATGCATTTTCAAGTACTTCACTCAAGTTACAATTCATTAATACAGTCTTCCCGGCACGCTCCACAGCCTGTCCGCTTCGCTCTTTGATTAGTTCTCGACAGGGTGGCTAATCAATCGACAAACTTCAACCGTTGATTGAGTTGAGTGGAGGCTTGGCAGCCAACTCAATCAATCGGAAGCCTCATATTCATATTTGAGCTCTGTTTCGGTTACTAAATATAGAGCCTCCATATCGAATATAAAGTTGCAACCAAACAACCCCTAAAGCATCTAATAATAGCTAGCAATTCTTTATTATAGATCTTATAGTTATATTTAGCTAGACTTAGTCGTTTTAAAAAGTATACTATAGGGTATAATACCCTATCCTTATTATATTAATATAGAATACCTCTAATAACGTAGTCGGATAAATTAGCTTTTATAATACTTATTTAGCTCAAGTTAAAGTATTAAGGTATAGGTGCAGTAGTAAATATAACCTTTAAATAAATAAAGGCTTTCTTATATTCTTTCTTAAAGATAAAGGCTTTATCCTTTTAGGTTAAAGCTATAAGGGGTAAAACTAGGGCAGAGAAGTTATTAATAAACCGTTAGTAGAAATTGGTAAATCCTATGAAGGCTCTTACGTCCTTAACGCTCTTAGATTCTTACTAGTTTACAATTACTCAATGTGGCCAACAGGCAGCGTTTAGCGAGCGATAACGCCTTCCGCTAACTAACTACGGCCAATTAAGTCGCTCGCTGGACGCTCGCTAGAAAGGTATATACGCTAACTATAGAGCTAATAGCGCGCTTATCCCAATCGGGTAATTTATATAGATCTAATAGAGTTATAGAGTCAAATTTTAGATTTTTAGCAGCACTTTAGTATATACAAATATTAACATTGTCCAATCTTAAATCTACCCAAATTAACCTTAAATAGTATCTAAATATTGTTGGATTTGATTAGTACGCCAGGTAGGCTTTAAAGTAGGTATTTGCATCAGTAGTAACGTCAAAGGTAAGGATCTAGGTTAAGTGGTTAAGCGGGCTCTATTTTAAAGTTAGGCTCTATTAAGAAACAAGCTTTAGTAAATCTACTTATCTTAGCTAGTATTTCTACCGCTATATTTAACTTATAGCCAATTAGGTTAGTATTTAAATTTATTAGTTAAGGTATAGCTAAGGCGCCATTAGAGCTAATATAGTTAATTAAGCTACTTGGTAAAAGGCCTTTAAAAAGCTACTACTTCTAATATTAATCTGCTTTAATTATGTCGGCTATTGTCACGGAAGTGGGCACGAGCTGGAATACAATGTACTAAACGGGGTAGTAATTGAAGAAGGCTACGTACGCGTAACTATGCGTAGTTAATACAAAGACATTTGGATGTAGAACAGAAACAGAACAGGTCAGGTACGGGTATAAATAGGGGTTGTAGGGGAACGTGCGTAGGTGTCTCGGGACGAACGTGAGTACGGGTCAAGAACGTCAAAACGCGCAGGGACGTGAGAACGTGTGAGTCCCGTGACAGCTATAAGCTTATTACGTTTATTAATAACGACCTTCTTAGCTTAACTAAAAGCTCGTTTGCAAGTAGAGCTTATTACTAGTATAGAAAATAGATCTAGGGTGATCTTGGCGAGGATTAGATAGAGTACTTAACCGGTTATAAGCCACCAATTAAGAGGATCTAGAAGGACGTTGTTTACCTTACTACCGTTCTTATTACAGATCTTAATAAGTTTAAGGCCTACGTCGTAGTAGCGATTAAGCTTAGTAGTAAGCTTAATTCGCTTCTGCGAACGTAAGAAAGTAAGGTCCTTATTAACTAGTAGAGACTACAAATATTTGTTGCCTAAATTATCGCTAGGTATATAAGGAACCTTCCTATATTATAACTTAACTACCTCCTTATCTTCCTTATTAACTTACTTATTAATATAGTTATTAAATACTGTTTTCATATACCGCTCGGCGTACTTCTACTACTATAGCTATTATTTCCACTTATTATAAAAATAGGCGCGTTTAAGAGAGGGATGGAGAATAACTGTAATAAAGTAGTGCGGGCTCTTTAAGCCTTATCTTATTAAAATACTTATTAAGCTTTTATAGAGCTATATTAAGGCCAGATTTAATAAAGATTTTATTTTTATTTTTAAGGCTCTATTAAGTTTGTATAAGGGCCTAGTAAAGAAGTTCTATATTTATAATTAACTCCTATAGAGCTTTATATAAGCCCTTAAGCCTAAAGTTATTGGCGTTACCTTTTATACGTTTAGTGGCTAATATAAAGGGCTTTAAGATCTTAATAAGCTGCTTAACTTCCGCCCAATCCTCTATAGTAAAAAAGTCCTATATAAGGTTGTAGCTATTATTATAGGGCTTCCTCTAAGAGAGTAAATATTTATTAATTCTTTTCTTAAGAAGCAGCGCCTGGTAAAGTATATAGTAGGTAAAGTTTTATTAAGCGCCTCCATCTTTAATAAGTATAAGTTTAGCTTAATTAAAGAGCTCGTCCTTTATATAGGCTTAGGTTTAATTCTTAGTAAAGTCCTTATAACGAGCCGTAGATCGTATAATATATTTAATAATATTATAAACCTTACTAACGGCGCCTCTCTGCCATATAAGGTTAAATTTGGCCTTATCGCTTATACTAATTAATAAGCATTTAAGCTTACTAACGCCTTTACTGTATATTAGGGCCTTAATAGTAAGGTTTAGAATATATCTAATACACCAGAGTCGTTCCCTTTTTGGTATAAAGAGGCTTTTAGAAAGGTGCTTATAGAGTTTATTATTATTAGTGGTATTATTAGCTATTAAGTAGCCAAGCTTATATTTAAATTAATACTTCTAAATAACTGCTGCTAAAGCTATTATTATATTCTCAGCGGTATACGAGCCTTGTATTCGCGGGAGTTCTATAAAGATTAATTAGAGCTTACTACCTTTGTTAATTAAGTAAGCTACTACGCTAAGTAGTAATATGCTATTTATCGACGTCCAGATATTATAGCTAAGGTAAATTTTACTTTATAAGACAATAAGGAGGTCTTTAATATTAAGGCTTTAGTGTTTAAAGGTAGATTTTATCTAGCTACTTAGTAACGTATATAAGCTTACCAGACATTCCTATATATAAGGGCGGTTAAATATTAGCAACGCGCGAGTATAAGTACTCATGGCCTACTAAAATATAATATCCTATAGAACTATCTAATTAATGTAGGCTTATATATAGCTAGCTGCCCAAAATAGCTACTATTCACTGCCACTAAGTATAAAAGAGGATTAAATAGCTAAATTAATTAGGCCCGGGGTAGCTAATTAACGTAGAGTATTACTATAGCTTTTTGAGTTTAATATAATACTATACTTTAATTTTAAATGGCTAATAATATAATCCGTGCCGTTAATTATAAGTAATGCAGCTGGTTTTTAAGCTAGATAGTAGGTCTTATATAGCTAAAGTCTCTTTTTTTCCTTTAGTCCGTCCTAAAATAAATCTGCTTTATACTTCTATATAGATAATATAAAAGCTGTCTTTAAAAGCAACCGCTTATTAATAACTTAGTATCTATAGTAACTAGTAAACCTACCGTACTTACCTAGAAAAAGGTTTTTTTAGTTAATTAGGAATATATAGCCGTAGTTTTAGCTAGCTAGTAGAGGTTCTCGCGATATAGAGTTATTCTGCTTATTTAGTTTAGACATATATTTAATTATAAGGGGAGTAGAAGCAGTAGATCCGCAAGGTTTATAAGCTGCTAAAGAGCTTAATAAACGCGTAGATTAAGAATTAAATAAGGAAGGAGTAGAGGAAAAAGCTCTATTATATTACTAGTGGGTAAAATATAAAGTCCGTTGCATTTTCCTATTATAATAAAGGTTAACATTTAGTGGACAAAACGCGTATATAGACGCGACAGGGAATTTAGAGAAAACCATACAATTTAGTATAAATATCCCAGGGTTTCCCACCCGAATTTTAACCGGAGATCTAAAGATCCTCAACTTCTATAAAAAGCTTCAAAATACTACTAAATTGATCCTTCCTTACCACTTAAGCAGCGAGCTGTTAGCGCGCTGCATAAATGTACGCTGACTGACTGTTGTATGTACGCTAACTGACTGCTTACATCAGCAGCGAGCTGCCAGCGATGCTGCCTGTTGGCCACACTGCAATTACTTTAACGTTCTTTAGGTCTATTTATATGCCGTCTATAGAAATAAGAAGTCTAACGTCCTGAGCTGCGCTCTCAACTCATTTAATAAAAAAGTGATAACGCTTCTACTTGACCAAACAGAAGATGAGATCCAGATCACAGAAGAGGTGGTCAAGGCAGCGGCAGGGAATTCGGGGCGTGGAAAAGCGATGATAACGCTTCTACTCGACCGCTGTCCAAATCAATCCAAGCTCTTTATGACCGGAACGGGTCTGTATGCCGTATCATTCTTTCCCAAAGTCCTGGTCATCTTTGTTGACATCGGCTCGCCTTCCTCGTAGCTTTCACCATCTCTGCCCAAGTCCAACAACTTGACATCAACTTCTTCTCCGTCCTCGCCAGCCTCAGTGGCACTCTTTACCTTCTCCTACAAAGGTAAAATAAATCAGTTTCTCGCACATGAAAATGTTTACAAATTTCGCGAACGTCTTTTAGCTGGGAGAATGTACAATAGTACATACCTCTCTCCAAACCTTCCACAACAACCACAACACTCGCAGGAACGTGAACGCGCCGATTATAGCAGGCAGCTGTTGTCCTGTTGTTGAGAGCGCGGTTCCGCCTGTCGTGTTTTTGACATGGTTCCAGTTCAGCGTTAGTTCGACCGTGACAGCGGCCCAGAGAAGATAGACGAAATTCAGAGCGCGGAGGAAGTAAATGAGGGGTTTGACCCTTGAGAGATGCTAGTTAGTAAAATGTGTAAATATAATAATAGAGGTTTGAGGGCATTTAGGATTCCCTTACCCACGTTGTTGCAGCGGCATCTTGGGATGATGGACGATCTTACTGCGGAAGTATTCCCAGAATCTAAGATCAGAGTGTTTCTGGCGGCGTCCTGGGACCAGGAAGACGAATCTCGCCAATATTGCGAAAGCGACAAGCGCAATTGTCCCGTAGTATATCAGACACACGATGCTCGCGAATTTGAAGAATGTTCGGACACTCTTCAAGATTTCTAGCTGTCCGAAGAAGAATATCACTTCTTCACAAGGCGCCTGCTGCAAGTCCTCGATCCCATGGAACCAGAACCAGACAGCATATACTGAGACGGCCGCCGTAAGCATAATTCGGAGATACGTCCCAACGGTTGAAATGAAGACCTCCTTTCCTTTTACGTCATGGTTGAAGAAACATGATCGGAAGCCGAATAGCGAGAGCACAGAGAAGAAATAGCCGTACGAGAGTTCGAGAAGTACGAGAGCATCAATAGAGCCGATGCTGTGGTCGAAGCTGCCTTTTGCAACGGCCACGAAGAGCGCAAGGAGGAAGATGCTGTTTGCATCGAGGTTGGTGGAGATTTCGCCGGGGAGCAGGAGGTTGGAAAGGTATGAACCCAGCCATTGGAAGTAGATACCTGTTCATACAGTATCCTGTTAGAGCTTGAGATAACATCCCTTGATATGGTGAAAGCATACCCAGGCGTACGCCTAATCCGTAAAGGTCCGGATTCCCATCTATGTCGCAGCTCCCTTCTTCGGGCTTACCAGACTCTCCATCAATTTTCACAGGCGAAGGCCCTGCGACGGCGGCAGCGTTAACTATACCTTCAAGCAGGAGAAACAGTGCGAGATATTTCTGAACACATTTAAGGCTTTCGAACCTTTGTCGAGATAAGAGGGGCATGATGTGCGCAGGGAAGAAATACTCAAGCTAGTACAAGATCCTCATTCAAATGGCCAACTTCTCTAAAGAGATAAGAGATACAAGACACATATATGCCCACTATCTTGCCCGGCAGTCTGCCATACCACAAATCCAGCCACGCCACTCTAAGGCGTGCTAAGCTGACACAGAGAAGTGACCAGCTGGAAACGCATTGTTCGGCGCATCCGCATCTGTTGTGAGTGAAAAGGGACACAGCTGGCTGGCGTTCAAGTCTGCGATTGGGAAACGCAACCCGCCCACCAACGCCAAAGCCGAGAACATCTAGCGTACTATTGAGGTGGTGGGGTCAGCGGTAGTTCCAAATCTTCGCTTGAATTGACTTTTGGTTCTTCATTACTCCCCATTCCCACCCCAATCCCTGGAGAAAGGAGGGAGAGAATAGGTTTATATTTGATGAAGTTGTTGCTGCGGCTCTGACTACCTCTTGCTCGTTGGTGAGCTGCCATCCTGACGTTTAGCAGGTCGCTCGTAGCCGCGCGTTGAAAACTCAACGATGTTTGTTTGCCTTAGGTCGTTAGAGCGGTATCTACTAAAATTTTAGGAAGGCCATTTGTTGAGAATCCAGCAGAACTCCACATGGTCATTTCACAGTCTTGACCTGCGTCGAGCTGACCTAGTCATCTGCTTAAGCCTCTACACCAAAGTCAAGCTTCCTATTGGTAGGGCGTCAAATCGATTACGCCGGCTGATGGGAAAGCATTCGCCGAGATGGTCAGGGAATGACATCCAGTTACAAACGGATCATCATGCACATGCATTTCGGAAGCAAGCCCTACTTGCAGGCTGACAGAAAGCTTGGCTGTCAATCGGATCTAAGGAAACTTGTTTTTGGAAGGAAAGATAAGAAAGAACCCGATAACCATGTGGACGAATGAATGAAGTGGATATAACGGGAGATGCCGTATGTGGTGTCAGGTGTAAAGCTGACCTGGCCACCAAATAACTATGTGTGTGCGTACAGGTCGGCGCGACCACGCTAAAATGTCGGCCCGATAGGCGAAACCTCCGCCTACCA
>Ga0307515_10021733_pt1 | contig 11353 bp, 16 predicted proteins | sample 17_EM_MG_FD_194513 | JGI IMG/M metagenome (GOLD analysis project Ga0307515, IMG submission 194513) | Populus trichocarpa ectomycorrhiza microbial communities from riparian zone in the Pacific Northwest, United States - 17_EM | ecosystem: Host-associated > Plants > Roots > Unclassified | place... | reverse complement strand
ACCCCTAAGAAACCAACGACCTCTGGACCTCCTGGACAACCGGGACCCTCTGGACAACCAGAACCCTTGACTCCTGACTCTTCCATTCGCACTCCCGCGGTCAATCCTACTCCCGCGGCTGATCCTACTCCCGCGGCCGATCCGACTCCCGGAGTTCACCATCCCATCGTGGCAAGTCCTCCGGTTTGCCCTCCTCCGATTTGCCCTCCTCCTGTTTGCCCTCTCCCGGTTTGCCCTCCTCCCGTGGCAGACACCCTGGGTGGATGGTTTGGTGGCGGGTTGCAGGGTTTGAATGATCACAATCCACTGGCAAAATGGGTAGCACAAAGTTGGCCGATCTGGCACCACTGCGCAATTTATGTCGCCAACTGTGTCAGATCCCTCAATGATGTCGAGGATACTATCCGGATTCTGGATTTCCGGTGGTTACATGGGACTCTCCGGGGGCCGAAGTTGCAGGACGTGAGTCTATTGGGCCTGCCTGGTGCGAGGTACATCGGCCTATTATATAAGTCCGGTGGGCTTCCACAGTCCTTGCCTCAGGAGAGAATGGTCTTTATCAAACGGGACGAGGACGTCTCAACTTGGCTCAAACTTACCTGGGACGAAGATATCCCGAATCCGGTCCTCCTTGTGTTGCCGCAGGCTGCTCCCGATGCCGATGGAGGTAGGCTTCTGGCCTCAGTTAGGTGGATTCTGTGCTGACTGCAGTCAACAGCATTCACCCGGTTGATGAACCTCCTCTGGCTAGTGGTATAGACTGTGGGTTTTTGAATTGGTTCATGTGTCTTTGGGGTTATAATTATTGGATGGTATTCCGCGGGCTTTCGTTTGGTTTTCCGCCGGTCATGTATCAAGGGCCACTGTTTATGTCATTAGGAAGTTATTTTGTGGGTTTTTATTTGGTTTTCCTGCCGGTCATGTATCTTGGGGCTGTTTATCTGTTACTTGGATGGTATTCCGTTGGCTGTTTTATTTTGTTTACTTGTTTATTGTCATTTGGATATCGTCATGTGGATTTCCTTACCCTACCTGTATATCGTATCTCTTCTGTATCAATCATATCCTATGGTTATCCAATCGTTTGTGCATCACTACCAGTGGCCTGTGAGGCTCATCCGGTGGAAATTAGAGTATGGAGATCTAGATCATGCTCGTCTAGCGGAATTTAGGTGATGGAGATCTGGATCAAAGTCTTCGTCCAGCGGGAACAAAGTTACGGAGATCTAAGTGTTCGCCTAGCGGGATTAGGTTATGGACTTCTGGATCAAAGTCTTCATCCAGCGGGAACAAAGTTACGGAGATCTAAGTGTTCGCCTAGCAGGATTTAGATTATGGAGATCTGGATCAAAGTCTTCGTCCAGCGGTGTGGTGAAATGGCGGAGCTAGAAGGCAGTGAGCTCATCATCAACACTCCGCCGCACATCTCACGGCATTCCCAAAGGAATTCGTGAGAAAGAGCGGTTCTGGCTCGAGGAGCGTAGGAAGAGGGTGAGAAGGTATAATACTACCCGGCTGTGGGGATCCACACAGAGTCTCGGAAAGAGCGAGCGCGATCAAAAGATGGGAAAGATAGAGTGTGTGATTCCTTGTATAATGAGATGAGATGAGATGAGATACCAGATGATGCAAGCTGTCTACCCCGGATCTCCTGAATATATACTCCCCGTCATTCCATCCATCTCCGCTACCCCTGTATGTCTGTACACCTGCCGTCGCCCAGTCCGTTTCCATTATCCCTGTATCTCTGTACACCCGCCATCGCACAGTCCTCTGCCAAGCTGAGTGGGGGTGGTGGTGAGAAACGGATATTCCCGCCACAGTGGGATCGAAGGTACGGAGATCTGAATCAAAGTCTTCGTCCAGTGGGAACAAAGTTACGGAGATTAGAATTTCGGTTATGGAGATCTAGATCAAAATCTCCATCCAGCAGGATTAAGCTTACAGAGATCTAAGTGTTCGCCTAGTAGAATTTCAGGTATAGAGACCTAGATCAAGATCTTCATCCAGTGGGAACAAAGTTACGGAGATTAGAATTTCGGTTATCGAAATCTAGATCAAAATCTCCATCCAGCAGGATTAAGGTTACAGAGATCTAAGTGTTCGCCTAGCGGGATTTAGGTTATGGAGATCTGGATCAAAGTCGTCGTCCAGCAGGAACAAAGTTACGGAGATCTGGATCAAAGTCTTCGTCTAGCGGGAACGAAATTACGCACATTAGAATTTTGGTTATAGAGATCTAGATAACAATCTTCGTCTAGCGGAATTTAATGGAGAATCACTGATGCATGTGGAAGATCCGGACCCCAACTAGATACATGTACTATGACAAGTGCACTCCACAGGACACTCTCCCTTCCTCCTCCTACCTCTTTTGCTATTGTTTCAACACACCTCATCCATTAGCTTCGAAATGGCGAGAAGAAACACTCGGAGACCCAGGAGCAATGCTGTGGCCAAATCCAATGCCACCAGCCGATCGACGAGGCTGCTCAAGGAAAAGGAAGATAGGGAGGAAGTGGAAGAAATCCCTTCTTCTAGAAGCGAAGATGAGTATACTGAAACCCCATGCCCTTCGTCCAAGTCCTCATCTCGGCCGCTGGTAAGCTTATACCCTGTGACCTGGGTGCCATGCTGATGCGGGATGGAATCCACCAGATGTCGAACTCACAGATGACCTACTCTCAGATGTACCGGAAGATTTGGAGGATACAGATAACGAACTTCTCCGGGACTCGGTCACTCCTACTCCAAACCCTCCAAAGTCGAAAGCAGCCACCGGACCCTTGTCGACCACTGCTCAAAAACCACCAAAGCAGACCTTATCGAAAGCAACCTAGAGACGCTCGTCGGCCTCCTCCTCATCATCGCCGTCGGCGGATAATCCCCTGTCAACGCCAGCATCTGGTCCTGTTAGTTCCCAGCAAAGGGATAATTCTAGCGAAAGGGCCTTGATGCCCGTGACCTTCCATTCAAGCCCTCGGAGTTCCCAGCAGAAAAGTGCGGCCGCTGATACTGATTCCGAACCTTGGGAGGCCAAAAAGACGAAACCAGGACAGAAGTCGAGAGGTATCGACCAGTTCAAGGATCCACGGGTTAGAAAGGTTGTGGAACAAGCTTCCATAACAATCAGGCAGAAGACATTGTTCGATAACCCCTTCCCGGAGGATGTAGATGAGATGGTTGCCGCTGCCTGAATAAAGGCCCGCGGATTGTGGAAATTTGATGACAGTGTCCCCCAACATCCGGCGCCTGAACACGTGGCCTATGAAAGTCCCCTAGACTTTCTTTGGTACCAATGTTAACCACCAGCTACAGATCAGAGGATTTCACTATTCCGTGCGAAGCACCGCAGTCTCGCAGATTGGCATAAAACTGAAAGAGATTTACCAATTCCTGGAGATGCAGGCCCCAAAGAGGAAGGGTAAGGTCCGCTGGCTGCTCGACAATGAATGATATATCTTTGGGAAGAAAAACGTAGAGGCAGGTATCATACATCCACTGCTAGGAATAATGCTGATATTTGTCCTCAGACTCGCAAGGAGCCATAAGTTAGCAGCTACATTGCTACCACCATTTACCAGTGTTTTTTCAAGGCGAACAAATCCCTGGGCGTCCAAGATTCGCACTTTCTGGCGCAAATGTCACCCCAGTTCGTCTGTCTAATGGCAACCGCTCTCCAGTGGCACCTCCACACCTATGTTGCCACTGGCAAGGCTGTACAAGCGCAGCTATTTAACTGGATAAACGCCGGCGGTGAGTGAGCTTTCCAATGGCCGCTGCACAATAACTGACCGTCGCAGCGATATACGAGAGGCATCAGGAGATGTGGGATAGCGCGTATACGACGCCAGAATCGTCAGACCTTGCCATGGCCTTAATGAGACATATGGTTTTGCATATCAGAAGACAAAACGGCAAGGCGGTTCAACGTATAAGCCTCCCAAAACTGACGGCATTCCCGGCATGCGAGGAAAACCTCGGCAAGATGAAGGAAAGCCTTGCGGCTTTAGACGCGCGGCAAGACTCGGACGAGTCTGAATGATGGCCATCATCCGCAAGGTCAGAAAGTATACCCGAGGTCATGTGCCCCATGCTAACTAGTTTAGAGTGGGATGCACGGAACTTGGGGTAGTATTGCCGGTAAGGTTCGAGAGGACGGTGTCCGTAGGTTTGGCTAAGGAATGGAATTCAGTTTTGCAGTGTGGAGTTATGGTTTGGCTAAGGAATGGAATTAAGTTTGCAGTGTGCAGTTACGGTTTGGCCGATGGACTAGACGTGCTGCTAAAAGTATTGTATTTGTTAGTGAAAGCTTAGATTTTAGTGTGAATCGTATCGTGGAGTAGCTCCCATCCAGCTACCGGAAGTCTATGCTCATCGTGCCATAGCTCTCGTAGACTACTGCAACTCTGTGACCATCGCACCATAGCTCCACTGGAAATTGTACAATAACCCTCGTAGACTACCGCAACTCCATGATCATCGTGCCATAGCTCCACTGGCAAATGTACCATAACCCTCGTAGACTACCGCAACTGTATGATCATTGTGCCATAGCTCCACTGGAAATTGTGCCATAGCTCCACTAGAACACCATTGACCATTGTGCCATAGTTCATGCGGAAATTCGGTGAATATACCGATCGCAGCATATGATGCCCATCCAGAACATTCATAGCTTTAGTGTGGACTTGACTTGTAGTTGCCGCACACCCATTGTGCCATGGCAAAATATCCCTCCTTCCTCTGGCGGCATAATCTAATCCTATAGATTTAGCGTGGGCTCGACTTGTAGTTGCCGCGCACTCATTGTGCAATTGTAGGATATCCACCCTCCATCTAGCGGCAGTGCAGCGTTCTCTAGACACGTAGCGGCCGAATACAGGTACTCATATTGGAAAATAGAGGGCTCGGTACGTCAAACGGATATCCGAATATCCATTCAACCAATGCATAGAGCCTGCGGGCACGCACAGGACAAGATCAGTCCGATGGTAGTCCACTCATTGACCCACCGGTCGTAAATGCATCCATAGGCCCACGCGCAGATGTCTATGGACCGACTATGGATGACTATAGGCTGCGCGTTGCGCAGGGGTCCACCGGAAGCTTGCTATGAGCTGCGCGTGTGCGCATGTGCGCGTAGCGCAGTCTATAGTCGATTTGCACTTTTGCCGATGGCTTTCCATAGCTTCTGCATAGGTGAATGGATCTCCAGTGGCTGTGGATGCCATTAATGTTTCTGCGGAGGCTATATCTTGAATTGTTATGACACGACTCCCTATCGGCAGAGGTGAAGCTGGTGCAGGAAATGCTGGCGGTATATGGCTAGAGTTCTTGATCGCTGCTGCCATGTGCCGGGCAGTCTGATCCTCTCTGCAAATGCACTTGCTGCGGGTAATGTTTTCTTTATCTGCTGCGGAGCTCTGGGCAGGCGGATCCTGTCTCCGGAGGTGCCGTCAGTGGGCATTTTCTGCATGTGTTGCCGAACGCTAGATAGTCTGATCCTCTCGGCGGAGGCGCCAGCTGTGGGGGTTTTCTGCTCCCTCATCAGAAGTTTCATGCATGTGAGATGTGGATCTCTTACCAATCAGTGTAGGTTGACTATCTCAGAGAGGCTCATCCCTGCTATCTTTTTCCTCGATATATTCCTTGTCTCTGGGTAGTCCAAACATATTGTTATCGATCTCATTACTTTCATGCTTGCATGACATGTGTGCATTTCTCTCTGCGTCAAAGACAACTTCTGATTGGGTTTTCACCTTCTGGAATTCGGGATCCCATATCCTCCACAACGTCATTGAATTGTGTGTGTCGCCAACTGTCATGCAGGGGACAGACCTTTGACAGAACTTTCCCTGGCGGCGTTGAACTTCTGGAATGAGTTTAGTGGCATAGGATCTGATTTGACGTAGGTTGGGGGGAGACTCTTGATATGATATTATCGTTGCCCGCAGCATTGTGTGTCAATTTGCAAAATCCATGCAGCATCTCATATGGCGTTTCGCATGGTGTGTGATAGCCATCACCGCAATTTCTTTCCAGGCCTTCGTTCGGTGATCTTTGATGGAGATAGACTGCTGGATCAACTGCTGCTTCATAGAACGGAATGGGAGCCTGGGAGTCAATGATCATCGCCCGGGCCTTTTCAGTGATTTTATGGATTATTCGTCCAGCATCACTGTTCTCATGGTGGGCGTATGGAGGGCATGGCGCCTATGTAGTACCTTGGACCACAAGGACATATCGGAAGGGGGCATTGTCCTATTCTCTCCGTCCAGCATCGTGCAGGAAGTGCTTGATCACATCTTCTATTGAGTCCACTCGGGCCTCAAAAGACTGGTAGCCAGACATGCAGGTAGCCGCAATATAATTTCGGAACAACCAGCCTGATGTTTACCTCATGTAGTTATCCGTGAATCATATAGTGTATACATTGCGTCCGAAGGTCGGTGTGGAGATGCACCCGCCCGCATCTGAATGTACAAGTTCGAAAGGCTTTGTAGTTGGCTTGAATGGCCCTCTAATGAACCTTTGCTTGTACTTGGCCTGGATGCAGACTGCACACATAGAATCGTTGTGTGTACATCCACCAATCAGATATTTCAGGGTGGTAGGAGTTATATGGGCTAGTCATCGGTGCCATAGTCTTTGTTCTGAGAGTGTGAGAGACTTTTGGGTGAACTTAGTTTTTGCTGCGGTAGGTGCTCTTGGAGCAGAACTTTCTGTTTTTCTCTTTCTCCGGTTCACGGTGGTCGATGATAGGTGCGCGGTCCTGGGGACTATCACATATATGCCATTGTTTGATGTACCCGCGAGTGTGCAAGAAGATGGCGAAGTCATGGATCATTTTCGGTTCCCAGATATAGTCTTATGCCCACCCAAATCCAAATGATTGATCAATAGAAGGGAAAGTCAAAATATAGATGTATGGGGGGCTTCGACTTGATAGCCCTATATGATGTTGATGAAATAATAATGCGTGGCGGTGACTGAATTGTTGTCTCCAAGTTTACTTACTATAGGAAGTGAGAGCATTTTGAATGTTGAGAAGCTGCTGCGGTCATTGCACATGCGGTGTGAGGCTCCAGAATCCATGACCCACTTCAGAGCGGCAGTGGCCGCATCAGCGCCAGCAGCACAGAGAGGAAAAGCAGTTAGTCAGAAGGAATTGCAGTCATCGGTCGTAGCAAGAGCTCCTTTAGCAGTCGCTCTCTTCACTTACCACCACTCTTGTATATGTTTGCAGGAGATGCAATCGACTGTGATGTGGCCAGGGAGCCTGAACAGGAAGCAAATGCGCTCCTCATTGTTTCCTCCCTCCTGAGCGCGATTCCGCTTCCTGGATGCATCTGTAGTCTGGGTGTAATTTTACTATAGGTACACTTACTCTCATGGCTATCTTCTGTTCCACCGGTTCCACTGGTTCCACCGGTTCCACTGGTTCCAGCGAGTCCACTGAGTCCACCGCATCCACCACATCCTCAGTGTCCACCACGCCTATAGCCTCAGCCAAGGTAGCCGCCATGTTGGGAACATAGAGTGGCCTCCGGGGTTGCATCTCCAGCTGCTTTGGTAGGGCCGGTTCTAGTATCATCTTCTAGGAGGTGATACATGGCGTCTTCGGGTGTGGGCCAGGTTCTTCGATCCATCAGGACCATCAATATCATCGGATACGGGGATGCCAAGGATGTGGATATTTGCATGTGGAAAGGTCGATCAGTGATTGCATCCTGTGTATGGTTGAGTCGTGTGCTGTAGTTGCCAAGCGTGGCGAAGTATGCGTTCAGTGGTTTGTCCACCTTATGTCGGCAAGAGCGGAACTGGCGAAGGATGTCCTGTCTGCCAATAAACGATCGGGTGGTGTCCAGACAGGTTTCTATTGTATTCCACATCTTGTGAGGGTTCCTCATTCCCTTGGCGATACACCGTACTTCGGGGGTACAGGAAAGTCTGATCATAGACGAAGCTTCGGCTTCCTCATCCTTCCAATGATCATAGTTGTCGTCATGGTCGAAATCAAGGGGCTGCAGTTTAGGATCATCTCCGCTGATGATTGTGTATGCTCCCATGGCTGATAGGATGAGTATCATGTTGTCTTTCCATTCATTGTAGTTTGCATGAGTGAGCTCAGGGATGTCGCCCCACCTGGTCTTGTTGAAGGCGGGTTTGGAGGAAGTCATCAAGGAAGACATTGTGAGATTGTGGAGATGGTGTTGAGTTTTAGTGCTGTTTATGCGGCTGTTGCAACGGTGACAAGGTTTAGGGCTCTTTTGATGATCGTGAGAAATAGGATTTTATATGGTAGCGATAGCCGGGCTCATAACCTGTTGAATTACTGATTGCTAAAGAAGCTTAATTCTACTATCTAAGAGGGCCACAAGGCCATATATATATACGGTACGAGCACGTACGTACTCATCTAAATGGAGAGACGGCTGAGCTCCGTCAGCCCGTATCAGAGCCATCTCCGTCAGCCCGTATCAGAACCAGCCCGTCAGCCCGTATGAGAGCCAGCCCAGTCAGCCCGTATGAAATCTATTTATGCAACAGCCACCGTCGTGATAAATCGAGTCATTTTCTGTGAGTATAGTCGCGGTAGTACGTAGTGTTTAGGGGTTCACGCATCTGAGTATGGACCATCAGCGACAGTGCCAATGGACTATAGACTAAGCTACTCACACACATGCAGCTTATAAGAAGGTTCCCGAGGTGAATTGCTCTTAGGAGCATATAGTCGAGCGCATCTAAGAACTTGACAACTTGAAGTCGAGTACATCTAGAGCATGCAATCAAATGCACTTGAGAGCATGGAGTCAAACGCGCTGGCACTTGCGAGCTTGGAGACGAGCGTATTCGGGAATTTGAAGTCGAGTGCACCTGGAGCGTGCAACTTGAGGGAACGGAGTTGATCGTATTTGTGAGTTTGGAGACATGTGTACTCGGGAGCACAGAGGTGAATATACTTGGGAATATGGAGTGGGTGCACCTGGAGTGGTCGAGCGCACTTGAGATGTAGTGAATGTCATCGGGTTTCTTTATTTGCTTGGAATTGAATTATATTTTATATACTACATGTATTTCATTCTCGGGTTTGTCGGATAAATCTCGCTCGCCCCAACTTGTCAGGTTTGTACGTACTGCCGGGCCATTGCCCCAATGGCCTTGGGCGAGCCCAGTCTCGTCCTGCTCGCCCGAATCCCTCAGCCGCCCCACGCACTACTACGACCTGCACATGAGTATACGCCCTTCCCCCCCCCCAATTTTTCGTGCCAACCAGACTCATACCCCTAATTTTTAGAGTAGCCTATTCTCAATCTATCAGTATTACATAGCTTTCACTAATAACCCTAACCGGTCATAAGGTGCAACAGAAAGCAGTACCGCAACTCTGGGAATGGTGAGAGTTGGATGCAATATTAGACGTACAAATTCGGTTGGAAAGAAGATTCCAAAAAGGCACAACTTCACGATAATTGAATCAAACACCATATAGCGAAGACGCTTGCTCGATTATAGCGGGCATGTCGGCAGAACCTCCCATTCAAAAGTAAATCTTATTTGTCTCATATTTCCCCTCATGATCTCATTCTTTAATATCATTCTCCTTATCTCCCATAAAGCCGAGGATATGACGGCTTCTAGAAACTATTTCCACTGGAGGAGATCAGCTGTTGAGAGGGACATTTGACCTCGTGTATACGGTTTGCACAATAAAGTTAGAATAGATATAAACCTTAATGCCTCACATTCCCGTGCATGCTCGTTAGAGAATTAAGTTTAATTTGAATCTAAAAACAGCCTTTCACAATAAGCTTTTATCTACTACCATTAAATCCCATAAGCACATCCAAGATTGTAAAGAAAACCTTCCATAACTCGTCATACTGCTCCCAGCCAACTTGACAAGACTTACAACAAGCAAGCTCGTTATTAAACATTACTTACTGTCAGTAAGCCTTAACTATCCCGTTTCTACCTAAAGAAACAAGCCGTAGGAGTCGCTAACGTAGTCGCGGTAGTCAAAGCAGTTGCAGTGGTGGTAGTCGAGAGTGTGCGAGTGCGGGTTTCGATCCGAGTCATCAAAGTTGTATCAGTTGCGGTGGTTCTCAACGTCATTGTTAACACCTCTTCACAAGGGCCTATAGTGCCAGGACCAGTACCAGGACCCGTAGCGCCAGTACCAGTACCAGTGCCAGTATCAGGACCCGTAGCGCCAGTATCAGGGCCAGTACCAGTTCCACCAGTGCCAGTTCCACCAGTGCCAGTTCCACCAGTGCCAGTTCCACCAGTGCCAGTATCAGGAGCAGTACCAGGACCCGTAGCGCCAGTATCAGGGCCAGTACCAGTACCACCAGTACCAGTTCCACCAGTGCCAGTTCCACCAGTGCCAGTATCAGGACCCGTCGCGCCGATATCAGTACCATTACCAGCACCACCAGTACCTGTTACACCAGTTCCAGTTCCACCAGTACCAGTATCAGGACCCGTAGTGCCAGTATCAGTACCATTACCAGAACCACCAGAACCAGTGTTCCCGACAGGCCGGGCCGGCCCGCAGTTGGGCCAGATGAGGCCGTTTGATTTGAGAAACTGCGCGGGCCAGGCCGATGATTTGACAGCCTGGGGCATAACTGTGGGTGACTGGGCGGACTATAGGCTTTTTAGTGGGTTGTTTGTTGTTGTATATTCTGACTGTATTCACTCTTACTAGAGTATGACAGGACCTAATAACCCCTCCGCCTCCGGGCGAGCTGGCTAGATGGCGGAGACTTTTTAGTGGGTTGCGTATGATGACAGTCAGTGAATGGTGACTTACAATTGATAAGCTGTGAAGTTTCTCGTAGTCGCTACTGTGATTAGTAGTGCAAGGTGACATCTCGCCCGAATGGCACTTGAGGTTCTTAGCATTCCAGCGATGTCAACTGAACCAGAGAGTCTTCAGCGGAGCGAAAATCACAATTTCAGACCATCGATGCCGTCTTGGTGATAATATAATTGAGGCATTAGAGTGCTATAAGTCGTGGGAACGAGAGGGTCTAATTTCTGGAGTGCATTCTGAGATCAATGAGATGGAGCATATGTTGGAGGCATTGTATCAGGAATCGATGGCCAAGGAAAAGTAGACTCTTGGAAATGTATTACTAGGTGTACCAATTTGAAGTTCAACGCCTGGACCATAGTTACCTATAGTTACCTGTAGTCAAACTGCAGGCTTTTCGAACTATGGTTTACCTAGGCACCTGCAGTTCCCACCTGCTCAAAGCCTGCAGGCGTGGGCCGCTCCAATGGCCTGGCCTGCGATGCGCGGGCCCGGCCGGGCTTATTCTGAAACTGGCCCGCCTGGCCCACC
>Ga0307515_10021732_pt1 | contig 11354 bp, 11 predicted proteins | sample 17_EM_MG_FD_194513 | JGI IMG/M metagenome (GOLD analysis project Ga0307515, IMG submission 194513) | Populus trichocarpa ectomycorrhiza microbial communities from riparian zone in the Pacific Northwest, United States - 17_EM | ecosystem: Host-associated > Plants > Roots > Unclassified | place... | reverse complement strand
CAGGTCCAGATGGTTGCAATTATGAGGTAATTTTGGTGGAGGCGGCGGGAGTCGAACCCGCGTCCGAAGATGGATCAGGACGAGCTTCTACGCGTGTAGGCACGCCATTTGAGGGTCTCGCGCTCGCCGGCGGCGGCCGGCCTGCGAGCGCGACAAGCTAGCGTTGTCTCGGCCTCCTTGTGCTAGCGGGTCAGGAGGCCCAGCCTGATTGTGTCAGTGCTCTGTAGCTACAGACGGAAGCTGCAGGCACCGTCGTTACCTGGTTTTATCAGGCAGCGAGGGCAACAGCGTTATCGTTCGCAGTTGCATGGTTTGCCCCTTTTTACGTGGCCTGGGGCGCCACGACGCGCGACCCGAACGTCGCCATCCCCGTCGAAACCGTTACGCCCCCAATTTCAAAGAACAGTCTGGGTTGACTATGGGGCGTGGTCGGGGTCGGGTCAACCCCGGGAAAGCTCGGAGGCGGCCGGCAAGTGGCCGGGCCGCAACGGCTCAGCTGGCGAGGAACGCGAGGCGGACGGGGCGGCCGAGGTCGAGATCGTCGCCCTGCGGGTCGATGGTACCGGCGGGGAGCCGGGCGGCGAGGGCCCGTGAGGCAGCCTCGAGCTCGGTGGGGGTGGTGGCGTCGAGCACGGCGCCGGCGGCGTCGAGCACGCGGATCGAGAGCGTGACGGCGTCCTCGAGCAAGGCGTCGAAGGTGCCCCAGGGGCCGTGGAGGTAGAGCGGCCGGGAGGCCTCGATGGCGGCGGGGGTGGCGATGCGCTTGCCGAGCGGCGTGCCGAGCAGCCAGGCGTGGGACGCGTAGCCGCGCACGAAGCTGGACAGCTCGCGCGGGGTCGGGGCGGTGCCGAGGGCGTCGGCCCAGGCCTCGCGGAGCAGCTGGTTCATGCGGGCGTCGAAGTGGCGGGCGAGGTGGATGGCGAGGTGCCCGGTGATCGCGGGCATGCCCATGGTGTTGCGGCCGAGGTAGCGCTCGTGGAAGCAGAGCGACTGGAACTTCTCGACCTCGCGATGCGAGTGGTCGTGGCTGCCGCCGGCGGGGAAGGCGCGGGCGAGGGCGTTGATCAGCGGGTGCAGCGCGCGGTCGATCGCGCAGTGCGACGCGAGGCCGAGGGCCATGGCGGCGAGATCGTCGTCGCGCTCGCGGCGCGCGATGGTGAGCAGGCTGCCGAGCAACGCGACGGCGCCGCCGTCGTGGATCCGGGCGCCCCAGGGCGATGGCCGGGCGGGCAGGTGGGTGAGGTAGCGGATCACCTCGGCGGCGTAGCGATGGAAGTACGCCAGGTCGGGGACGAGGGCGCCGAACCGCGCGGCGTCGTCGCGGCGGACGAGGCGGCGCCGCACCGAGGGAGCGAGCGCCGGCGACGCCATGGCCTCGCGCAGCGCGATGAGGTGGATTCCCTCGGCGGGCATGCGCGCACCATAGCGTTTCGGTGGCGCGGCGCGCGGGCGCGGTGGCGCGATCTACGCGCTGGCCTCGGCGGCGGGGCGGATCGGCGCGGCGCCGAGCTCGTGGGTGGCGAACGCGGCGAGCTCGGGCCACTGCGCGGTGAGCCAGGCGGTGCCTCGTGCGTCACCCAGGTCTCGGCCATGGGGAAGTGGACCACGTCGGCGGCGACCGCTGCAATCGGCCGCGCAGGCGGCGAGGGCGTGCCGGTGTCTGCCGGCCGCTGGCGTCGGCACCACAGTCGCGAGCTCGACCTCGCGGCTCGACCGCGATGCCTGTCCAGAAGCGGACGCTTCGATGCGGCGTGCCATGATGAACGCCAGGATACGCGCCGGCGAGGAGCGGCCGGATTTCGCCGAGTTGTGACGGGCACGAGGGCTGCACCGCGACGAGACATGAAGCGTCTGGGACTCTGTGCTGTGGTGATCGCGCTCGCCGTCGCGGCGTGCGGAACAACGAACCTGTACTCGATGACGGACGACGTCGACCTGACGTGGGACTTCACGCTCACCCCGCGGCGGTTCGAGGACAATCTGCACTCGCCGTACGTGCGCGGCGCGGAGGTGACGGTCTACGCGAGCTCGAACGACGACGGCGAAGATCTGAGCACCTGGTCGATCGAATCGTCGGACCCGTCGGTGTTCCGGATCGACACCGAGGTGACGGCGGCGGTGGCTCGCCAGCTCGCGGTCCGCGGCCGCGCGGTGGGCGAGGGCACGGCGACCTTGACGTTGCGCGACGAGCGCGGCGACGCGGTCGGGCACGGCGTGGCGGAGGTGCAGGTGCCCCAGGCGGTCGAGCTCGACGCGCACGGCTCGCTGATCCTCGGCCGCGCCGACGAGGCCCCGGTGATGGAGGTGCGGATGCTGGCGGGCGGCGTGGCGACGTACCTGGTGCGGTACCGCCGCGACGGCCACGAGCTGCACGGCAACGGCGTGCTGTCGGCGATCACGCCGGCCGGGTTGACGGCCGAGGCCCGGACCACGTTTCTGTTCGAGAACCGCGAGTGGCTGACCCTGCACGCCGGCGCCGAGGGCTCGACGACGCTGGAGCTGCGGGCGGATCAGGTGAAGGTTGCGACAGTGGACGTGGCCGTGGTGCCGGAGACCGCGATCACCGACGTGGTGGTGCTGACCGAGTCGGAGCGCGCGCGCAAGGACGGCGAGTGGCTGGCGGCGCTGGCGCAAGCCTACGACGGCAACGGCCAGCGGGTGTTCGGCGTGGACTACGCCTGGAACGTCAACGGCGCGGTGCAGACGGCCGACGGCGATCTGTATCGCTACCAGTTCAAGACCGGGCAGTACGCGATGGTCCGCGCCCAGCGCGGGACGCACGCCGACGAGGTGATGATCCAGTCGGGCGGCGGCCACGTGAGCTCGACGAACGACGTGGGCTGTGCGGCGGGGGGCGGCGGCGGTTCGCTGGGGCTGGGGCTCGGGCTCGTCGCCGGGCTGCTGCTGCGGCGGCGCGGCCGGTTACGATGATCGTGCGGCGTCGCCGTGCCACGGCGCGTCGAGGCCGGGGCGCCAGCGGAACCGGGGGCCCAGCGGGTGCGGGACGCCGAGCGCGATGTCGGCGATGATCGCGCCGATCACGGGGGCGAACTTGAAGGCGTGGCCCGAGCCGCCGGTGGCGACGGTGACGTTGGCGCGCTGCGGGTGGCGATCGATCCAGAAGTGGGCGTCGCGGGTATCGCAGTAGACGCACAGCCGGCGAGACACGATCGGCGCGTCGGCGAGCGCGGGGAACGACTCGCGCAGGAAGCTGCGCAGCGCGGTCTCCTGGGCGGCGGTGACGTGGCGCGGGGCGTCGGGCGGGATCCGGACGCCGGCGCCGTGATTGGCAATCTTGAGGATGCCGTCGTGCTGGATGGGAAAGCCGTAGTAGCCGGTGCGCGAGATGTCGGCGCCGAACACCGGGAACCGGGCGCTGTCGAACGGCGCGCGGTCGGCGGGGCGGAGGTGGAACACGGGCTGGCCGACGGCGCGGAGGTCGCCGGCGAGCTCGGGCACCAGGAGCGAGGTCCAGGCTCCGGCGCACACCACGACGCTGTCGGCGGGGATCAGCGCGCCGCCGGACAGGGCGCCGTTGTCGACGATGCGGTGGATCGGGCAGTCGCCCAGCACGGTGACGCCGGCGGCGATGGCCTCGGCGAGCAGGTAGGCGACGGTGGCGCGGGACTCGGCCCAGCCGCCCTCGCGGTGGAAGTAGCCGTCGGTGTAGGCGCCGGGGCGGTAGGCGGGGAACCGCGCGGCGATCGCGGCGGCGTCGAGGCGCTCGATGTCGTGGCCGCGCCGGTCGAGCAGGGTGAAGCTGTCGTGCTCGAAGCCGCCGGGCTGCATCGACTGCTGCGTGAGAAATGCCACGCCGGTCTCGTGGAACCGCGGCACGGGCCAGGTGGTGTTCCAGCGGCGCCAGCCGTCGAGGGCGCGCTCGGCGAGCGCGGTGTAGTCCTCGTCGGCGCCGTAGTCGGCGCGCACGATCTTGCTGATGTCGGTGGATTCGGCGAGCGGATGCGGTAACGGGCCGGGATCGACCAGCGTGACGTCGCAGCCGCGGGTGGCGAGCTCGAGGGCCGAGGTCACGCCGAAGATGCCACCGCCGATCACCAGGACGCGCACGAGCCGACTCTACACAACCTGCCGGCGGGGAGGCGAGGACCGCCCGGATTGACGGTCGCCTCACGCACGGCCGGCGGCGGGCGATCGACTGCGTCCCGCTGCGGCAGGCGGTCGGCGTCAGCGCCGGGCGCCGTGCTTGTCACGACCGGGGGGCGCTGATACGTAGGGCCATGCAGGCAGTAGCAGCCGCGGGCTCGCTGGTCATGATCCTGGTGATGTCGGCGACCGTGCGCGCGGCACCGTGCGCAGATCCGGTGGCGTGCGCCAGGGCATGCTCGGCGCGCGATGCCGCCGCGTGCATCAAGGCAGCGGAGGCCTACTTCGACGGCAACCACGTGCCGCTCGACGCCACGAGATCGCTCGCGCTCGCGAAGACGGCGTGCGACGCGGGCGATCCGGAGGGTTGCAGCTTGCTGGGCTGCCACTACCAGGACGGCGTGGGAGGCGCGTGGCAGCCCGCGCTGGCGGTGGCGACCTACGAGAAGGCATGCCGCGACGGTTCCGGCCTGGGGTGCTTCAACCTCGCCGGCATGTACGCGGGCGGGCACGGCGTGGTCGTCGACGACGACAAGTACCGGGCGTACCGCAAGCTGGCCAGGCAGCGATGGCAGGCGGCGTGCGACGGGACGGCGACACGGTGGTGCACGCCGCTCGCCGGGATGGTCGACGACGACGGCGAGCCGGAGGTCGCGATGAAGCTGCTCGCGCGGGCGTGCGACCACGGCGACCGGAACGCCTGCGTCGAGTCGGTGAGGCGCGGGCTGATGAAGGGCACGGTCAAGCCCGACGCGGCGCTCGGCGAGGCGAGCCGGCAGTGCCAGGCCGGCAACGGTCACGGCTGCGGCGTGGCCGGCGCCATGCTCGTCGTGGGCGAGCACGGCGTGGCCCGGGACGCCCGGCGCGGCTTCGAGCTCGAGAAGCGCGCCTGCACGCTCGGCGAGAAGTTCAGCTGCGCGGGTGCCGGCAGCGCGTACGCGGCCGGCGAGGTCGTCGCGAGGGACGACAAGCTCGCGAGGCGCTACTTCGAGATGGCCTGCGATCGCCGGCTGGCACGCGCCTGTCTGGCGATCGCGCAGGACGGCGTATCGCAGCACGACACGAAGCGAGCGGTCGAGTTCGGGCGCCGCGCGTGTCAGATGAACAACGGCGAGGCGTGCGAGCTGGTCGCGACCACCCAGCTCGCGGCCGGGAACGACGCCGACGCGATCCGATGGGCGACGGAGGCCTGCCGGATGGGGCGCAGCACGAACTGCGGCGTGCTGATCGAGCGCGATCTCGAGCTGCCGGTGCCGCCGCACATCAAGCCGCAGCTGTACTCCGAGGGCTGCAAGGGTGGCGTCCAGGCGGCGTGCAAGCACGTCGCGAAGTGAGCGCTACCGGGGCGGCGCGACGCCGGTGCGGCGCGCGATCGCGACGCGATCGGTCTGCACGATCCGCGACGCGAACTCGGGCGGCAGCAGCTGGTGGGCGGCGTCGAGCGTGCTGACGTCGCTGGCCAGCGCGAAGCCGCGCGCGGCGAGGTAGCCGGGCAGCTCGTCGGGCTCCCAGCCGAACCGGAACGGCTCGCCGAGCCGCTGGACCACGGCGCGGACGGCGCGCACTGCGAGCGACCGGGTCAGCCGCGTCCGGGTCATGTAGGTCAGCGCGAGCTCGGCGCCGGGGGCGCTCCACGATGCGATCGCGCGCACCGAGGCGTCGATCGCCGCCTCGGTCAGGTACATCGTGACGCCCTCCCAGATCGTCAGCGCGGGCGCGGCGGGGTCGAGGCCGGCGTCGCCGAGCGCGCCGGGCAGATCGTCCATCGGGTGGGTCTCGAAGTCCCACGCGAGGTAGCGCGCGGGCGAGATGACGCCGAGCCGCTCGAGCACGGTGCGCTTGTGGGCCTGGGTCGCCGGGTGATCGACCTCGAGGACGAGCGCGCCGGCGAGCTCGGGCAGCCGCAGCGCGCGGCAGTCATAGCCGGCGCCGAGCACCACGATCTGGCGGCCACCGGCGGCGACGAAGTGGCGCACCGCGTCGTCGATGAGCCGGGTCCGGACCTGCATGTAGACGATCCACAGCGACAGGCCGGGGACGCGGGCGATGGTCTCGGCGCGGTCGGGCCGGGTGGCGCGGGTGCGGTCGACCAGGCGGGCGATGCTCGGCGAGGCGAACGCCAGGCCGTAGGGGTCGTCGGCGAGCCGGGCGGCGTCGGGGAGCAGCCGGCCCATGCCTCGCGCAGCCGCGACCCACTGGGCGGTGCGGCTCGGGGCGTCGTCACGCATTGCGGCGGGTGATCTTGTGCGCCATGGCGCGCGGCCGATCGCGGATCTCGTAGTCCTCGCCCTCGACGGCGAGCCGGCCGTCGTGCTCGCGGATGAACACCATGTCGTAGGCGATCTCCTCGTCCTCGAGCTTCTCGATCCGCACCCGGTCCGGATGGTCGCTGGCAAACCCGACCATGCCGTTGAATGTCACCAGGTAGGCGCCGATGCCACCGCCGGGGTCCGGAGCGGTCTGCTCCAGGATCGCGGAGCTGTCCATCTGGATGACCGCGCCGTCGTCGAGCTTGATGACCGTGACCTGCGCCTTGTAGCCATCCCCCGGGACCCCATCGGTCGCCAGCCACTTGATCCGCATCGCCTGGTCGCGATCGAGGCGAAAATTCACGAGGACGTTGGGCTCGCTCATCGCGCGCAGAATACCCAAAATCTGCTAACGAAACGTGTATGCGCTACCTGCATACGATGATCCGGGTCCGCGACCTGCCTGCCGCCGTCCGCTTCTTCTGCGAAGGACTCGGGCTGACCGAGGTCCGGCGCCGCGACTATGAGCAGGGACGGTACACCCTCGTGTTCCTCGGCGAGCACGGCGAGGGCGACTCGCCGCAGCTCGAGCTGACCCATAACTGGGATCACAAGGACGCCTACACCGTCGGCCGGAACTTCGGTCATGTGGCGTACGAGGTCGACGACGTCTATGCCTCGTGCCAGCGCTTCATCGCGGCGGGCTACCCGATCAGCCGGCCGCCGCGCGACGGTCGCATGGCGTTCATCCGCTCGCCCGACCTGATCTCGGTCGAGCTGCTCCAGCGCGGCGCGGCGCTCGCCCCGGCCGAGCCGTGGACGACGATGCCCAACGTCGGCGAGTGGTGATGACCAAGCCGGCCGCCGACGTCATTCGCGTGATCGCCACCAACCGCAAGGCGACGCACGACTTCCATGTCCACGAGCGGCTCGAGGCCGGCATCGCGCTGGTCGGCTCGGAGGTCAAGAGCCTGCGCGAGGCCAAGGTCACGATCGCCGACGGCTGGGTCGAGATCCGCAAGGGCCAGGCCTACGTCCACGGCATCCAGATCAACGAGTACGCGCAGGCCAACCGCTGGCAGCACGAGGTGGCGCGGGTCCGCAAGCTGCTGCTCCACCGCCACGAGCTCGACAAGCTCGCCGGCAAGACGCTGATCCAGGGCTACACGCTGATCCCGCTCGGGCTGTACTTCAAGGGCGCGCGGGTCAAGGTCGAGCTCGCGCTGGTGACCCACAAGAAGCAGCACGACAAGCGCGCCGCCAAGCGCGCCGCCGATGACAAGCGCGAGATCGATCGCGCGATGAAGCGGTACTGAGCGGACGGCGCAGCATCGGCTTCGCCGTGAGGTCGAAGCTGCAAAATTCGCAATAATTTGCGCCGGTTGCGTCTCTCCCTGAGAGTCGTCGCCATGCAGGCGGCCATGACCATCACACCGACGATTTCAAAACCGCTGACGTGGAAGGAGATCTGCCAGCGCTACCCCGATGAATGGGTATGCCTCGTCGAGATCGATCGCATCGAACCGCAGAACTTCGAGTTCCGCACCGCGCGTGTCGTGAGCCACGGCAAGACACGGCGCGAACCGCTCGATCAGGCCAGGCCGTGGCGCGAACACTACAAGACCATCGGCCACTACTTCACGGAACGCGGTGACACGAACGCGGAGCGAGCCGCGCTCGAGTTCGTGCGCATCGACATCCCGATGGGGATGCCGCTGTTCCTTCCACTGCACGGCGTCGAGGTCTCGATCGATGTCTCGGGAGACTCGTTCACGGTCGAGCTGGATGGTGAGCCATGACCCGGACCACTGCTTTCTCACCCCGGCGCGACCTCATCTATGTGTCGGGCGCGATCGAGGGGCCGCGCGGGGCGACCGAGCTCAGCCTCATCGTGGACACCGGCGCGACCCACACGATCATCGTGCCCGAGATCCTCGACGAGATCGGTTACAGCGCACGAGATGGGCTTCGCAGGAGCGACATCACCACCGCGATCAGTCGCGAGCAGGGATACACGTTGCAGGTCGCCCGGTTCGCCACCCTCGGGTTTGCGATCGATCCCTTCATCGTCCACGTCTTCGACCTCGAGGAGGCGAGCCGGTTCGACGGCCTCGTTGGCCTGAACTTCCTGCGGCTGTTCAACTACGAGGTCCGCTCCGCCGAGGGCCGGATCCTGCTCGAGAACCTCGCGCCGCTGGCGGCGTGAACGGCGCGTCGCAGCCCGGTGACAGCCGCGCGGGAGCGCGGGCCTCGCGGGAGCGCTTGCATTCGCCGCGCGGGCATGCATAAACATGCATGAGATGTATAACGTGGCGATCTTCGGCGCCGCCGGCTATGCCGGCCTCGAGCTGGTGAAGCTGCTGGCGGTGCACCCGGGCGTGCGGATCGCGTGCGCCGCGAGTGACGCGCGCGCCGGCAAACCGGTCGACGACATGACCGGGACGCGGACCGGCCTGGCCTTCGTGACGACGAAGGCGGCGCTGGCGGCCGAGGCCGACGTGGCGCTGCTCGCGACGCCGCCGGAGGGCGCGGTGGAGCTCGCGCCGCAGCTGGTGGGCCGCGGCGTCCGCGTGGTCGATCTGTCGAACGCGCATCGCGCCGACGGCAAGGCGGTGTACGGGCTGACGTCGCTGTTCGGCGGCGAGGTCGCCGGCGCGGCGCTGGTGGCGAACCCGGGGTGCTACGCGACGGCGGTGATCACGGCGCTGGCGCCGGTGGTCCGGCACGCGCTGGTCGAGCCGGCGATCGCGGTCGCGGCGGGGTCGGGGGTGACCGGCGCGGGGCGCACCGCCGACGAGGCGATGTCGCTGGGCGAGATGTACGGCGAGGTCCGCGCGTACAAGGTGCTGCGGCACCAGCACGTGCCGGAGATCGAGATGGCGCTGGCGCGGGTGGCGCCGGGACCGGCGGCGCGGCCGCGCGTGGCGCTGACCACGCACCTCTTGCCGGTGGCGCGCGGGATCTTCGCGACGGCGACGGCGCGGCTGCGCGCGCCGATCACGACCGAGGAGCTCGTCGCGCGCTACCGCGACGAGTACGCCGGCGACGCGTCGGTGGCGATCGCCGCCACGGCCGAGCAGGTGTCGCTGCGCCGCGTGGTGGGCACCAACACCTGCGCGGTCGGCGTCGCGTCGGAGGGCGCGACCGGCGGCTTCGTGGTGATCACCGCGGCGATCGACAATCTGCTCAAGGGCGCGGCGGGGCAGGCGGTCGAGAACCTGAACCTGATGCTGGGGCTCGACCGGATGACCGGCCTGGCTCACCTGGCGAGGCACGCGTGAAGCTGCCGCGCGGGTTTCGCTTCGCCGGGGTCGCGGCCGGGATCCGGCCGAGCAAGCCCGATGTCGCGCTGTTCGTGTCGGATCACGACGCGGCGTGCGCCGGCGTGTTCACGGTCAACCGCGCCAAGGCGGCGCCGGTGGTGGACGCCGAGCGCCGGCTGCCATCGGAGCGGATGCGGGCGATCGTGGTGACCAGCGGCAACGCCAACGCGCTGACCGGCGCGGCCGGCATCGAGGCGGTGGACGCGGTGCTGGCGGCGACGGCGGCCGCGCTGGGCGTGGAGCGCTCGCAGGCGGTGAGCGCGGCGACCGGCGTGATCGGCATGCGGTTGCCATTCGAGAAGGTCGTGGCGGTGATCCCGCGGTGCGTCGCGCAGCTGGGGCCCGATCCGGGGCCGGCGGCCGAGGCGATCATGACCACCGACACGACCCGCAAGCTCGCGTCGCGCACGATCGAGCTCGACGGCCGGACGGTCACGCTGGCCGGGATCTGCAAGGGCTCGGGGATGATCGCGCCGCAGCTGGCGACGATGATCGCGGTGATCGTGACCGACTGCGCGATCGACGCCGCGGTGCTGCACGCCGCGCTGCGCGAGGCGGCGCCCGACACGTTCGAGCAGCTGGTGATCGACGGCGACATGAGCACCAACGACTGCGTGTTCGCGCTGGCCAACGGCTGCGCCGGCAACGCGAAGCCGGCGGTCGGCAGCCCGGCGTACCGCGCGCTGGTCGCGGCGCTGATCGATCTGTGCGACGAGCTGGCCCGCGACATCGCCGCGGACGGCGAGGGCGCGACCAAGCGGCTCGAGGCCCGGGTGGCGGGCGCGCCGTCGCCGGAGATCGCGCGCGACGTCGCGCGGTCGATCTGCGGCTCGCCGCTGGTCAAGGCGGCGATGTTCGGCCAGGACCCGAACTGGGGCCGGATCCTCGCCACGGTCGGCGCGCGCGCGGGCTCGCAGGGCTGGGACCTCGAGCCGGCGCGCGCCTCGGTCGTGCTGCAGGGCACGGTGGTCTACGACGCGGCGCCGGCGGCGTTCGATCGCACGGCGCTCAAGGCCAAGCTGCGCGAGCCCGAGGTCGTGATCGCGGTCGACCTGCGGTCCGGCGGCGCGTCGGCCAAGGCCTACGGCTGCGATCTGTCGTACGACTACGTCAAGCTCAACGCCGACTACACCTCGGTGCTGTTCGAGGCGCCCGACGGCGGCGTGCGCAAGGACGACCGGCTGGGCAACTACTCGCCCGCGTTCAAGCGCGCGCTGCTGGTTCAGGCGCTGGGCTACATCTCGCGGTTCCGCGGCACGCGCTGCGTGATCCACTACGGCGGCGCGGCGCTGGGCCGCGACGCGCTCCGCCGGTCGTTCTGCGACGACGTGCTGCTGCTCCACTCGGTCGGGCTGTCGCCGATCGTGGTCCACAGCGGCGGACCGGATCTGGCCGACGCGCTCGAGCAGCTCAACGGCAGCGCCGAGCTCCCCGACGGGCTCCGGGTCACGCCGGGCTCGGAGCTGCGGGTGCTCGAGATGCTGACCGGCTCGATCAACACCGAGCTGGTCACGATCTTGAACCGCGCCGGCGGCCACGCGGTCGGGCTGTCGGGCAAGGACGCGGCGCTGCTGCGCGCCCGACCCCGCGGCGAGGCGCCAGGGGCCGGCGAGCTGGTCGACGTCAACAAGGCGTTCCTCGAGTCGCTGAACGGCCAGCACTACATCCCGGTGATCTC
>Ga0307515_10021731_pt1 | contig 11354 bp, 10 predicted proteins | sample 17_EM_MG_FD_194513 | JGI IMG/M metagenome (GOLD analysis project Ga0307515, IMG submission 194513) | Populus trichocarpa ectomycorrhiza microbial communities from riparian zone in the Pacific Northwest, United States - 17_EM | ecosystem: Host-associated > Plants > Roots > Unclassified | place... | reverse complement strand
GTCCTATATCAAATTGAACCAACAGTACCCCCCCCCCCCCCCATACAGCACTCCTTGCTTGAATGGATGCCCCCTGCTGGGCTAGGCGCTTCTTACTCCCTGTCAGTGCACCTCTGCCTGGATTTGTACTCCTGTATTATATTCTGCACTCTGTACTGCCTCATTCAGTTCTCCTCCTCTAATATACATGCATCTCCACTGGGATGGACTCTCCTCAATCACTGTTGGTGCTTGTTGGCCTGGACTTGCACTCCTCCATTTCATTCCACACTCCTCCATTATCTTCTATACTTTCCTTTTCTACCCAGCACTCCCCATCTAACACTCCTCTTTTACTAGTAGTTGCTCCCCTTTATCACCCAAATATATCATATTCCTTTTCAAATTCCATTTAACTGGCAGCTAGTTAACATCTCATTCCACCTTTGTCAGATATCACAAATCAACCCAAATAACATTGACATTCAATTTCACCCCCTTGCCAGATATGAATCCTTCGCAACTACAAAGTGCACCTCCAGCTTCATTCCACCAACCTGGAATTGAAAATTCCACTGTTCATCTGCCCGGATATAACCAAAGCAGGCGCAGATGAAATTGATAACACGTTGAATTGATATGATTTAATCACTTTGTAACATAATTGTTTAGATATACCTGCTTGTGTATTGGTGAATCAGTCTCCTATTTTTTGGTTACTTAATGTAGTCAGGCCAAAAATGCATTGTTGATAAAGATGTTAGCTAGTATAATAAGATTCAGAAGCTAATAATAAACAATAATCCTTGGATCATATTTACTGTCCAGGAATAGGCAAAGATTGTGTGCATCAAGACAGTGTTGGATAACACCAATGATCTGCCAAATGAATATCTGCAACAGCTCTGGCATCTGTAAGTATCAGTTTAGGATTCCCACATTGGTTGGGTGAGAGTCCCAGCTGCTTCGCAAATTCTCTCTGGCACTCCCATGGGGTTCCAACTTATCATAATCAGTTCTATCATACTCTGGTACCAGTCATTAGAAATTTATATTACTCCAAATGCTATCTAGAATACCTTTCTGGGATCTAATTCTATCCTGAATATAACACTTTTAAGTCAGTACACTACCTCCTGTCATACACTGCTGGATGCTTAAAGTGACTATAATGTATTTTGCTGATATCCTAAGTACAGCACCAAGTATGCATCCTGGTACACATCCAAGTACACTCTCAAGAACATTACTGAGTCTGGTTGCCAGTACTCTCAAAATTGTACTTGATAGTATACCCCCAAACTGCTGGACTGTAATATTCCATACGAACTTATAAATACACCCCAACGTATACTTCAAACTACACATCTCAGTCACACCCATGTATACTGCCATCTGTACACACTGGTTAACTTCTGAGTACACTCCCAAGTATGCTCCCAATTGCACTCCATGGATCACTTCTAGCCTTCTAGACTTTTGACTTCTAAATACCCTTTCATGAGGTATAATACACCCAATCTCACTTGACTATATTCTCTAATGTCTAGTCCTGTATACTCAATGCAGAGACTAGTAGAGTTGCTGGTGCCAGATACTGAAAGGTATAATGCAGATGACATATGGTAGACAGCATTTGATTAGCATGATGTGGTATATAGCATGAACAGTGTGGTGCGCAGTATGTATCAAATGGTATATAAGATGTGGTATGTAGTGTGTAGTGTATGGTGTATGGTGTGTGGTATGAGGTATGTGGTGTGTAACATCTGATATATAGCAAGTGGTGTGTGGCATGTTCCATATAGTGTGTGGCATATAGCATGTGGCATCTAATGTGTGGCAAATGATATCTGGCATATAGCATATGGCAGGTGGCAGGTGTTGAATGCTATATGCTATGTAGTATGTCCAATGTAACATGTGGTAATTAGTGTGAGGTATGTGAAGTGTATTGAGTATTGTACACTGTGTGTCAGGCACCACATATGATGGGGTTTGAGTTTGTGTTGCATATAGCGTGTGCTGTGTAGTATATGCTGTATGCTGTAGACTGTGTGACTTGTGATAGGTGGCTTCAGGTGTGTGATGTCTGGAGTGTAAAATGTGAGATGTAATACATGGCATGTGGAGTGTGTTGTATGACATATCGTGGGTAGTGTGTGGCATATGGGGTATAGTGTATGGCTTGTGCCATGTGAGTGTGACATGTGGCTAGTGGTATGCTGTGTGTAGCATGGAGTAGGTGGCTTGTCATGTAAATGATACAGAGTGTGGTATATGGGGTCAAACATGTGCAATAATGTGTCTGATATGTGGTGCATGGAGCATTCAATATCGGGTAAAGCATACATTATGTACTATTTCATGTGTGGCATATAATGTGTAGTATGTGGTGTATGACATATCATATATAGCATGTTGCATCCAGTGTGTAGTGTATGGTGTGTGTCATGTGGGGGACAGCATATATGAGCAAAATGTACATCAGTCAGAAAGCCGCACTCAAACCTCCCAGACATTCCACTTGACCTCCCCAGTGCTTCTCAGTACTTCAAAATTCTCCCAGGCCCTGCAAGAGCTAAGCAAAGCGCTCTCAGCCTGTGCACGAGCAACCTCAGGTGCCCTTGAAAGGACCTGCAGGTATGGACGTGCCTTCAGGATGCTCCTATATTTGACTTATAGGAGTGTGAAATTGAGAGGCAACTGAGACTTTGACACAGGGATGCGGGAGACTTCGAGAGCAGGTGAGACCTCTGGGAAACTCTCCGTGACACTTGGTGCCATATGCTCACTGCAGTGGTTCTGAGGGTTCCATAACCACAAGGCATTTTGTCAATCACAGTTGTCTTTGTTACAGTCACAAGATTTGTTACATCGTAATATGGCATGTATTATCTATCTAACTCACTCTGTATACATACATATGGTCAATCTTGCTGGAGACAGTACATGAGTGCAATCAGAGGAGAACCTGGAGATGCCGATTGAGTAAATTTCACAGTGCACTTGGAGGCCATTGTAGCAAGAAAATCCTTTTCTCACCACCACCACCATTAAGTTTGGCAGGGAACAGCCTTCATTGGGCATATAGAGATACAGGGATAATGGAGCGGTGCAGAGATACAGGGAAAATAGTGATTCACCGAGCAACAGGGAGTCGAAAGACATCATCTCATTATACGAACTCCATTCGAATACCATGTGAGCTCTTCCCTTCAGCTACACAGTGATCGCGTACACTTACCAACGTACTTGGAGTCCATGATTGAGCTTGGTTGGAGATGCCCTAGGAGGCAGAGAACACGTGGGTTGGGAGATACAGGTAGAGCCCATGATCCAGAGAGATCGGAAGAATATTGGAAGGTTGTTGTCCTAGAGGCAGTTGATCTGGAGGCGGTTGATCGGGAGGCAGTTGTGCGGGAGGCAGTTGATTTCGAGGCGGTTGATCTGGAGGCAGTTGATCTGGAGGCGGTGGATCTGGAGGCGGTTGATCTGGAGGCGGTTGATCTGGGGGTGTTTGATCTGGAAGCTGTTGATCTGGGAGCAGTCGATCTCGAGGCACTCAATCTGGCGGTGGTCGATCTGGAGGCGGTTGATCTGGAAGCGGTTGATCTGGAGGCCTTTGATCTGAAGGCATTTGGTCTGGAAAAGTTTGATCTGGAGGCGTGTGATCTGGAGGAGTTTGTTCCGGAGGCAGTTGATCTGGAGGTGGTTGACCTGGAGGCAGTCAATCTGGAGGCGGTCAATCTGAAGGCAGTCAATCTGGCAGCCGTCAATCTGGAGGCAGTTGCTCTGGAGGCAGTTGATGAGGAGGAAGGCTCGACAGGAGCTGAGACTCTATTCGGTGGTAAACTTGCAATAGAGGGAATGGACAGACTTGAGTTCATCAAGGTCCGCTGAGAGATGAGTGACTGGCAGGAAGCAGGAGTCAATTGATCAACTGATGATGCAGTACTCGGTGTATGCAGTACACAGTATATGCTGTACTTGGTGTTAACACATTATCATGGCATGGAGAGATAGAGAGGGATGACTTAACTATGCATTGTTAGCTGATAGTAGAGTGGAGGACGATAAAGAGAGAGACGCGAGGAGATTGGTATTAATTATAAGAAACAGGGACTTAAGGGAATTTTGTGTTCAGGACAATGTACCAATCCTAATACATTAGGTACAACCACTGATTCGGCAGGTTGTAACACCAATATGTGGTCTTCTAAACCAAAGCAGGCAAGTTGGATTGCAGATGCCTTGTATCCACTCATATCCTGCATATTGTTACCGTCTGCATTCCTCATCTTTCTTTCTCTTGCACCACTGTAACATCATTGCAGAGCACAAAGTGAATTCATCCCTGTCTATCTCTCCAATCTATGATTGTGAGGGAACTCTGAATACATAACAATCTGAGAACCGAATAATCCGAGTGGAGAATAATCCGAGTACAGCATACACCGAGTACCACAGTATGCACTGACGATTGTCTGATTGCCCTTCATTATCACGATGATGAGTAAACTGTGGAATGTAGCATGAGCTTCCGGCATGTCTCCCTGCAAGATTGACTACCTCGAGCCCGCTCTCCATGAGAGCTCAAAGGAAATGTCACCTTATCACACTCCCACTGTTTCGAGTTAACTATCTGATGGATACAGTCCCTGTACCGGGCGCGCTTACCGTTAACAGCCTCCAAGTACTCCTCAAATCTCCGCTCGATCACTCCCGCCAAAAGCTTCTCCAGACTCGCTTGATCATGGCCTCAGAGTGCATTTCACAGTTCACTCAATGATGGCCTCCAAGTCTATATCCAAAGTTGCTCAATTATGGCCTCCAGGTGCGCACAATCATAGCCAATCCAAGTGCATCTGCAAACTCACTCGATCGCGGCATCAGAGTGCATATCCATGTTCGCTCGGTTACATCCCCCAAGTGGATCACCACATTCCCTTCACGATGGACTCCGAGTGTATCTGTGAGTTCACTCGATTGTCATCTTTAGGCTCACCTCGTATTGCTCTGAAGCACCTTCTGCAGCCAGTCCAGATATGTCATGTGTAGATGGGTAGCTATATAGATACATAGATTCATAGATATGTAGATAAGAATACACATTGAATACTTGAGTTCGAAAAATCATTGAATGATAAGAAGTAGCTATGATTTCGAAACGCACCAGCAGCATTCCCAACAAGGATGAAGTTTTTCTCAGACTGCTGTTCAGTAATTTGAGGTGTTCCCAGGTTTGTTGTCGGTGCATTCAGATGCTACCAGGCTGGTCATTGGCACTCCCTGGATCATTCCTTGCGCTCACCGATGCTCCCCAGGTTGTTACCAGACCTCCTTTATTCATGCAGAGTTTTTGCCAGTGCTCCCAGGAGCACCAGTCAGCCATTGCATCAGTCCGGTAAACTCTGGAATTTGACCACCCTGGCATTCTGGTCCAATAACTCCCAGGCACTCCTGGAGGCTTCCGGTAACAAAAATACATTATGCTGACGTATAGTAGCCAAAATCTTATTGTCAATCTAAATCATAGTCTTCACCTCATCTTCAGCATAGCCACCAGCCACAGCAACATAATCCCACTGTACTACAGAGTCATGATGTTAGCAATCCCAGCTATATATCATACTAGAAAGGTTAATAATCAAATTCTGCAAAAAGTAGATCTAAGACTGAGATTCCTAAGCAGAATGTACTACCTTCATCACATTGATTACAGAAGGATATATGTGCACTCCATTCAAGATTGATGGTGATTATGGTAATGGTAATGGTAATGATAATGGTAATGGTAATGATAATGGTAATGGTAATGGTAATGATAGTGAAAGCACTTAGTTAAGAAGATTGGCTATTTCGATCTCAATATCAAAGTGTTAACAGATATTAAATTGGCTATCATTTTGTGTTACAACTAACCTCTAAAGCAGCCACTTATGATACTTTCGATGAGTGTGTCAGCATCAGAGAAGTCTTCTCCCTGTCTATACTACTTGAGATCCATCGACTGCCAACAATATATTGTTACATGGTATGAGATAAAGATGTAATGACCTGTCTGTGGATAACAATGAAGTATATATAATATAGGGGTGCAATGGAAGCTTGCTATAAGATACAGATCTATATGTATATATGTAGTACAGTCAATAGTCAATGTGCAATTCTGCCAATACTCAGAGGCAGGTGCCAATAGCATTATCAATAACATTACCAACATTAGCTCCAACACTGATATATCATTAACTGAATTTGAATGCTCTATGAAATGCTTAATATGAAAATATGAGAAGAAACACCATATAATGCCAACAAATTGATAAGATACAGAGTTAGTGACAATATACTAATTGCTAAAATGACACTAACTAATTGAGTTGAAACTAACTAATTAATATAAAAATAATTGATGATAGAGTAGAATATAGTAAGAGTGATATTGAAGAGCTAGGCTAAGATGATACAAATCAGATCCATATTCAACTGAGTGTGACATAGTGTATTCTACGACAACATCTGAGTAGGCCATAAGTGGTAATTACACGGTCATTCAAAGATAGTTCAATCCATTCTCTTGCCTGAAAGCTTTCCTCTAGATATAGAGGTATATAGTAGTACAATTGGTATATTGTAGGTGAATGATATCTTTTGTATATATATATTTGCCATTCTTCTAGGTATGCACATTGCATACTTTGTATATTATACTCAGTTTTAATATATATGTGTTTTCTTACCACACATCATCGGCAAAATTGCAAATTGACTACAGGCTGTGCTAGGTGTACATGCACAGATGCATGACTTATTGCAAGGTTCGTGCAGACCCCTGCATCATACACAGGCTATAGTGATTGATAGTCAATTTACAGAGATGTGCGCATTGGTGTATGGACCTGTATTCAGTGGGCGGCCAAATATGGATGTACACCTACGATTACTACCTGGAGTCTTCACTCTTATACCAGTACTGTGCACACGATTGCTGTGTGTCCACTTTATAGCCTGTTGGCGCTTTCGAGCCTGCTTGAGAGTCTGCTTGAATGCAGGTTTGAAAGCCAGCTTGGTAGCGTGTTTGATAGCCTGCTTGGGAACCTGCTTGGGAGCCTACCTGAATGCATGCATGAGAGTGCCACACTTGAGAGCAGTTCTTGAGAGAGCTGTACTTAAGAGCCATGCTTGAGACAGCTGCATATCAGGTGGAGTACAGTGTTCCACAGGAAGGTTCTGGCTGACAGAGAATTCTAAGTGTGTGGCAGGTTTAATGCTGACTTTGACATAGCCAACCTACATAACTGTGTGCTTTCAGTACCATCACTGTCACCATCACCAACACCATCATTTTCACCATCACCATCACCATCACCAACATGACCATCAGCTCTTCACTGAATGCACCCACATAGGCCCAAAATCAATGTGAAACTGGCTGCAAATTCCAAAGAGAAAACTGCATCAGAGATCTGCTCTCCCCATGATTCAATTGTCTACATTTGCGGCAGAATCTGAAGCTCCTGCTGTCAACACCATGAGGTTGAGCCATTGTGAGATCTTGTAATGGTGGCTGGGCTAAAGATAAGGTTCAGACTACCATATTGATGTATAGTATAATATCAGCCAATATACACTGTGTACGACCTACCACATTCCACCTGGCACACACCACCTGCCGCCTGCCCAAGACTGCCAGCCATACCCCACGAACCGTATCCCTCTTAGTGCCTGCCATCATTCCTGCAAGTGGCTGGTTACTGAAGTGTATGCTGGGAAGTGTACTTGAGAGTTTCTCAGAGGTGTACTGTGGAGTATCTTGGGAGCTTACTGAGTAGTGTATATCCAAACTGGCTGGGAGTGTGTCATCAAGAGAAATTGGGAGTGTACTTGGGAGCATGCTCAGGAGTTAACTTGGGAGCATCTTCTGAGATTGCTTCGGTGCATATAGTTATGCAGGCGGAGAGAGTGGAATCAAATGCAATTGGGAGTGGCATGAAGAACATGCCCGGGAGTGTGCATGAGGATGTACCCCACAGAGCACTGCATCAGCAAAATGTAACATGTTTTTGAAGTCATATTTGAACAACTCAGTAACTCTGAACAGCCACACAGATCCTTCCTGATGCTCCAAGATGTTCCCAGAGAGGCTGTATGCAATGCGATGTGCTCTCAGGCGCTCCAAGACTACTTCACCAGTGCTTCTCAATGCTCCAGAAGTTGTGGAACAGAATACAAGAATACCCTGAAGAGTGTATAGTTGACTTCAAAATACTACAAGATCAAACTATTAGGATGTGCAAATTTCAGAGCTATTGGGAGTATTGGCCACATCTCCAGAGTACTCCAGCGCACCTCCAACCTGAAGCGATGCTCTCCAGGAGTGATTATTATGATGATTATATCAAATAGTACAATTCAATTAACTATCTTCCTCCTGCAAATCTTGATGCAGGTGTTACTACTTGATATACAGTCCAGTAAGTATCTAAATCGACATGATGATTTACGAACCATATGATATCGATGCTATATGATACAGCATTCTTTCACAGTGGATGTGCCAGTCTGACAATTGCCCCGATAGGTTCATCATGCATCATATCTGTCCGTTTGGCAACCCAGATGAGCCAATCAACACAATCTACCCAACCATGTGGATCTTTGTACTGTGTTGGAATCACCACCACATATTCATGACCAGGAGGATGTAACATCCATCTTTGAGTGTTCTGGCATGTCTTAGAAATTTTCAATATTGAATTTCTGGCTGACAGGCGCACCTGAAATAGGAGAATCTTATTTGGTCGAGTCCAGAAAGCGTATAATACAGAATCAAGTGGGATTCAGCCGTGACAGGTGTTATCGAGGTCCCTCTCTGAATATAGGACCTAGATGCTATGGGATTCACGCACGATCCCTTGGGTGGTATTTGTATATTCTACCTTGCAATCAAGTCCCAGACACCCAACAGATGTAGGGCTGCGAGATAGTTAACAGTACTACAACAGCCCATTCTGAAGTGAAATGGATATACTGGCTTTGACTAAATTCAGATTATATCCAAGCACCAGTATACTCATGATGTATCCCCAGTCCTCTTTAATGTTTGGAAGGAATAGCTGTCCACAGTTGGGAATTCCGATGGCTTCTGTTGCATTTCTGATTGAGGTTAGTTTGATACTTCGGCACACTCCACAGACATGAGTTTCTCACAGATGCCGTAACGTTTGTGATACAAGGCAGCAAAATGGCTCTTCCTAACATTGCTGGAGGCATGAAAGATTGGCAATGTGAATATTCCACCATTTATCAGTGTCGGATGGTGCAATGAAAACATTTGCAGAGTCAATACTATACCAGCATTGAAGGGCAAGACATGACAGTGTCTCCTCCCTATAGTCAAGACCGGTACACTGGTCATTGTGCTTGAGTAACAGTCGACTGCATTTGACCTTGATGGAAGATCGATCTGCCTCTTTCATATTGCCGACATGTAGCAGTTCTGAAATACTGATTGTGAAATTGTGGCCAGATCCCAATCGAGGCTTTGACTCTGATATATGGCTCACAAGGTGAATCTTTGGACATCCAGAATTTAGTACATGCTGTTCAACGGTTTTCCAGAGCTCTAGATCACGAACTGCCGGCCATCAAGCTTCGAATATGATCAAGCACAGATACAGTTCCTTCTTGCAATCCGTGTAGTGTTAGCAACTGGTCCGGGTAACCTGCCAACCATCCAGGTTTGGACCTTGAAATCAGGTCATTTAAGTTCCAGACCCGTCCAAAAACCTGACCTGCTGCCCCTTGGCAGGCCAAACCTGCACCCATACCCGTCAACCCGCGGGTTCTGCCAGGGTTGGCTAGACCCATAGGTTCCAATCTCCGGTTCTGCGTGTCAGATTTCGCTATTTATTGTCGCATTCACATATGCAATTGTCAATCGCAAAATATTGACATTGCTACATCACTGTTTGCTTTTAACGTAATGGCCAACTTCATGATCAAAACGAACACAGACACGCGCCCTACCACATGCCGGAAATGAGCGTCAACGGAGCGTCAATGATTGTTGTTAGTGTATTCTGGGTAATCTGGGGGGCAACAGGTTGTACACTGTCATATACGAAGTATTGGCAGCGTTTAAAGTTCAAAGAGAAAGCGACACGCTCCCTACCTGTAACGGCACGGCGGCACGTGACCTGTCCAGGGGCGGGTAACACTCGCTTTCTATAGTTGGCTCGGCACAAGCCTTATATCTCTATGGATAATCTTACATTTATACTACTCAACAATATTGACATCCACGTGTGCAACCGTATCTACTGATATTCCTTCCTATGAGGCCATACGCAGGCGTATGCCTTTAGACTATTATCGCTCTTACAATTTCAGATACGTTTTGCATACGGGATTTCATGACTTACCCCTTTCCAACACGTCATGACACGCAATTTACATACGAGATATCATACAGATTTGAGAGCACTGATTGCATCAGCAAAGTGACTTCATATATCTATCGAATTGAGGTTAACGGTAACAGAGACAACTTCATGCGAATTCCAGAGTCCAATCGGCCAGAGACGCGTCACGACACTGAAGAACAAGAAATTGTCCGCATTTGGCAGCGACAGATTGCAAAAGCAAAGAGGCATGATATGTACACCCAATTGAGGTTGACAATTACAGAGATAATTCTTAGTGGATTCAAAGCTAACCGGCCAGGAGATGCGTCAGCGACCAAGTCAGTCGAAGTCAATTGCAACGAATTTATCATACGAGAACTCGAAGGCTATCAATCGCTATATCAATGATATTCGATAAGTTGCCTTCCAATTAAGTCAATTGACGATTACAGGGAGAATGCCAGAGCCCATACGTCCATAAGAGTCACGTCACCGCCCATGCCGAAGCTGGCCAGTCTCCAACGGCGGTTTACCAATCACAAGCGATGCACGTCGATCCACATCGCCGACGGCAGTTGATATCCCGATCGCCTTCTACACCACTGGATGGAGTCAGTTATGTTACGGAAGCTGCGAAGAAGCGTACCCAGGCACATACCTCGAACGAAGTGCACCAACGGAGGATCAGGGAGGATTTTCGCAATATGCATGATTCACAACTAGCGATGCCACCAATGGCAGTTCCAATCGCAATTACTTTCTGCAAGAGTCATCGGAATTATCTACATTATGGATGATGTTAGGAGTTTACTGCTGCGGCTACGGAAGTCGTACAAGGCTATTGTAAGGACGCGTACGCCTACGTCTAGCCGCAGACGTATGAGATGGTATACGGTTGCGCACGAGAGCGAGTGAGTATAGATGGAGAGTATAGTGGTAAGATATTCGATACTGATCTAAGTGTCG
>Ga0307515_10021728_pt1 | contig 11355 bp, 9 predicted proteins | sample 17_EM_MG_FD_194513 | JGI IMG/M metagenome (GOLD analysis project Ga0307515, IMG submission 194513) | Populus trichocarpa ectomycorrhiza microbial communities from riparian zone in the Pacific Northwest, United States - 17_EM | ecosystem: Host-associated > Plants > Roots > Unclassified | place... | reverse complement strand
ACGTGGTGAGAGGGTGACGAAGGAGTGACGAAGACGTGACGACGGTGTGAAACGTGGGTGAGACTCGATCTTGCTGACAGGCAAAAGGGGCGGACGAAACAATCCCAACAGCAGGATTTGAACATGGACTCTATTTCGTACCACCTTCCTGGCATCGGTTTCCTGTACACGTCCCGTTTCATTACTGCGAAGATGCTTGGCGGTCGTTCCAGAGACGGAGACGGAGTCGGAGACGGAGAAGCTGGGAACTGCAGGGGCAGGTTCAGAGGTGACACGCGGAGGTGCAGCTGCGAGGGCAAGACACTATCGATGCCGACCGCGACGATGGACACAATGCAAATGGACGAGGGGGTCGCGCACTGCGAGCTCGTTGGAGGGAACGGAATGTGCAGGGAGAGCACGGTCGGAGGGGGTTTGGGAGTTCGAGCGAGCGAGAGGAGGGCTTCCCCGCAAGCCCCGCAAGCACGCCGACGCCGACAAGGGTGTGTTGAGGTGTGGTTGCGGTATCCATGATGCTCTCTGACTCTGACGCGGTCGGTCTCAAGGCCAGCCATCAGCTTAACACTCGGGCGCTTATTTCGATCACTAGGTTCGATGTGCCTACAGATGCATCGAGTTCGCATGGGATGCGAAGGGAGAGCTCGACGACCAGGGAGGCGATGCGAGACATATAAAGAATATCGGAGGATACAAAAATCATGGGCAACAGCGGCAACAGCGGCAACAGCGGCAACAGCGGCAACAGCGGCAACACGTAAATCCGCCTAGCCTATCCCACCCATCCCCACCCATCCCCATTCCCATCCCTGGCAGTCACTGGTCTTCAAAAGCTTATCTCACACATCGAGAATCCACCGCCTAAATCGGCCTGACAAAGCTCCTGCTTTTGCAAAAGCCAGTCTCGCGCACATTGCCTCTTCCAATCCCACAGGGACATCTTAAACGGTGCACCATCCCTCGTAATAACCCTCGTCACCACTATCACTGATTACGAACAACCACTTGCGGTTTGTTGTGTTGAGGCGTGCTTGCGGTGCGATGAGGCGTGATTTTGAAATGCTCCCTGAGGGCTGCGGGCTGGTGGATGTTCACCTGGATGGTCACTCTCAGCGAGTAGGCAGTGCTGATTGAGCAGAGGACGTGGTTAGACCCCAGCGCATATCAAATCAGATATTACACCCCCAGCATAGACGACTAGCATTTCCAAACGCCACTGAATTAACCCACACCTCGCACATTTCCCTGATCTCGGATTATGATATGATACATGCATCGCGGGGCAGGCTACAGCATGTGCTGTAGACGAACTCGATATGAGCCATCGGTATCCGACTCGGAGGTTTCTTGTCCCCATTTTTCTTAGTAATCTCGCCACACCGTCGAATACGGGTATGTTGACGTCGCTTGTCCAATTGGTGACGGAATGCTCTAATTTTATTTGTTCTGTACCTCAGAATACAACCATCTCAAGGACGCCAAGCATCATTTTAACACTCGGGCTGATTTCAACCACCCCTCCATCTGCAACTCTGCAACCAACCACTCCGTGCTCACGTCTCAGTCGAAATGCCGATTTTCTCCACCAATCGAGGACATATTGGTCCGTCTGACTCTCTATTACAAGTCCCATTTGCTCATTTTGACCTTGCAAAGACGAGGAAAGGGTCAGAACGATCCTCGGCCGCCTCCTTGGTACGATTCTCTGCAACGTCCAAGAATACTCAGCATTAACCCTTTCCCAGAATATCTAGGGAGGAACGAAAAGTCGATCTGGGACCACTACAATGAAATGGCCGCAATGGAGGACGACATTCGTCACGTCGAGTGGGGAGATTTTGCGGACGTGATCCTCGTTTTCGTATGTATACCCACTCTCAATGATACATGGCTGCTGATTTGGCCCCAGGATGGTCTGTTTGCAGGCGTCGTCTCCGCATTCATTATCTTCACCATCCCCATGGTCCAGGCTAACAGCAACGACATCGCATTGGACGTCCTCATGCACATTTCTCGACAACTCGGCAACTCAACCGTTCCCGCATATACACACATCGAATCCACATTCACCCCAAACGCGCTCTGTATCAACGCGCTCCTATCCATCAGCCTTGTCTGCATGGTGATCGACGCAATTCTGGCGATGCTCGTCAAGATGTGGCTCCGGGAGCTCGATCGTCAGTTGAGGCAGCACACCGTGGCGGATCACCGCGCGAAGGAACGGGAACGGCGCGTGCAAGCCCTTAAGCGATGGAAGCTGGATAAGGTCATCCCATTCCTCCCACTCCTCCTCCTAGTATCCCTTGTGTTCTTCTTTTGCGGTCTCCTTGTCTTCATCTTCACTATCTGGATTCCAGGTGCAATTGTGTATTCAATTGTCCTAGGGATTGTGACCATTGCCTATCTCTTCACGGTCTTTGTACCCATTTTCGACCCCTATGCGCCATTCTCCCCTATAGTCTCTTCTTTCTTCACTGGGGTATGGGGAAGAGCTCGTGGGGTATGGGAAAGAACTGGGGTATGGGAAAGAGCTTGTGTGGTATGGGAAAGAGCTCGTAGGGTCATTTCTGGTATCTTATTTCACACCGACCATCCTTTGCCGCCTCGGGAACACCAGCCGGATGCAGATCCTTCCCAACCCACTGCACCATCATTCTCTGGAAGCGATGGAGTGTCTGCTGTTACACAGCCCAAAGTCGATAAGGGTGCCGGAATGAATCATTCTCTGGAAGGTTCTCAAACCCACGTTGACGTCCTTGAACGGCTGATTAGGAGAACCGCCGAGGGTGTGGAGAATATTCCAATCTTCCTGGAGCTGCTTGATCAGCCAGCGAAATATCCTACGCTGCAGCCAAATGATCGTAAAAAGTGGAAACGACTACTTGATATCACTTTGCGATTGCTTGGAGATCCATCTACATACTCTGAATCTGTTGCCTGCACTATTGCCCGCACTATGATCATATGCCACGACCGCGAAGCTGTTGATCAGCGGCTATACGAAAAGTTACGACAGCGTTTTGATAACAGGGGCTCTGCTACTACCGGCACAGGCCTACCGCCCAATTCTCTTTTCCCTTCCTATTTCCATATCTTTTTCAATGAACACGGATCGGGTGTTGGTGTGTGTAGGACCATTGCTCATCTCGACCCAAGCAGTGCCGTCGATGATGAGCTCTTCTGGATGATGAACACTCTCAACAGAAGAATAATATGGTCCCAGGACCCGCCTAGGGAATACGGCGAGCTCATGAGATTTCTTGCAGCTGTCCTTACATATATTTCGAGGACAGAACAGAGCAAAAGGTCCGGTCTTCCACTCACGGCTGCAGCGATTAATGCTATGCACACCATCAAGTCAGCATATGATGCAATGCCCACCATCAACTCAGCATATGACGCAGAGAGTTGGCTCCTTCTCCCGCCAACCCATGCCCTTCCTTCTGATCCTATGACCTTTTGTCGAGTTGATCACACTAATCCATTGGACCTATGGAGTGGTGAATGTGCGGAGCGTATCTCAATCCTTCTCCAACCACACAGCGATCAGTCATTGGAATTCTTGCACCCAAATATGGACTTTCGCCTTCCATTGCTCGCTGCCCTCTACATTGATAGCACTAAGGCAGGTGGCGGTGCACCTGGCGCTTTTGCGGATCTCCTCAAAGTTCGAAACTTCCCTGATATTACGTTGGATAGCTGGGGATGGCCAGATTCCTATGATCACGCCAAACTTGCCATATACTGGTACATGGCCCTTTTCCAGGTCCCTCCTCATGACGGAGGTTCAAAGAATGACCCTATTGATGGCATTATACACCTCTTCGGGCTTACCATGACACACTCCTCTGAGTTCACGGTTTCTGCTTTGTATCTCTTGGGTGTTATAATGAAACACCTCCGTGCAACAACAACTTCACTAGATATCTCCAGAGAGGATCCCCCTTCGGGAGATAATTTGACTCTCAGCTACACTCCCCCTTCTGGCTCTCGCTCCTCCCACGGGATACGAGCATCAAACCCTTGGGTTCTGCTGCATCTGGATACCCTTTTCGTTCAGAGTTCCATCTTCGTTCAGGAGGATAGAGCGGATCTTGGCTACCCCGACACACCTGAGAAAGTGTTCATTGCAAAGGCTAGGCTTGCTCTCTATGATGAGCTGGAAGAGGGAGGAGAGCACGAGCACGTCACTGCGCATCAGCCAGATCCAAAACTACTCCAATCATTTCTTAGATCGAAAGATTATGAGGTCTGCACAGGTGCATTTAAGTGGTGCCTCGGTCTGGTTGCTACTAGAGATTCCCACACCACCCAAGTGTTCATTCCAGAAGCTATCGGACATGAGTGGATTAAAGACTTTACCAAGATGCTTTGTCATGCGTCTAATGAGCGGCCATGGGAATTCCTGGTGGCCTATCTTGTCCCCAATTGGACCATGCTCCCATCTTCTTGGTGTAGTGCGTTTGCATCAGTATTCTTGACCTCTCATGTTTCTGCCAAAGATCGGCTGCTCCCTGCCTACCAACACTTTGCAATAGCTCTACGGCACTCAGCAAGAGACATGCAGATAGGCCAGCTACGGGCTTTTCTCCCTTTCATTGCAACTATGTTGGAACTCATCAAGCACTGTTTGGATCGGGAATCGATTACTTCAATTGAGAGTTGGCTGGCCCAGCTTCCAGAATGCCTCGAGGATTTGGTTGCCCGTGCTCAAATCCAAAAGGCTCTGGCCACCAGGATGCAGCAGCTTATGGAGGAGACCGTTGCGTTGTATGCAGAGCTCCCAATGGTAGATTCAGGGATGGATGAGTGATCTCCGGTGGAGGGCCCCTTATGTATATATCTCAATGCCACTTGTATGCTCGTTGTCCATGGTATGTTTAAGCTACTAGTTTGGATCACATCAAGAGAGCGCCATCTTATAAGCACGAATCCAGGTATAGTTAATTTGTTGGTTGGGGCCTTGGCAAAATAGGCCGTGATATCTTGTGGGCGTTTCAGCAACTCTAGAGGAAAGGTGACAGTTTCCATGTGCTAACCACCTCCGGGATACTGCACTAGAAAACTGGGCTGAGAGCAGCGACTGATGAGCAGTGACCAGAAGTGGTGGATAGACGCATGCGAGCTCGCTAGCGAGCTATCAACGGCACGCAACCTGTGGACGATTCGCCCATTAATTGTTGGTGTTGTGCTGGGTGCTGGGACAAACGCGCCCACGTGGATGACATGCGGTCTGGGAGTGAGTGAAGAAACTGGGATATGCCAGAAGAAGGTGATAAATAGTAGTGTACGCCTCATTCCAGGGATGAGGTCAAGAATTCCAACGAATTAACGAAAATTTCAAAGCAAGATGAAAAAGGGGAAAGTAGAAATAGTCGTAGAATATCGATTAGGTTACGGGGTCCGAAAGAAGGAAGGGGCAAAGGCGAGGAACATGGGAGCAGCTCAATTACTATTTTTGTTGCTGTGACTGCGGACCGGGATTTAGACTTGTTGTTGCTGTATGTGATGACATTCATTATCCACAATAGTAGGTGATATATACCACAAGTTCAAGTGTACTAGTTTGGGCAATGCGATTGAGGTAGATAAAACCTAGGCCGCAGTGACCACACAAGCCGGAACAATGTTCAATAGGCCATGAAGAAGAGAAGCGGAGCTACCATCACTTGCTAGTACGGTCGTCTCCTCTGCATCTCGTTCGAGCATGTCAAAGTACTTGGCAGCCCCAGACAGATATGCCACCCGAGCACATGCTGCGTGCAATGCAATCAAATCTGGATTAGGCAGTGCCGGGATTTGCTTTCCTCCGGCATCGCATTCGCGAATCACGTCATCTGCGACACTGAAGGTGACTTGCTCCCGTGGTTTTGTGGAAAGGTCGAATACAAAACTGTCCCTTGCACATACTTTATATGTGTTCACCTGCATGAGCAAGATATGTTAGATCCACCCTACAGCAATCAGGTATTACTGACCGAGGTGGCAGTTTGTGGTTCCAACCACAGCTCGAGGTGATCGAACCTCCGATGAAGCACCATATCCATAGTGATGATATTCTCCAACGAATGTACACCGTTTCCAGTCAAGCGGTCGACCAAGTGTTGAAGTCCGAAGGTTTCCAAAATTGCGAACGCAGTAGCAGCGTGGTCCTTCTGTTGGATGGTCAATATTGGCCCCTGAGAAAAACCGGCGCCACGTGCCTGACCCTCTCCCTTGCTGACACTCTGGAGTGCACCCTCCGAAAAGATGTAACAGCATTCTGTTTGGGCGAGCTTGGACTGTGTTTCTTTAGCCATTGCGTTGACAGCTGGCCAGGCTCGGGCGGATTCGTAATCGTAGCATCCAGATAGACAGCATCTGTATCCGTCACGTACAAGGGCCTGCGAGACAGTAACGCGATGGTAACCCACAATGGTTTCCATCAAGTGTAGCACAGACCTGTTTCTTCGCAATACTGTGGCTTGAAGGGGCTCCTTCTAGACTCTCAAGGATGTTTGCTTTGTAGGTGTCAAAGGAGGCGCGAGAAGGGTGAGTAGAGGGTGTCGGAACTAAACTCTTATTGGAGCGGACTAGTCGTGGTGATCAGACTGGGTCGAGAGAGAGAGCAATACTCGCAATGTACAAGCCCGTATAAGGTGGTTCTGCAATTGGGTACCGAGGTCAATGAGCTTCTTGAGACATTCTTCCTCCTCAGCTGGCGTAGACGTCCAACACGAGTGCACTTGTTGAACGAGTTTGCGATGAGCACACTCTGCGAAAGAGATGTTGCGGCCGTGCTTTTTGAAATCGAGGATGAAGAACCCAATAACGCGTGCACCCACGAGTAAATGGTTGTACTTGGCGACCGGGGCGTTCGCTGATGGCGCGAGTGCAAGCTTTTCGGCCTCTAAAAGCCTTCTCCAAGCGCTTTGACCATTTTCATCTAGCTCCTTCTCGACCTCGGACAATAAAGGGAGCGCTGTCATTGTGGTTGCAGTTCAAGGGAGACAAAGGTGACTGTTTGAGGGTCCAACGAGGACGAGGGGACTTATTGCATCTGAGCACCACTCGCCATTGCACATTGATACACCCAGACGGTGGGACACCCCACGCGCTCCACATCCGAGGGTATCTATCACCCCACACCCAAGCCTATACACCCGACAGGTTTATTTCTCCGTTGCTAATGATGTACCTTTCTTTGAGATCCTATTGACATTCAGTTCCTTCGGCTGTCCTCTCCCTTTGTATCTGACAGACAGCCTTTGGTCGTAGTCCGGAACCGCCATGACTTCTATTTCATTCTATCCTGTAGTCTATAACGCATGTACTCTCGATATCTGGTCTCTAGTCAGAATACCAACTTGGGCCAACACTCTGCCCGTCCTAGCTGCCTCGCCTCTGTTCACTCCGAGTCCGCCTCAAGTCAGTCTTGCATTTCGATTGGCAGCGCCGGCACGTTAGTAATACTTTCGGGAATTTCCCCTAGCCCTGGAGTGCAACCGACTGTCACAGAACTGCTCAAGTAACAGAGGATCTCCCATTATAATGGGATCCCAGTGCCAACAAAAAGATGGAGTCGCAAACCGGCAGAACGGATTACACACCAATCCAGGCCGGGAGGTGCGAGCAAGCGTAACATAGGTGTTTAGTTTGTGACCCGAGAGATAGCAAGCAAGGGCAGCAGCAAAAGGTTCCAGATATCCCAATCTGCTGGACTTCAAACGAGAATGTGTGGACAAGGCGTGAATGGGAAGTGGTGTAGATAACGAGCGTAGGTTTCCTCCATCGAACCCCTCTGGAGCACGGAAGCAGGGGTAGAAAGTTGTAATAAATCGAAAGAAAAAAAACCCCCCAATCATATGCGACTAATTTGTGCAATGAGTGTGAGAGCCGTATGTATGGCACCTGGAGGGATAATATAATGCATACCCTTCCCCTGCCCACTAATACCTTTCGCTGCGCTTTTGTTTCCATTATTGTTGGGACGACACTTAACAACGGCAGCCCATACATCAATAAGTGTGCCTTGCCCAGTTTGCCACGAATATTCGCTTACTGTATTTGCGCCTGTCGCCTACAGCTAGAAAAAATAAATGTGGCTTAGTTAGCATATTCACTGGGTAGATTCTGTTCAATGTGTTGAATTCTTTCGTTGGAATCTGAAGGAGAACCGACAAGCGAAGCCCGACAAGCCCTTTAGCCCATACGTAACACGTCGTCTCTCGAAGAACAGCTTCAAATTGAGTCCGATACAGAGATACCTATTATAAGTGACCACGTGCAAGGTGCTTATGTAGCACAAAGTGGGTTGTGGGCAACAAATATTATGAAATTTTGGTAATCGAATTTATCATACAGTACATCCACCGCCACTCGGCCCCCACACTCAACGGGCCTCTCAACAACTGACTTGATAACCTGTAAAACGCTTGTAATATATTGTTCTAATACATAAATAATCTATTCTAAAAAAAAAATTCAAGCCAAGTGCTTAGAAAATGGTGGCTCGAGGAGCGGCAACACCCGGAAAGCTGGCCAACAAGTTCCTGTGGGGCGGCCACCCATCGCTGTGCTGTCGCATAATTCCCCATAAATTAGGAATATGCCTCGGAAACCACAATGAACACCTGAGAATTTTTTGGAACATGTTGAGAGCACAGTTTTCCCACTGCCTCTGCCCCTTCCCATCTAACTCAACTATATCTCACTCTAAATCCCTCAAACTTACCGCAAGAATTACTCTTGAGGAGAAGCATCAAAACTTCAAGGTTGCTCCTGAAGAATGGTGGCAAACCCAGTCAGCCACCAAAGGAAGAGAGCATCACAGAGTGGGAGGATTGCAACAGAAGCGGATCGGGAGATGCCTAGGAACCCTTGAGATCCATTCGAAATGATTTGTTATTTTTGTAGAATTTTTCCGGCTGGTGTTTCTGGGTTGGGGTGGGTGGCCGACTGAAGGTGGTTGCCATTTTGGGGTGTTTCGTAATAAGTTGCCAAAGGGGAGGGGGGCACAAAAGCTCGAATTACATTTCAATCTCTAATGTATGTAGCAATTATTATTTACAAGAGTGAGAGTTCAGGTCACGATTTGAGGACGGTGGCCGGCCCGGAAATCTTCCGGCCGAGTGGCGGTGTATGTACTGTACTGAGGTAGAGACCGATGTTACTAAGAAGGTCATTCCATCTCATCCCCGACTAGTTAGAATCCATCTGTAAGCAATCAGCTATTAGGCCAGCATCAACAGACTTCAATCGCGTTGGCGGGGGCATGGTGTTCGCATCAGGACAACACCCTGAAGGCCCCGATACGACCAGATCAACTGTGATGTTGCTTACTATTCACTATATGAATAGAGCTATAGTCTATATGTTGTGATCATTTGTGAGCAAATCGACAATGACGTGTTCGAGGAAGGTCAAATTGAGAAATGGTAGCTATGATGTGTCGGTTGAAGATATTACATCCTATTTAGAGCCTCCCATGACTTTCTGTCCCATGACTCCCTGTTTCTTCTAATATATTGAGGCGTGTCAAAGGTGAAAAATACCATCGATGGGTTCCGATGGTATCGACAATGTTTACTCGCTGACTAATCACTTGTGGCGGTGCAATCTCTAGACGTCCGAATCCCGCTCTTCACGGGACGGAACGGGTAGGGCGGATAGGAACCGCGTTGCGACACATAATCAAGAGCCTTCTTCTTGTGCAACGTGACAACAGTATGTCCTTCGTAATTCTAGACACGATTGACGCGTCAATACGCGCTATTTGGGTGCATTCCACGTATCAATCGTTTCCGTGTCCAGGCGGCCATCGGAAGCCCAGCTGCGGGCTGTGACTGGGAGAAAGTGGATTGACGTCTATGCAACTCCATAGGCCGTGATGGGAATGAGCGGTGCAAGGAAGACATGGTCGCGCTGGGGTGAACGCTGAAATCAATCCGCAGGACCAACGTGCGAGTGGGTATTATGGGTGAGAGCATGAAGACATGCGAAGTCACGGCGTTGAGCAGTAGCGAGCACGCGTAGGGTGATGAATTGCCTGAGAGGAGAAGGAAAGGCAGGACTGATGATAACATGTCGTAATTCAGGGCATGGAGATCAACCGATGAGCGCCCCGTGTCCTCGGCAGAGACCAGTGACCAGGGCGTACGTCATGAATTGCAAGTGGTGGGCAGACACATGGGAGCTCGCTAGCCCGCTATCAACGGCATGCGGCCTGTCGACGATTCGCCCATTGTTGGTGTTGTCACAGTCGCTATCGTCGTCGTTGGTGTTGTGCTGGGGTCCTGGGACAAACGCGCCCACATGGACGACATGCGGTCTAGGAGTGAGTGAAGAATCGCCTGTTGCGCAATGAGGTCGGAGCCTGTGCGGGCTCAAGCTGAGAATCCGGTAGTGATGTAGCGGCGTTTCCAGCGGCGTTTCCAGCCGTTTTGAGGGTGGCAAAGGCGCGACTCACCGGCGTTTTGCACAACCCACACAACGCACAGGGGGCGTCGCGGACGGGCTAGGTGCTGACGATGGCGATGGGGATAGGGAACGAGAAAGGCAATGAGGAAGTGGCGAGGGAGAAAAAGGAAAGGGATCGAGGTGATCTTGGAGGATGATGACACGGGCATACGGGCACGGCCACTTTTGGCTTGACTTGACTTAACCTGGGCAACCCCCTCATAAAACGTTCAGAGAAGACGACGACGACGAGGATTGGGACAGGACGACGCTGGCTGTCTCCTCTGTGCCCCGACTCTGCGACGACTCCGACGACTCCCTCATGCCCGCCGACGACGCCATGATGGCGACTATCAACGCTGACGCTGACGCTGCAAACGACCTCGGCTCTCAAAACGCCTTTTACGACCCAAATCCAAATGTCCACGTAGGCTTCAACGATACTTCCTTCCCCCATTCTGCCCACCAGCAGCACCATTTCGCTCCCTGGGATATTACCCCGTTCCCGCACAATATCCCGCATGTCCCCCAAATCAACCCATTCGAGATCCCTACTGCTCCAGAGGACCTCACTCCAGACACTGGTCCCATCATGACGAGGCGCCGCCGTGCGATTCTCCACCGACAATCTGCCCTCATCGAACCAGACTCATCGACCGCGACAGCACAGGTCAGCTTTTCGCTTTTTACTCGCCATATTTTTTACGCTTATCATCACCTCTATTTCTCAGATGTTTATCTCTTCTGACCAGCTCTCGTATCCCTCGCCGTTCACCGTTCAAGCGCCGGCCAATCCCATCCCCCGGCCCGTTTCTCCCTCGAGCTACAACCCTGCCGACTCACGCCCCACTCTCCATTCCAGAGCCCCATCGTGGGCCAGTGCCTCAGACGGTTCGATCTACTGTGCCTTGCCCGCAACTC
>Ga0307515_10021727_pt1 | contig 11356 bp, 1 predicted proteins | sample 17_EM_MG_FD_194513 | JGI IMG/M metagenome (GOLD analysis project Ga0307515, IMG submission 194513) | Populus trichocarpa ectomycorrhiza microbial communities from riparian zone in the Pacific Northwest, United States - 17_EM | ecosystem: Host-associated > Plants > Roots > Unclassified | place... | reverse complement strand
AAATTATTATTAAGTGGTTGTTAAGATATTAAGGTATGAATTATCTAATTTTTGGTTGGGTTTTGAGGTGGGCCACTAGCCCGCGTGGGCCACTAGCCCGCCGACTACGTTATGCTAGGGGCTGGAGTTTAAAGTTTATAAAGCGATTATATGCACCTAATCTTCTATACTTACAGCTGCCTATAATAGAGGCTTTTAGGTAAAAGCTAACTAAATATCTAGTAGAATTAACCCTAACTAATTAACTAATAGGTAAAAGGCGGCGACTAATATTATAAATATTAACGAGTTTAATTCCGGTACCGTTAAGAGGATAATCCAATTTATATATAAGAGGGACTATAAAAATAGCAAGGAGGAGTAAGGATTTAATATTAATAACGCTGATGCCTTATCGCCATCTAAACTAAATAATAGCGGTAGCGATAATAAAGATATAACGATACGGCCGACGACGGCCTATATTACACTTTATTACGTCTATATTAATATAATTACCAATTACTATAATATACTATAGCTAAAAGAGCTTACAAATATAAAAATTTAATATATTTTAGGAACCAGCTAGTTTATAAACAGGTTTCCTAATATTATTAAGGATGTCTTTAGCCTAATAGGCGACTTAGTATTATATAATATAATTACCTTAATAGCGGCCGAGCATATTAAAGAGCTTATTAAACTTAAGGACTTTATAGAGCTAGACGTTATAAGTAATTTCACTATTGGTATTATATAGACAGCGATTACCACATCTAAGGATATGGAGGAAAATTTTATACTAAAACTTTAAGCTATTTAATCTCAGCTATAATAAATAGAATTACTACTTTAATCCGCCAAGGTAAGGTATACTATAGCTAAGCGTAAAAGCAAAAACGTTAATAACTATCTTAATACCCTCTGTACGACTAGAACCTATTATAGTATTAGTTATAGAGCCGAGTTTATATATTATATTAAGGATAGTAGTTATCTATCCGACCCTAATTATCCTTATATACTTTGTTGTAAAAGGTATAAGCGTTATATATAAGTAAAGATATATAGCTTAGGAGATCGGCTTAGGTAGGAAGTCATTATATAATACTTCTCTTCCTTTCTCCGTTTAGGTTAATCTAAGAAATTTAAATATATATCTCGTTTATAGTCGGTCCGTTAGATATTATATAATAACTAGATTATCTATCCCCTATTAGCTACCCCTTACCTTACCCTTTACCCCTTACCTAACCCTTTATCTTATCCTTTACCTTACCCTTACCTTACCTATTACCCCTTACCTCCCTAGACGAATTATAAAATCCTAGTTATTATATCTATTCTACTAAATACTAGAATAGGATTAAATAATAATAGAGGCCGTCGAAATCGGACTCTGCACCTATACGTGGTGACGGCTACGAACCTGGTCTTCGAAGTTCAGATCCAGAGCCAACGCAGAGACGTCGCACAGCGTGCGGACAGGACCTGGTGGTGGTTGTAGGCGTTAAGGGCGGTGGTGAAAAATTTTCAGATGGTAAGATCTTGAAAACCACTACTGTTAGCTCTCTACAATACGACGACCACTACGCTGTTCTCCTATCCAGGGCACCTGTACGATCCAACATGGATGCACGGTATTCGATAACATCCCCCGACCCCCAGTTAAAAGCATCAACGACCTCACATCGACGAACGAGCGGACGAGCGAGCGAACGAGCGAGCAAATATACGGCCCCTCCTAACCCCCAGGGCGATCGCCCGCGGAGCATACGGTCACTCGCCGTACTGCCGTAATACTACTGAAGCGATAGCCGGATATAACCCCGTATGGTTTTCCTTGTCTCCTCTTAACGGAGTGGTGCCCCTAGAGAGGGCCTAGTGACTAGGGCCTAGGCATAAAAGATACCCAGGTATACACATCCCGCTTTCGGCTTTTAGTATTAGGATAGTAGAACGGATAAATCCCCCTTACGTCTTTAATAGGCCTTAGGGGGGGGAAGGCATGGCGTATATAGCAATAGTCTACAAGAGATAGCATACAGGGGATGGTTAAGATATGGAACACAAAGCATACAGCATACGGTAATCAATTAGCAAGGCCTAGCTAGGATGTAGTGAACCCTAGTTTAGATAAGCTAAGGAAGGAAGCAGTGGTTCCCAAGGAGTTCGAACATCTAAGGAGGACAGGACGTAGCCGTAGGCCCGCAGGGCTGCCGCTATGGACGGACACGGCAAATCGGGGTTTTTTATCCTACTGAGGTGGCTCATAGGGTTTTTCCTCCCCTAACCCAACTGCAGGGTTTTCTTCATGTAAACTACAAGTTTTCCCCCTGTAACGGAGTAGTCTGCGTGGGCCAGATAGGATCCGTATCAGACGTTAATCAAAGATCTAAAAAAAAAAAAAAAAGTAGTAAAGAATAATAAGATAAGCGCGTAATAACTAGGAAAAGGTCCTATATATACTAAGTATATAGTTCTAAAGATGCATTTTATGCTTAAGGATTACTTTATAAACATTACATTTAATCTTACCCTACTTTAGGGGTTTAGAGAGATACACTTATTAAAAATACTTCGTAAGAGCAGTTAGAGTATAAAACCTATATATATAATTACTAATTGTAAGCTTTTTATTCCTAAGGTAGATAAAGCATATTTTTGGTCTTTTCTCCTTATATAAGGATGACTTTGCCCTCTCTAGCGCTTTAGCCGCTTCTAAAATCTTAGCATTTTCTTTAATCTTAACTTAGCTAAGGGCGATACCTATCCTAAACTATCTTTAGTAATGACTTAGCTAATACGCTCTACTTTCCTTAATATTGCAGTAATCTATAACCGTATTAATAGCATTATTATATCTATATATCTTATCTTTTAGTAACGTGCCAGGTAGCGTTATAATTACTTTAATAAGGTATTTGTGTTTAACCAACCTATTATTATTAGATTTTAAGGTTATTTTAATATCCTCGCTAAATATAACCCTAGAAAGTTACCGCTTAATATTAATTATAGCTTATTCGTTATTTTAATTCTTCTTAATATTTTCCAATAGCGTATTTCTCTAACGTTGCCTTTTATTTGTGATTTCTCGGCTAAGCTTTTGGTATTCTATACTTTCTATAGTTTTGCGCTTAAGGCTAAGCTTTAGCTTATTTTAAACTTTAATTAAGAAATAAATACGCAGGTTCTCGTTTACCAATAAGGATTATTCTATTATTAGGTACTATAGCCGTCACGGGTTAATTAATTGGCTTATTCGGTATACTACTTTTATTAACTTTTCTTAAGGCTCTAAGCCTTAAATAATTACCTGTATATCTACGCTAACACGCTATAGAAGGTAGTGCTTTAGAAATATTTAAGCGTCGGCATGCTATATTATTAGGTTCCGAAGGGCGTTACTTATATTACTTAGATAGTATAGGCGTTAGAAAGGTTTTAGTAGAACTAGCTCTATATAATAGAACTTACTATTCTTATTAAATGCCTTACTTACGCCGTAATAGAGACTATATAGGCGCGCAACCTATTAAAATCCTATAATTGCGCTAAGGTCCTTAATTTAGGGCAAAAGAGTTAAGTATAGTAAAGGCTAGTTAAGTAAGACCTTATAGCTATAGGGGGTTTTAATTGATTGCTAAAATACGGGGATATTATCTAGGTCTAAATAAAGTGATAGTGGCAACTTTTTACGCCTAGGCTTAATATATAGCTTACTAAGCTGCTCTATAGACGTTAAATTAGGGGCCGTAAAAGCTTTATCCGTAAAAAGAAGGCCTAGGAGAAAGATATAAGGGCTAAAAATAAGCAAAGGGTTAAAGATAATCTTAGGAATTAGGAAAGTATTACTAGTTCTCTATAAGTGTAAAAAGAGAAATAGGGTAGAAAGGGAATATACGCTTCTTTTATACTAAGATATTCCTTAGTAAATTTAAATATAAACTTAGGCATAATCTTATAAGGCCCGCCTTCTAGGTTATAAATAAGTATAATTATTATATATTGGTAGTATAGGTTAAGAAGAGCTTTAGGTTAGCTTATAGTGCAAAGGCCTAACTATAGTAAGAAATGGACTTATATTTAATATCGCCTAACTATATATCTCTTTCTTATTATAACTAAGTTGGTTTTAAAAACTAGGGCAAGATCCTCTATATCTATAACGGGCTTTTCTTACTTCTTATTACTTAGGCTATATTTTTTTACTAGTTTCTAAAGTACTTAGAAAAGATATCTTAGCTTCGCCTTACTTTACTAGGCTAAAGGGTTAACTAGGAATGTAATTACCTTATATATCTAGCGGGTTAATTTACTAGTAATTTTCCTACTAGTTGCTCTCTTATATATAAGGCGATAGTACTTCTAATATATACTAAGCGAGCTAGAAAGCTTTATCCCGTACTATTTCCTACTTTTCTTTCCTTATTTCTAATTTAGGAGCTAGTTAAAAAAAGCTATAAAGTAGTTAAAGTAAGAGGACTTAGTACGTTTTCTTAGGGTCTTTCCTTATATAGGTGCAGTATCTAGAAATTATTAGCTTTAGGTTAAGCCTAAAAGAAAGCTGTAGAACAGGTTATTACTTACTAATACTATTAATCTTTAATACGGTTAAGGAGATTTGTACTACTATTAGCGTAGTTCTACGTTATAAAATTAGATTCTTTAAACTCTTCTAACAATTTAAGGTAGTATTCTAGTAGATAGTCTTAATCCTTATAAAGCTATACTTAAGCGGGCGCTTTATAAGCACCGCTAGATCTAGTAATACTATTAGCGTTATAGTTAATACTACTATCGGCGTCGCAGTTAGCGTTACTATCGGCATTACTATTAGTATTACTGTTAAAGACGGTCAGTTCTATCTTGTAGCTATTACTATCACTATCCGTGTCTATATACTTATTATTAGTAACGCTAGATAATAAGCTGCGATTTAATAATTAAGTGCGCTGTATTCTAGGGAGCTAAAAGAGAACTTAGGGTAGTAATGGTGGGAGGGACCTAGAGGGCAATAATGGTGGGAAGGATCTAAAGAGTAATATAGGGTTAAGGAGATAGGAGGGTAGAAGAGAAACGGGGCCTAAATTAAACGGATTAGAGGTGGGAGCTATAGAGTATATATAGCTTTAGCGCCAGGCGCGTAGAAGGATTATGGTCTGCCTATTAAAAGTAAGGGGTATAGGGCGGTAAGCGAGAGGCTTAACATTAGACCGGCAAGTAAGAGGCTTAGGGTGGCGGGGAGTTTTGGAGACGTGACCTCCAAAAATGGCGATAGAACCCTCTAAAACCGGCAGTTAAATCTCCATTTTCTTTTTTAATAGAGTATAAGAAGGCAGATAGCGCGAGTAGATTAGGCGATTACGCCTATATTTATCTTAACGCCCTTTTAGCTAATATAGCTACCGTATAAAGTCCGTCTCCGTTAAGAGATTAAGTATATAAATTTTTCTCTAGTATTTATTAGCTAAGAGTAAGATTATAATACTAGCTTTACTAGAAGCTAGGCTGTGCTACTAAATAGGCTATTTACCCCTAGATTCCGCCTTATAAGTCTTAAGTTTATATAAAGGATATTTATAACAAAGCCTTATAGTAGGAACTACGGTAGACTTATTAATAGGCTAGGTATATAGGTAAATAGGAAGTTAATAACGTAATAATAACTAGTGGAGTGGTTGCCTAATAGATTAACTTTAATTATATTTTAAGATTTACTATAAAGGAGAGAACTATCTAAATAGGGATTGTAGTCCTTTAAATACACAACCGTACTTTTTGTAACGGCGCTATCGCATATTACCTGCTAAATTCTGCTATATTCTGCCGACCTGTAATTGGCCCGCCTAAAGCTAGCACCTTAGCGGCGCACCCTATATATTTGTTTACATCAGTCCTAGCAACCCCTTTTCCTTCTCTTTAGCTTAGTATCTTTGTAATATAGCATTTTATAAGCTTTGGTTTAGAAGCATTTATATAAGCCGTAATATTATACTAAGCTCTCCCTATCTTGCCTGAGAAGGCCTTAATAATATCCTACCCTAAAGAAACTTTGTCTGCAACAACGCATTAATACGCTATACTTAGATATTAAAACAACTCTATATTGCCTAGGAAGGCCTAGATAATATCTTACCTTATAAGCTAGATAGGACTGGACCTATACCCCTAGAATTAAAACTAAAGCGTATAATACTAATAAACCTTAAGAAGCTAATAATGGCACCTAAAGTAAGCTTATTTAAGAGAGCTGCTTTTACCTAAGAGGAACCTAAGATCCAATTGGGATTAGAAATTAAAGATAATAATAACGTCGTAGACGTACGCGAGTAGATTCGCGCCCTCGCAGCTAGCCAGGAAGCCGATTATCTTAAAGTAAAAAATATATAAGAGACCCTATAAGAGATCCTAGAAAGCCTTATAGCCCTATAAAATAGCCTAGCTTCCCCTTCTTAAAGCCCTAGCCGATCTATTTACTCTACTAAATATAATATACTAGGGAGTACGGATATAATAACAAAGTAATTAAAGTCCATTAAGCTCCCTAACCCCCTACTACTATTTAACGGGATAGACCCTACCTTTAAGAGTTAGAGGATTTAAGTACAAGAAAAGCTCTATATTAACTATAACTATTTCCTTTCCAAAGAAGCCAAAATACTTTACCTCTTTAGTTAAACCACTAGGGACGCCCAACGGCACCTTTAAGCCAAGTTTAAGGACGACTCCCCTATCCGATTTATATCTATTAATAAGATAATATAGCACCTAGCGGCTATTTATATTAACCTAAATAAAGTATGGGATACCTATTATAACTATAATCGCCTAATAATAAAACTAAACTAACCCTTTATTAAATTTTAAACTTAATTCCTATACCTTATAGGAGAAGGCTAGGTTCCCCTTAAGAACTACCAATTAGACCTATACGATAAGCTAATAATCTAGCTATAAGAAAAGATCGCTGTAACCTTAGATAACCTACTAACCTATAAAAGACTTGTAGCTTATTACCTATTATTAGACTTAAAACTAAAGCGGATTAACGCCCGCCCTAATTAGTAGAAGTAACTCTATAATAATTAGAATTCGCTAGCTATGCCTATAAAAGCTAAAGTAGGAAGATAAGTTACGACTACTCTTATACTAAAGGCGGTTATAACTACGCACTAGCAAGCCTCGCCTAACTAGTTACGTACTACGCCATTAACTAGTATTCGCCGTAATACTTTAATTAACCCTGCCTCGGCTACGTGCTTTAACTATAATAAGTAGGGCTACTTTACCTTATCTTGCCCGGAGCTAAAGAATATAGGCAATATTAAGGAGATAAAGGAAGGAGAAACGTCCGATAAGTTGGGAAAAAAAGAACCCTAGGGAAAGACTTTCCCCTAGGGTACCCTATTAATCTTAAAGAGATTAATTTTAGTTAGTTAATAGGTGGAAAGCATTTTACGGTTTTATATATAGTATCTTAAAATGGATATAGAGTTAATATAACTGCCCTTATTAACACTAGAGTAAATAGCTTTGCCTTTATAAATACTACCTATATAAATAATGTTGCCAAGTTTCTAAATGTAGAAGCCATCTAACTAGAGAAGCCTGTTTAGGTAAAAGGCTATAACGGCTAAGCTAGTTGGCCTATTACCTACGTCTTAAAGTTATATATCGCTCTTAACGGACGACGCTAATATAGTATCCCCTTTTATATCCTAGACCTAAGGTCCTATAATATAATCCTTAGACGAAAATAGATGTCCTATTTTAATATTTAGCTAAATATGCAAAAAAGACGGTTTGTTTAGCCGGAGGAGAGACTAAGGTTATCCTCCTTTATTAGGGAGATCTAAACCAACTATAAGATACTAGCCGTAAGGGCTAACTCTACCTACTAGTAGGATATCTGGGCCCGTAACCTAGCCTTTACCTAAGAAGACGCCCGCTATAAAGCTAAAAAGAACTCCGTACTAATAAAAATACTCTCCTAAAGCGCTATATTTAAAGAGGACTCTATATATAGAAGCGGGATAGATAGTAATATAGACGACGTCTAAATTATATAGATTTAACCGGTATAGAAAAGAACGTATTAATAGGATAGAATGGATGACCTCTAAAAGATATAATAGAAGCTAGAAGGAGTAATAATAACGCTAATACCCTAGAAGTCCCTAAAGTTACATACGCCCCTATTATTAGGTAAACCCCCTACTATAGATATTGCTGCAATTAGCGCTATAGTGTTTTACTTTAATATATACCGGAAGGATAATAAGGTCTTTATAATAAGCCTATATAAGATTAACCGAATTATTAATAATAGAGAGGAAAGGCTAACTAAGGAAACTAACGAGGAACTAGTTAAACGCCTTCTTTTTACTATTTATATAGACTATAAGGATGCATTCTTAAAGGCGGCCTTAGATAAGTTACCCCCCTACCAGATATATAATTATAAGATTTAATTAGAAGCCAATAACTTGCTAGGCTATAGCCCCCTCTACTATTAATTAACGGATAAGCTAAAAGCCACGAAGTAGTACTTAATTAATAACCTGGATAAAGGGTTTATTGAGCTAAGTTAAGCTCCTTTTACTTCCCCTATTCTGTTCGTAAAAAAGCCTAATAAAGGCCTTTGTTTTTATATTAACTATTAAAAGCTAAACGCTATTACTTAAAAGGACCAGTATCCTATTCCTTTAATTAACAAGACCCTTATACGTCTAAGCTAGGTAAAGATTTTTACTAAACTTAATATCCGCTAAGCTTTCCACTAAATTAGAATAAACCCTATATCTAAAGATTTAACAATATTCCGTACCTATTATGGTTCCTATAAATATAAAGTTCTCTTTTTTAGACTAATAAACGGACCGGCTACGTACTAAAGGTATATAAATAACGTTTTTTTAAATTACCTTAATAAATTCTATACGGCATACCTAGACGACATCCTTATATACTTAGACGACGAACTTAAGCATTAAGTTTATGTTAAAAAGGTCCTAAAAAGACTATAGAATGTAGGCTTATAAGTTAATATTAAGAAATGCGAGTTTGGGGTAAAACGTATAAAATACCTTAGGTTTATTGTGACTATAGAAGGAATTAAGGTTAACCCTAAGAAGGTAGAGGCAATCTATAACTTAAAGCCCCCTTATATAGTAAAAGGAATCCAGTCCTTCCTTAGCTTTTGTAACTTCTACTAACGGTTTATCTATAACTATGGAATTATAGCAAAACCTCTTATATAACTAACTAGGAAGGATACGCTTTTTATCTTTAATAATAGCTATATAGAAGCCTTTAAAGAGATAAAGGATTGGCTTATCTCTTTTTTAATTCTTTATTACTATAACCTGGACCTTAAATTAATGCTAAAAACGGACGCCTTTAATAGGGTTATAGCGGGAATCCTATTATAGTTATATCTAGACGGTAAATAGTACCCTATAGCTTTTTTCTTAAAGATAATAGACCTAGCTAAGTGTAACTACAAAGTATACAACAAAGAAATGCTAGCTATTATTTAATTACTCTCCTAATAGCGCGTAGAGCTTAAAGGTACGAACTCTTAGATTAAGATATATATAGATTACAAAGCCCTAGAGTACTTTATAACTATAAAGCAGCTTATTAAATAATAAGCCTAGTAGGCTAAAATACTCTCCTAATTCTTCTTTATAATTATATATTGTTCTAGTAAGTAAAACTTTAAGGCTAATGCCCTAACCTAAAGAGAATAAGACGTAGGACCCTAGGATGAGCTAAAGACCTAATATTGGACGCGCGCCCTTCTCTATTTAGAATAGCTTAACCTACGGATCCTTAAGGAGCTAGACTTTTAGCAAAACGAGCTAGCACTAATAGAGGAGTCCTTAGATAAGCTAATAGGGCTAATTAACTACCTCCTAACTATAAGCCGTAAAAAGAGACCCTAATTTTAAGACGGAGGAAGGATTGCTCTTATACTAGGAGCGGCTTATAGTCCCTAATGTTAACAATTTATAGACTAAACTAATCCGCGAAGCTTATTACTAAGTCTCTATAGTATACCCTAGCAAGAACAAGACCTGTAAAATCATTAACTACCGCTACTATTAGCTAAGAATGGTTGCGGATATTAATCGATATATACGGAACTGCGAAGACTGTTAGAGAGCTATAATCCTATGGGATAAGACCCTAGGACTATTTAAGCCAGTCCTAATACTAAAGCGCCCTTAGTAGTATATCTTTATAGACTTTTACAAACTACTTAGGGACCGTAATGAATATAATATGGTTATAGTTATAGTCGACCGCTTTAATAAACGCCTATTCTTAATTCCCTATTACAAGAATATTAATACTAAAGAGGCAGCCCGGCTATATATCTATTACGTCTACTAAATCTACAGACTACTAGATACTATTATGTCTAATTATAGGCTATAGTTTATATCGGCCTTTTGGAATGAGTTTACTTAAATCCTAGGCATTAAGCTAAAGCTTTCTACGGCTTATTACCCCTAGATAGATGGTTAGATAGAGATTGTAAATTAGTACCTAGACTAGAGGTTTAGGCCCTTTATTAACTATTTCTAGGATAACTAGTCTAAACTACTACCCTTAATAGACTACGCGCAAGCAACCCTACCCCATAACTCTATAGGGTTTACCCCGATTTAGCTAGAAATAGGATACTTACCCTATATAAGCTATTCTATACTAAGGCCTAATAGTACGCTAAACGATTGGAGGAAGTCTAGACGGTAGCCCGCGAGAACCTAGAAAAAGCTTAGAGGTTAATAGAATAGTAGGTGAACAAACACTATTAAGAGCCCGATTTTGCCCCTGGCGATATAGTATAGGTTATAATAAGGAATTAGAAGACTAAATGACCTAGCCGTAAGCTGGACTATTAGATAGTAGAACCGTATAAAGTTTTTAAGAAGATAGGCAACTTATACAAGATAAAGCTCCTAGATTTAATTAGGGTTTACCCTATCTTTTTACTAGATAAGTTATGGAAAGCTATAAATAACCTATTACCTAGATAAAAGAATAAGCCTTCCCTACTAGTTTAAGTAAACGGTAATAATAAATGGGAGGTTAATAAAATATTAGCCTGTAAGATAGTACGGGGAACGCTAAAATACCATATCTAATAAAAGGGCTACGATTTTAACCTAACCTAGTACCCTATATAGAACTTTATAGGCTGCCCCTAGAAGCTTAAAGAATTTTATAACTAATACCCTAATACGCCTAGACCCCCAAAGTACCTAGAGAAATAGATAAAATGCTAATATAATAAAGATAATAAGTTACCGGAAGAATATAGGGATAAAAACGCCCTAAAGCCCTAATATAGCTGTCC
>Ga0307515_10021726_pt1 | contig 11356 bp, 18 predicted proteins | sample 17_EM_MG_FD_194513 | JGI IMG/M metagenome (GOLD analysis project Ga0307515, IMG submission 194513) | Populus trichocarpa ectomycorrhiza microbial communities from riparian zone in the Pacific Northwest, United States - 17_EM | ecosystem: Host-associated > Plants > Roots > Unclassified | place... | reverse complement strand
TTTTGTCAGGAAGGAAGCCGGTCTGCCACCAATTTAACGGATTTTACACTCAAAAGAGGGAAGTGGTCTCCCGGCCCCCAATGAGATTCCTGGTTAAAAGGTGCCCCTAAGCAGGGAAGTCTGTTTCTGGGGAGTTAAGGAGCGAATCCCGTAGCCCGAACGTGACTATCCCCTCAACTGGACGGCCTGTTCTCTAGAACTCTCCTCCTTCTGAACCTGCAGAAATCGTTTAACGACCCCATTGCCTGTTGGAGGCGCCAATACAGCCGCTACTGCACCTCAAGGGCGAAATGGTCTCCCGGCGCCCAAGAGGAATACAGCGGTTTCACACCACCGGCTTCAGAGGCTGGGAGTGTGGGGGTCAACGCCTAGACGGAGTGCCTTATGACGCCATACCCACTAAAACTGCGGAGGGCCTCTAAGTCCGACATTGGTAGAGATGACCCCTGCCTGCGGCTGACAGGGCACACCGTACCGGACCGCCCCTAAATCGTTTAACGTCCCTACCTGGGCGCGGGAATCGGACCACTGAGGATCGTAGCCCAACACCACTACCTCCGCCTTACAGCAGGAGTAGAACCCACTCCCAGAGGGCGAGAGGAGGATAATGGAGACGATGTATGGTAAAACTCCCCACACCATCCATGCGGCAAAGCCAGCACTCTCAAAGGATGGGGGAGTCACGCCCCTAAATGGCAAAGATAAGTAACCAGGCACCAGATTTAACTATCATCAGGCGAAACATCTCGGGGCACAAGGGGTCCATATGCCGCAACGCCATCCTCGCCAGGACAGCGACTTAACACGCCTAAGGCTTCCACTCTTCGGGTACAAATGCCCCTAATCGGTGGTACTGCACTGCCAGGGGGGTACTTTTCAATGCAGGTTTTATAACGCCGGACAACCACGAGGCCCACAGTGCCCATATCCCCATGGCAACGGCCTTCCAGTGGCCCTTTCCCATCGGCTCCCACTTATACCGGATATCCCCGAAGGGGTCCTACCAATTGGTATACCATGCGAACCTATTAGGTGCATTTATGTGTATATTATATGATTTACAGAGCCTACGCACAAATGGCTACGGCCCACGACACGACCTAAAGGACTCCACACGCCTAAAGCGGCGGGGATCCCACCCCTATTACGGCTAAGCTAAACAGTGCTGGTGCCCCCGACGCTGACCGAAACGATCACACCCTCATATCCAGTGGCTGGCGACAGATCCGTACGCCTAGGACCGTGCACAATGCATCACCTGGCCAAAGCCAGGGAGAGGCGGATCAGCTGGGCGTCCAAGGACGCCCAACCACGGCAATAACGGGTTACATGGGTGGAGGTCCATGGACATCCAGGCCCCCACCCGGGCAATACGCTGTCAAGGGCACATTATGTCGTGCCCTCTCTTCAGCAATGGGCATCCGTGGACCTCCAAGGAGGCCGCATGGTATCAGCGCGGAACTCGAGGAAGCCTCGTGGGCAACCAAGAAATTCCTGGTAAATTCAGCGAGCACCCTGGTGACCCCTGGTGACCCCAGAGCGGACGTATCGGCTAGGGGGTCGTGCCCGCAGGCACCCAGGGGAGTTGCCAGAGTGGCAACGCCGACTGTGTTCTGAGTCCCTAGGGGGTGGGGCGACGCTCTTTCAAGGCCGCCCAGCCTAGGTACCACTACTCTACGGATCAAGGAGAGTCTCGGATACGGGGGAGCACGACCCCTGCACCGGTTTCCTACCTGGTTGCTCACAAGCGCCCCGCCACTGCGATGAGCTGGCGGCCACAGGGCAAAAACTACATACAGGAAAATTCTGCTAAAAAGCAGAGGCTATACTATGTACCTAGACGAGAGCACAACCAGTGTTAGCCAGCCCAGGCGCGGAGCCCGAGCCTACAGACCGCCCGCTGCCCCTCGCCGCGAAGACCTCGACCGGGGGCCAGAGCCTGAGGTCATCTGCAACCCCCAGTCACTCACCTTGACCACCTTCAGCCGCCCTGTTGAGGACGTTGCCCGGTTGGAACTACTCGGAAGTAGTGGCCGGGTCCAACCTCCACTTCGCTCCACCTACACTATGCGATGCCACCCACCTCACTGCCTTCCACTCCACCGCCTCCTGCAGTCCAGTAGCCGCATGTCTGTAAATTACACATTGTATTTAAGCTCAGACTCGATGGGGAATGTCCCTCACTCGACGTCTCGATTATAGACGTTTGTTATTGCGCCCTGCCTTGCTTGCTGTTAAACCCAACCCGCTCACTCGCACCTCCGCCCTTCGGACTCCGGCCCTCAAGACCGTGTGGATCATTTCCCCGCCCTCGTGTGCTAATTCCCACCCACAGCACCGCTGGGCTAGCCAGCCGGACCGAACCCCCGCTTCAGTCAGCCCCTTCGGAGTTGTACCTAGTCGGAGTGTGTAGCCGCCGAGACAGATTGGGCACCCGTTGTGCTTTTGGGCAGTTGCTTGGGAATTAGGTCCGACAAGCCCGTAAGTCGTCGTACCCACTTCCCCCTCCTTCCCCTTCAGAGATTGTATTCCCGCCGGCGCGCGTGGACAAGAGGAGATCCCGAATTCCGTCGGCGAACGGACGAGCCTCAAGACCCCCTTTCTATTTCCTTTCGGCTTCTGTTCGTATAATCTCTGTCAGAGATTATCGGAATTACCGAATCCATCACAAATGGTGTGTATCAACTAATGGAATTTTACAATGATGTGAGTGTTGACCATTACAAACCTCTATCCTCGAACTAACAGCTCAGGAACAACTACAAGACCTCCTCCAGCCCACTCTCAAATACACACTCTCTGTATGTCTGTCAATGCTGACACTTGTTCTTCACATTCATCCCCACACAGTTTTTTGCCCAAAGAAACTGGCAGTAGCACATGCATTTGCTCACAAAGGTTATGTGGTTGCCCTTCTCACACAAACCCCCTCTAAACTCTTGGATCTTAAGTCCCAAATAACTCAGAAGGAGGAATGGCTGCATCCTTTCCTGCAGACCTGACCCAACAAGCCTCCTCAACTTCTGCTTTCACATCCATCTCCTAAAAGTTTGGAGTGGTTACACCTGTAAAGGTCTTCCATCCCACTCTCCTTCGTTTGTGCATCAAAACAGACAAGTAACTCATGCACTACCCAGGTTGCAATCCTCAATGCATTTGGCCACTTGGTGATGAAGATGATGAGGGAGAAGCCAACACGCCAGATTGCGTTTGCAGTCTGGGCATGCTCTTCCCTCCAATTCGTTCAGTATTATGGCAGTTATACATATGTCTGCAATATCATTCCTGTGCCACACCTCTGCAGCCTGCAGGCTCACGTGTTGATATGGCACACCCTCGCCTCCGCATACCAAAGGTGGATTGCAGCTACCACCCGTAGGGTTCTATGAGGACGACTCACTGTGGAGTCCACCCCTGACTAGTAGCCCACCATTGACTACAAGCCCAACACCAAGTCTGCTCACCACCCATGATTATGACAACTGTACTTCGGCATTTATGGATTTGCTGGAGAATATGGGTGGCATTGAGAATCTGGCATATGCAGCTGACAAGTGGATTTATGGGCATGTGCTGATTCCCCCTATACAGGCCAATTAGCCCTGCAATGCAGCATCCAGACGCACACGCACCTCTATCTGGTGGAATCGCCGTAGCCACACCACAGGTATTTGCAGAGAATCTGGTTGATATAAGTACTAGATTGTGTGTACACAGCCAACAAGCAGATTATGGGCATGTGCTGATTCCCCTATACAGGTTGACACTGGATCCAGACACACCCGCGCCTCTATTGGGTACGATGTTCGTGGATGATCTAGTTGATATAAGTATTCCACCTCCATACGCAGTCGACAAGCGGAATCTGGGCATGTGCTGACTCCCCCTATACTGACTGACAGGCCCTGCAATGCAGGATCCAGGCACACGCCTGCCTCTATTGGGTAGGACACCCGTAGTCACCCCACAGGTATATACATATGGTGTAGGAAATGGCCAAGGATGGAATGGCCCATTCATCCTGTTCAGACTAATAAACAATAGTACTGCCTGCTTGGTTTCTATTGGACATTCCACATGTTAGAGTGCAATGTACCATATCAGAACTTATATAAACTATATATTTCATGTTGTATACAATGCCTGCACCATAAATCTGAGCATTCCTGACCAGTAATTTTTGCAAATGTAGCACTCAAGATAACCAGGGTTATATAAGGTTAAGTATCAGGTTATAACCCAGTTATAACCCATTGTAAACCCGTTGTAAACCCATTGTAAACCTGTGGTAAACCCGTTGTAAACCCATTGTAAACCTCATTGTAAACCTGTTGTAAACCTGTTGTAAACCTATTATATGAAAATACCCTTTACTATAAACCTAGTCGAGGTTTACTGGGTTATATCAGGGTTATATCTAGGGTTACATGGGTTTTGACATTTTTCAGACAATTATATACAGCGGTGATGTGGTATTGTTCTCCTTTTTAAACCACGATGAATAAGGCTCAGACAGTACATGCAGGGTGTATTTGGTTTTCTTCCAGTGAAGTCGGAGAGCCATCCACCCGTCTTCAACACGAAATTAGCATTCTATGGCATCGAAGCCAGGAGCCACTCACGAAATGTGGCATTTGCATTGCGAGTGTCAGTGAAAGAATCAAAAGATGAAGTAGAGTCCTGGAGGAATGCGGCCCATACAGCAGCAGGCGCCCTACAGGTGGAGAGAACATCTCGATAGTAGGTCGAGTAGATCGTGCTTCAGCCCTTCTGGGAGGCTGTGAAACTGGGGTTGATTAGAATGGAACAACATCAGAGAATGACCTCACTCACAGTAAATTGAAAGCAACATCAGGACGTGACTCCTAGTAGAAGGTGAGATGTGAACAGCCACAGAGACTCAATACTCACTTTCAATATATTGGCCAGCTTCGGCTCCGTGACATGACTGGCAAATAATTCTAGACGGAATGTTTATTGAGATCGACTTGTGATAGATGGGGGAACTGACCTCGACCAGACCTAGAAAACTCAGCCATATAGAAGACCTGTTCCTCAGTTCGTGACCATTTGGTGTGCTGTCGACCGAAACTCTGAAAGCAGTGCATTGTGTCCCACATTCGTGTGTCCGATACAAATGGTCCAAGTCGACCAGTCAGCCATGACTCCCAATCTTGTTGAGTTGTAGTCAAGTGCGAAGGACCAAGCTCCACTGGTGGAGGGGGAGGGGCAGAAGGCATATAGGCAGCCATGATTCCGAGTGTTGTTGAGTCGTCTCAGAATCCGGGAGATGGAACTGGTGGAGAGGAAGGGGGAGGGTATATATATAGCGGAAAGGGTATATGGAGTGGTCTTTTCCGGCCTAGGTTGATGACTATTGGATGGGACACCTATCCAAGTTTGCCTTCAATATAGGGCGATTGGAAAACCTTGATAAGCTGGCAAGTTTGGCCTCAATATAGGGTGATTGGCAAACCTTTATAAGCTGGCAAGTTTGCCCTTAATATAGGGCGATTGGCAAACTTAATTTGGCCCAAAGTAACTTGGCACCCGGCCTTGGTAAACCTGTCATAGCCCACACCACTGTCCGCTGGCACCCGTCGTGTCATCCGTTCATCGTCGCTGTCGCCATCTCCGGCATTGGACTGGTCCGTGTCCGCGTCCGCGCCGCTCGTCCATTGTCGTAGCCTCTTTATTTTATTATTATTATTATTATTATTTTCTGGTTTAATTATACCTGCCGGCCAGGTTAATCACATGGCGCACATCATTCTTATGCACATGACTGATAGGGTCTGCTGTTTATTGTAAGTAATTGGACGGCACATTCTCAGAATTTGTAGTGACATGTAGATTATTTTATTTTATTTGCTGACCCTTGTAGCTCAGCCCATACCCAACACGCAGCTCATGTTTTTTGTTTTTTGTTGCGTCTCGGACCAACTCATCGCCGCCTGCCTGCTGCACCCACATTTCCATGGGCGCATCCTCAACGTTTTCAGCGTACTGAAAGGTGAGTACGATATGGTTCAACATGTCGTTCAGTTGCCAATTTAATAGCTTACAACTCAAAAACCTTTCCCAGGCTGGGCCGAACAGTGTAACGACCCTGAGAGCGACTCTCCCATGTACGTGCGTTACACAGATATTGCATGCGCTTCGCTGGTCCTTGTAGCCCAACCAGACTTGGGCTTCTACTGTCCAGACAATAGGTACGGATCGTTTGCCAAGTATGGTTTGGAGGTTGACCATGCTGGTGCCATCCAAACACCCGCAAAATCCATGACATAGAGCGAGGTACGGGTGAGCAGTTATGAGTGGCTCCAACTTGCACCTGCGCAACGGAGAGAAAGATCAATGAGGGGTGGTGCTGAGCCCGCAGTGGTGGTATCTAGAAGATCCCAGGGTGGAAAGAAAAAGTGGAGGTCGAACGATGGGGCCAAACTTCATACCAGCAAGTACGCAGTTACCACCAGCTGCCACATCGAGGGTATGTAGAGCCATGAGAGAGGGACCTCCAATCCTCGTGGGCCAATTTGCGTAGGTCATCTGGGCTCGATTGTATTCAGCAAAGCCTCTCCAAATAGTCGGGACGATTGTCATGTTGTGAACTTTGGGGACTGTATTAAATAACCCCATCTGAGGTCCTGGGCATGCTGCCTCAACGCAAAGGTAGTATTTCAATATAGTCGGTGTGCAAACAGAGCAACCGAGGGCTACATGTCGCAGCTATGCATCACGTCCTCGTCAATTGCTAAGTATTTGCTGATGGACTATGATCGGGTAATAAGTAGGACCCTCAGAGACAAGGTGACGAGGACTCGAAGATAGGTATTAAACCCCATGGAGTTGATGAACCCCGTGCGCAACCCTCGCCTTTCCAACTCCGACCATGCCAGACATAGACATAGAGGCGTCTGTAGTACACCCCCCTCGCCGTAAGGACTCTCGGAACGATTTGATGACCAGTAATCGCGCCAGTGGCTTCCCTTCGGTGGAATCACCTCGTGCAGGAACTCGTTTGCCTGGATGATCCTACTTTATAGGAGGCGAAACCAGTCAAGGTAGTCACAGACACGATACTAGAAGTCACCGATACGAGATGAAGAAAACAGAAGCCAGACAATGACCAGGCAGTTCGGGTGGCTCGGAACATAGAACGGAAGGCGTTTCGCCTTTGTAAGAGTGCAGGACGAGCAGCTGCCCAGCTTCGGCGGGTGTTCGGTATGTCTTTCAATACTATCCCAGTCACCGCGCCATCTGCCATGTCGATGATAGTCTTCATGCTGCGGTGTCCCATCCTCCGGTGCCAGTCGTACACACTAACCGCGTCCGATTTCTCCCCAACGCTAAATGCTGCCCCGGGTACGCTCCTACAGTATACTAGTCGCTCTCGCTCGCCCTCTGCCGATATCAGGCTCACCACAGCCATCGAGATTAGGTGATTATACTATATTCAGCCGGCCTCCCATTCTCACCGTTACTCAACATACTGGTTCTTCTTCTATCTGTCGCTCACTATTCTCATCAGTGAGCTCCCTATTGCCTCTCGGTTGGTCGCGCATTTCAAGGTGACCTCTTGATAACATGCAAGGACTAACAAAGTTAAGAGAAATACAGGTAGGCGGCGATATAAAGCAATATATGTTCCAGTTTATCTCCCCTGAGAAGCAGTTTTATGAGGTGCCAAGCTCGGACGGTGGCCCCCCTCGACAGTTTGGACAGGTGCGCGGTGACAGCGCGGACTCATAACTTGGAAGAAAAAAAGGGGGATCAAACATATGGGACAAACATCGCACAAAATAGATACAGAACAGAGACCAAACAAAGTACGTAATAGTGTGATGAGCCTAAGGTGGGGCAGCCAAATACTCACTCCTCCCGGTTAGGCGCGACAGAGCAAGGGCTTGTGGGGCTGGGCGACAAAATGCTGGTCGAGGAAGAGTCGCGATTTGAGAGCATAGAAAATCACAATATATTGTAAAGATTAGCTAGCCACTATTAATGAGTCGATTGCATCAGGAGGAAGCGTTCAATGACCATTGTACTTTCAGTTTACCGAAACGGCCTGCGCGCCTGTAGGTCCATGTCCATTTAATATTCGACCCATCTCTTATGTGTCAATGATTTTTTACCATGCACCCCTGCGCAGGTAAGCCGGAGTTTTAAGCTCTTGAATAGAACAAAGCAACCAAGGCGACAATTTCGCACCCTGAAAAAGATGACGTGGTAGCGATCGCGTGGAAATGGCTTGGTTCGACGTTCTGTGAAATTTCAATCATGCTGCAATTTCACCTCAGGGAAGAGGGTGCGCAGAATTATAAGACAGTACAATTTTTTTATTAAACCTATTCTACAATTCTACGGTAATTGTTTGTTGTTGTGGGCATGGGCCGACCAGTCAACTGGTCTTGCTTTGTTCCCTGATCGGGAGTGGTGCCAGTTTTGGCTGCCCCCTACCTTATCATCAGCTTGCACCAGTGCTTTGGCAGCCGCGGAGTAAATCGGTACATTTTGCTGCTTTTTAGCTGTCCACCACATCCAAGCATATGATAGCCCGAGGGTGAGCACTGTTAGCGGCACCGCAAGCGCAAAGAACATCCAGCCCTGCTCAGAGATACTGACCCGGCCTTTAGAATTTTCAAAGTCATAGTTAAAGAACCCCATGCTGAAGGCAGTCTACATCGAGGATCATTAGCCGGATATCTCTGGTGGGCAAATTTAAGTGTGTTCAAGAACGCACGCAAGTGAATGTCGCTGGGAGATAAATCATTGTTACGACAGTGATGGTCTTCATGACTTCGCTATCGCGCTTGGTGTCGTATGCGACAATTGCCATTGATTCCGATTGCTTTGCGTTCTCCTCTGAGATTTTCTTAATCCCTTCAATCATACGGATATTCGTATAATTGAGCAGCTGTCATATTGTTTAATCAAGTCCTCACTGGAGTAAAGATGAAGATACCATACTAAGTTCAGAAACCGGTCATACCGACTGGCAAGATTGTCAAAGACGTTTGCAGTCACCTGGAATCGATGCTTTTGCACCATTAACAGAGATGACAATGACTGTCTACTGGCCGGATCGAGCTTCAGTGTGTTCCACAAATCTTGACACTCCTCCACCGATGCGAGTGCTGATCGTAAAGTGGTAAAGTCACCCTTTGTATAATCTACACTTCTGGCGTTGAATTCTGCTTGACGTACGCGGGCCTCATGACCAGAGGTACTATCCAACGTTTGTGATGCCATCTCCTATTGAGACGAGGGGATCAGCTAAATGGGCCACAGGTGAGAATAGGGCTCTCCACTACATACTGGACCACCAGTGTCGACATCCCAAACTTCTGCGATCCCTGCAAAGCATTCCTGTGCCATCGCAAACCATCGAAGAAGTAGTCGAGGGACTATCTCCTTTGGCCGACTGGAATTTTTGAACAAATCCTTGATGTGCTGGACCATGCAAAGATAGAATTGATCTAGGCCTGTTGCGATGATCGTAGTTTGCTGAGTCCCAGCATTGTACGAGAGGTATAGCCTTGGGTAAATATTTATATATGGTGGTGATGTGGTATTGTTCTCCTTTTTGAACCACGATGAATAAGGCTCTGATAGTAAGTGCGAGGTGTATTTGGTTTTCTTCCAGTGAAGTCGGAGAGCCATCCACCCGTCTTCAACACGAAATTAGCATTCTATAGCATCGAGGCCAGAAACCACTCACGAAATGTAGCATTTGCATTGCGAGTGTTAGTGAAAGTATCAAAAGATGAAGTAGAGTCCTGGAGGAATGAGGCCCATACAGCACCAGGTGCCCCGCAAGTGGAGAGAATGTCTCGATAGTAGGTCGAGTAGATCGCGCCTCGGCCCTTCTGGGAGGCTGCGAAACTGGAGTTGATTAGAACGGAACGACGTCGGAGAACTATGACGCATCACTCACAGTAATCTGAAAGCAACATCAGGACGTGACTCCTGATAGAAGGTGAGATGTGAACAGCCACAGAGACTCGAGACTCACTTTCAATCTATTGGCCAGCTTCGGCTCCGTGACATGACCGACAAATAACTCTAGACGGAAATGTTTATTGAGATCGATTTGCGATAGACGGAGGAACTGACCTCGACCAGACCTAGAAAACTCAGTGATATAGAAGACCTTTTCCTCAGTTCGCGACCATTTGGTGCGCTGTCCATTGAATCTCTGAAAGCAGTGCATCGCATCCTGCATTCGGGTGTCCGATACAAATGGTCCAAGTCGACCTTTCGGCCATGATTCCCAATCTTGCTGAGTCGTAGTTAAGTGCGAAGGGCCATGTCCCTGCTCCGGATTTGGCACGTGAGTAGCCTGAGCGGAGGCCATGGTTCCGAGTCTTGTTGAGACGTCTCAGAATTCAGGAGGGGGAGAGCTACTGGTGGGAGGAAGGGGGAGCATATATATATATAGAAGCGGAAAGGGCATATGGGGTGGTCTTTTCCTGCCTAGGGTAATGGCTATTGGATGGTACACCTATGCGTAGCCAAGTTTGCCCTTAATTGGCAAACCTTTATAAGCTGGCAAGGTACTTGGAGCTAATGACGCTACTTGACAGTGCAACTGAAGGAGTTACTTGGAGCTAATGACGCTGCTTGACAGTGCAATGCATGACAGCGGGTGGACCATTATCCGTGACAGTGGTCTGGACCCGTCCAAAATTTGCCACCTGCCAACCTCGTCACAAACCTTCACGTGATGGTTCAAATGGCGCGTCGCAACAATGGTAATATAAATAAATACTAATAAATCAAAATTTATTATGGATAAAAATGTGCGCAGCACCCCGACCGATGTATCCCAATCCATTATCCGGATGGCTGCTTGGCGGAAATAACATTCCAACAATTGCACAAGCCCCCCTGTCGGTTTAAACAACTCGTCTGACGTGCTCCCACCCACAGCCACCAGCCAAGATTCCTTGTTTTAGAGACACCTCAAGAAGCAGATAGTCGTTGAAGCCTATAGCCTTCTCGTATGCATGACTCACGTACCATGTCAGCTCTCCTGTCCCTTTGCTCCGATTGTTGGCCGGGCCGCAGGCCCCATCGCTTTCGCCGTAATTCCCGGCTGCGCAAAAATTACAACATGTTTATTCCATCACTCGCGTTCGGTGAGGATGTTCTGGCCTCCACTGCGTGCGATCAACAGATTTTACACTGTACATCCCCCTCGCGACCTTGTATTGCCCCGGGTACGCTCTTACAATATCCGACTCCCTCTCGCTCGCCCTCTGCTGAGGTCAGGCTCACCATAGCCATCAAGACTAGTTGATTATGCTATATTCAACCGGCCTCCCATTCTCACCGTTACTCAACATACTGGTTC
>Ga0307515_10021725_pt1 | contig 11357 bp, 13 predicted proteins | sample 17_EM_MG_FD_194513 | JGI IMG/M metagenome (GOLD analysis project Ga0307515, IMG submission 194513) | Populus trichocarpa ectomycorrhiza microbial communities from riparian zone in the Pacific Northwest, United States - 17_EM | ecosystem: Host-associated > Plants > Roots > Unclassified | place... | reverse complement strand
AAGCAACTCCTAGGATATCTTAGTTCTATCAATAGACCTTGTCCTGCTCACGTAGTTCGTAAAATAAAACTCTTCTACGGTCCAAAGGAGAGGCCACCAGATGTCGAAGAATTAAGCCGAGAAGTTCTCCTGCCGTTGAGTTCGATGATTTCAGGTGTATTCTATCTTGTAGATGGTCTGGATGAATGTGAACCAGATGAAGTGACCAGGGCCTTGAATGTCCTTGCTCGTCTTCTAGAAAAACCAGGAAACAAAATTCTCATCTCTAGTCGGGATGAGGTCGGAGTAATGGAGCGACTCCCGCAATCCACCCGAATATGGATCTCTGAGGAAGATACCAAGGGAGATATCATGGCCTTTATCAACAAGAGAATAGACGCAAAGATGCTGGAGAGGCCGCTGACAGAATCTCCCTCCCTACTACAAAGTGTGAAACATGAATTGCTCGCCAAAGCTGGAGGAATGTAAGGGCTGGCCTCTGCAACTGAAAACGTTTTCCTCGCTAATTTAATTATAGGTTCCTGTGGGTTAGGCTTCAGCTGGATACTCTCTGGGAGGAATGTTTCAACGATCATGACATTACGATGGCCCTTGCCCATCTCCCTCGAGACCTAGATGAGACATATCGGCGATGTGTTGATAGAATTGCCAGCAGCAGACGGGTATACGCACATAAGATCCTTACGTGGACATGTGCGGCACTACGCCCCATGCATATTGAGCAGATGAAAGAGGCGCTTGCCGTTAACCCCGTCTCTGGGAAATTAGACCTAACTAAGATTCCGACAAGTTCCTTTGTTATTCGCAGCTGCTCAAATCTTGTCGTTCTAGATGAGTTAACCAGCTGTATTCTACCAGCTCATCATTCGGTGCGCCAATTCCTTTTCAATGAGACACGCCAATCGGAGGGCCAACTGTTATCCAGCTTCAAGTACAAAGAAGCCGAGCTAGAACTAGGCGAGCTCTGCATTGCTCACATAGCCTCACACAACCTTGACTTACATGTACAAAACTCATCAAACGCTCCAAATTACCAGGGAAGTGCCGCTCCCAGATTAGAAGTCCCCAATGTCCTGGTTGCAATGGTCCCAGGTCTTCTTCGTAGGCTCATCCCTAAAGCTAAAACGCAGCCCACACCGCTAGCCCTTCCCCGGCGCCAGCCTCCACCAGATCCACTTATTCACAAACGATTTTTTTTTCAATACTCCAAACATAACTGGGCGTTACTTACTCAAGGGATTTCCGAGAAATCTCCCTTCTGGAATCACCTTCGGGATCTGGCTCTAAAACCTAATGAGGCATGGCAGCTCCACCCATGGAGACCAATTGGTAATGGGCGGTCTCGAGAGGCTCATCTCTTCGGCCTTTTCGGATGGGCAGTAGTGAATCAGCATATCCCTCTCCTTCAGCTCGTCATAGAAAGGTGCAAATCAAAGCACCCCAGCCTGGACTTCTTCAACATTCCGCTTTTCAATCACGGTGGTCTGTATCCATTGCATGTCTGTGTTCAGAGCGGAAACATGCAAGTAATGGAGCTACTGCTACAAGTATGTGACCCAGGCAAAAGGGATGACGAAGGATGCGATGCGTTCCATCATGCAGCAGAAAGTGGTAATGAAGACATTTGGTCAGTGCTGCTCCGGAGGCATTTAGCGTGTGATTTCTACGCGGATAACGCCAGTCGCACGATTCTCCATCATGCAGCAAGCGGCGGCAATACCAACGCCATGTTATTCCTCATCCAAAAAGCTAGTTATAGCTATACCATAGCTGCTCATCCATATTCCGTATTAGACTCCAGCGGTCAGAATCTTTTGCACATCGCGGCTTTAAAAGGACATTATGACGTCGTGTTGGGTTGCCTGAATTCCGTTGAGTCGGAAACGCTATCAATCTTCAAGGCCATGTGTGCAGCTGACAGATCAGAACTCACGCCTATTCATTACGCAGTGCAACGAGGAGACTATCAAATGGCAAGGACGTTCTTTGAATTCAGCAATATAGAAGAGAATCCAGTCAGCAAGTGGCTAAGCGAACCTGGCAAGATGAAACTGATCTGGCTGGCCTCGGTAGCTGGGGCGTCAGACATTCTCCGATTGCTGAATTCCGAAAATATCAGCATTGATATGTCTTTAACTTCCATCCCTTCCGACCTAGACATGGACAGGTTACTTCCGGGAATGTCAGCACTCGAGCACGCAATTCGCACAAAAAATGCAACCGCCTCAAAAGCCCTGCTTGAGGCAGGTGTCTCGGTTGGCAAGTTAACGCGAAACCCCGAAAACCGGAGCGAAGGTTGGACACTTTTGATGCTAGCTGCTGCTAGTGGGTCTACTAATATCGTGCCTCAATTAATGGAATACGAAACATTTTCCATCGGTGACGAACCCAGTGAGAACCCGGTAGTTTCAGTGCGGTGGATCATTAAAGCATTAAATCTGGCTGTTCAACAATATTTTCATGATATTAGCGAGCTTTTGGTATCTGGGGTGACGTCAAGAATCTTAGCTGGTTATCCCCCGAGGACCCTTTCCCGCGCTGGTGGATACGCATCTATGCATATACGTTTAGACGTTACATGGGTCGCTATGATTCTTCACGAGCCTTCGGCGTGGATTACAGGCGCCCGATACCATGATAGGCAATACTATCTGACGTTGAACCGCGCCGAGAGCATTCGGAAGTATCAACCTGGCTTTTCGTGGCTTCACGGGAATGATCGGCTAGATAGCCATAGTGGATATGCATTGTGGCATGACAAACTGTTCTATCTCCCACCTAGCTCTAAACCAACCCCGCCGTTTCGTAATCCAAACTTCGTCAGCGTTGACATCGATTTCACCGTGGAGCATTTCGGATTCACATTGCTTTTCGGGGAATCCCTATGGCCGGGGACGACTAAGAGCCATCATTATTTCATGACGCAAGAGCGCCCAGGATTGCTGACGGATATTGAAATTCTGGACCGTTTTCGGGAGATGGAAGGAGTAAGCAGCGGATTTGAATCCGCAGCGATCTGTGCTTGTAAGACTTCAGACACTTTTGGGGATATCCATTGGGAAAGTAGAGACATGCGTTTCACGCGTATTGGTAGGAGGGAGTACTAGAAACGGCCAAAGATGAAATAGGAAGAGGGGACGTGGGCGAAAGCTACAGTTCAGCTTAAGAACCACGAACAATCAGCCGAACTGTCATGCCTAGTGGAGCAGCTCCACAATACGAATCAATTCAAAAAGCCTAATGAAATAAGTGAATTCCATCATAACCCCATTAGCCCGCTCATAGATCCGTAGGAGAAGGGATACAAAGACAGCAATGAACATCTCCACCCCGGTAATAATACAACATGTTACTTCCCATCGTCCCGAATCCAATAATGCAAAAAACGTCGGAGTCTCAGACCCAATAACGAAACGAGAATTTCACACGGAGAATCATTCAGAATCGTTAGAACTACGCCGCAAGACTCGCTCAGATTAAAACGCAGCTACTTGCGCCGCCTCCCTTCTCTCAACCTCACTAACCGGGTACGGAGGCCCCTGTGTCTCTGTTGCGACAGGCGAAGCAACCGTGTTCACCGTGCTTCCGCTCGTTAATCTCCTCGATCCACTGGTGCTTCGGCTCCTGGCGGCTTTCTCTCTGTAAGCAGGATGCGTATCCTGCAAGGCATGCTCGGTCCCAACTTCACTTCCGTATGCTGTACCAGTTCCCACGCCAGGTATGACGCCGCCAGGCATTGCTCCTGCGCCAAGGTTTCCGGCAGAGGTGTGAATGGGCTCAACGGCCGGATGCCAGGCGCGGAGTTCGTCTTCGGCATCATTAAGGACTTGGCGAGCGGCCTCGACGTTCTCAAAGGGTGGGTGAGTGTCGCCGGGCACGATTGGGGTGTCGTCGAGAAGGTTGAGGAGACGACGGGCTTGTTTTGCGAGGATGATTTGCTTTTCGGCACGCTCAATTGTCGCGGCAAAGTGGATGTCGTAGGCTTCTTTGAATTTTTGGCGGGTCTAAAAGAGTGAGTGTTAGTTGAAGAGGATCGAGAGTGGAAGAGAAATAAAGGGAATGGAGATTTGGGTGAGGAAACTTACGATGTTGGTGAGTTGTGCCTCCGCGACTAAGCTCTGTGCTTCTGCGCGGACAAGTTCCTGCTCCAGTTGCACAATCTTAGCGCTCTGTGGTTCCTTGTACTTAAGTTTTTGGATCTCATCCGACACCTTTTAAACTATCAGCACTCATCCTTCCATCCAACTACTCGGCTACGCATACCTTCGCCTTATGGTCCCTGCTCGGCTGCACCGAGCTCTCAGTATTCCTGATTTGCTTCAAAACACCCCGAGAGTCTTCTAAGTTCTGTGCGAACAAGTCTTCCTGCTCTGCAATTTCCGCTAGCAACACTCCAAGTTTATCTGATATCTCTGAGATAGCATCATCGCTGGTGGCCTCGCCCCACTCTGACAATTGCGAAGCAATAGCTGCACGTTCGCGACCAGCGGTTTCGTACGCACTAATGGCATGATTCTCGGTCTTGATGAGTTTGTACAGCTTTTTAGAGATATCGGGCTGCTGCATCCCACGTAGCGAGGCCATGGTAAAGCGGTGCTTAGGCACTGATTTCTCGGATATGCCACCATTGCTAGGCTCCTTCTTGGAGCGGACCGAGAGGGAGCGGTTCCTAGTTCGAGTAGGCATGATGGTAAGCGAGCGTGATCGAGATGGTGTACGAGAAGGAGGAGAGCCTGAGTATGGAGGTGGAGGTGGTGGTGGGGGAGGTGGATAGGCAAAGATGGCCATTAGAGGCGATATCCAAAACAACGAAATGCAGGAAGTGACCCCGAAGGATGCAATGGATTTGACAACAACAGGCAAATGCAGGACAGTAAAAGGAAAATACTGAAGACAGTGGAATTGAGAATGAAGACCAGCTTACATTGTGAAAATATTCCACAGAGGTATCGAGGTTATATGTGTTCTGGTAATGCTATTGTTAGCACCACCATCCGAGCGCTCGGAGCCTCGCGTTTGAGGTCGTGTAAGGTCATGGCCAGCGGTTGCGCAAATTTGGTTATTGCTAGAGCCGAAGGATTTACAGATGCGAGAACATACCTAGAATGTTTGAAACAGTTGGCGCTCTGTAGCTGCAGTTCGGAAGAAGGGGAATGGTTGTTTGAGGTTTGCAGCGACCAGCGTGTTGACTGGATGCGATGTCCCTTACTGAAGCGCCGGACTCCATCGGTGATGTCATTGTCAAACGAGAACAAATAACTATGCCAAGATAATCGGCTTCAACTCTTCCGACTTCCGCGTCGGAATCCTAACACCATATGCTGTATCGCAACATAGTACCACGGCCACCGCGAAATCTCAATTGCGTTGCAGGTTGGCGTCATATAAAGGTTATGAAGCTTAATTCTGCCTTGGTACACGGGTTTTCCTTATTGAAGATATAGGCTACTTTGTGTCTCTATCCTAGTCTTTCATTTCTGAGCCTCTCAACTAACGAATCTTATAGTTCCTCTCCGTCACCTCCTTGGCGCTTGCGCCCTCACAGCCGCAAGGAAATCAACCAAGCACGCGCATACAAAGTGGATCCGATGACACAACTTGACCTCTCTTCTCCCTATCACCTCGCAATGCGCATGCGCTGTGCGCAAGGATCAAACGCGGCACATACATGGCATCTTCAGCATTGCATCAAGCATCAGCATCAAACCCCAACAACAGGTTGATCAGATTGATAGAGCTTTCCCCTCCCGTGAATAGTGTCCGTCAATACAAATTCCACATTTGCCCCTTAGAAGGAGATACTCTGTTCATTGCACTTTTATACGAATGGGGAACTGAAGTCTCGAACCACGCAATCTCTATCGATAGACACGAAATATTTATACGTAATAACCTGGCTGGCTTTGCGTACGATTATAAAAATTCGAGATAGTGGTCGCAGTGAGCTTCAAGACGTATGCATGTTTTCGCATATCCCTCTGCTGTCCCATCTGCTAAAGCCTGCCTTGCAGACTCTCACAGAGGTCATGTACACAGACTCCCCGTTGATCTGGGTCGACGCGATTTGCATCGACCAAGAAAACACAGGAAAAAGCATTTTCTTGGTCTGACTAGGTCCGGAGGCGGACGATAGCAAACTTGCTGTCCGTCATATCTATCGACGCGGTCGTTCCCTCGAAAGCAAGCCTTAGGGCCCCTACCTGCTCTATCACTTACTATCAAAGAGCTACTGGGAGGGCATGTAGATCGTCTAGGAATTCCTTCTAGCTGCTAAGATCCTGCTTTACTGTGGCGACGAGTCGTTTTGGTGGCAGGGTCTCCACGAGTCTGTCCTAACATGTGACACCCTTGCGACCATTTCAGATGATCACCAAGCCTTCTAGAACGCTCTTTCAATCTCTCAGGGCTCTAGGGTGGTATGGGCAAAACAAAATCACATCGAGATCATGTCGGACGAGCGACGCATGGCTGCCTACAGCCTTGGCGGCCTGATCCTACGGGCCAAAAATGTAATCATGTCCGTGACAAAGTCTTCGCTTTGCTAGATCTAGCATTTCACCCTTTCCAGTGGAAAAAAGAAAGCGTGCCTGTAGACTACAACAAAACCATTGAGGAAGTTTATCGTGATGTTCTGAGCACGCTGAGGTTTATGAGATTTGGCCGTGATATGACGGAACACTTTTGCGTGATATTGACGGGAATATTGGGTGTGAAAGAATCTGATGGGATAGCAAGAAATGCATATGAGAAGGCGATGCTCTGGGTTGAGGATGAGAAGATGTGAGATTCAAACATGGCCGCGGTAATGACGGGAGTACAATTTGAAGGACAGCCGGTCCGAGACTGGCACGATAATCTCGTCGAGGAAGAGGGCGAAGGCGCCCGGGAAGAGGGCGAACAGCATGAGCCGTGTCTCTACCCGTGTCTCCTTGCGTCCCCTTGCGCGTTTCTTTGCACGTCCTATGGGGGGTTAGGTAGAGAGGCGTAGAGACAGACGCAGGCATAAAGACGTAAAGACGCGGAGATATGAAGGCGTAGAGGCGCAGAGGTGCCTCTGGGGGTAGACCAAAATTTGGAAGACCAGTTGGCTAATCAGAGGCATTTATTTCTGTAGCTTTTTTTTTGGTTCTACATGCAACATGCTCTTTTTCGTTCATCTCGTCGTTATAATTAAAGTCTCGGTGAGAAGAGTTAAATCCAACTAGATCTTTGTAATGTGTGCAATGGGAAGTGGTAGACTCCCTCAATCTTAATCTGCTAAATCTATCCCTACAGCCGATTTGCGGTCAGGATCCGGACAGTAACGCTTGGCAGTAGCTTTACTCTCCGAATCTTCTGCTAAGTTTCATTCTGCCGGTGCAAAATTAGTGGCTTAGAGCTTATTTTTTTTGAGTTCCAGCTTAATTTAGCATGTCCATTGACATTAACGAGCTATGCGTTTTGAGGAAGGATCTACGTTTCCTGCTTACATAAGCAGACTCACTTTCTTCGTGGTTTGGTTATTGATTGCTACACCATATAGGCCTATATTAGAGGCTTATATTCGTCGTAGTTGGAACTTTAATCACCATTCAGTTCATCACGTTCGAAGCGTTCCTCTGTATTTTAGACCAGCTTCAGCTTTGCGAGCTCCTATGCTTCTCTACCCCGCAGATAAGACGTCCAAATGTGTACCTCAAAACGCCAGTATTTCTTCTTCCAAGATATAGAAATTCTCTGGCTTACCTTTAAGCTAGGACGTTCTTTCAGGCCCATATTCAGTACATTTAAGTGTCCGCAACGGACCCAAGCTTCAGGTTTAAACCACCATGAACGGCGACGATCCGCCGGGATATGTAGCTAACCGGGTCTCCCTCCGCTGTAATAACTATGGGCGCATCCAAATCCCCGTCCGCAGCCGTGGCGTGGGCACCTACATACTCGCCACCGACCGACCCATCGCTGCGCCACGTATCCAGGGCGTTCTAGCCAACGGGCAGCCATCGCGGAACCCGCCTTACGATTTCAGCACTACAGGACGGTAGGGTGCTTCCTTTCTCTTCTCTCTCCTCCCCACTTTCCCCCACTTCTCTGACTCCTGGGCTTGAAAGGCGATTGGCTAATTTATGTGGGCTGGGTTAGACCTCGAGCCAACTGGCTTGTTTGGCATCAAGACCAGCCTACAGGTGGCTCTAGTGGCTTCAACGTCTCGTTTGCCGGCGGGCAACCGGGACAAGCTGTGACGTGTGTGCTGTGGTTGGCGCCGCCCGGGACGCCGAGACCCCCGGGGAGACAGTGGCAGCCGAGTGATTGGGCAAGGCATGCGCATCGTTGAGATTGGAGTTGGGCAGTGAAAATTTAATTAGGATGGATAGGGGGAGACGAGAGGATGAGGCAAATGCCTGCTGAATGAGGAGAGCTTTAGACCAAAAAATGCACGATCTATTCTTTTGGTAGCACATAAGCTTTATGAATTGGTGGCTTGAATGAAATATGCCTAAACTTCGTATTGCCGGAGTATCGGAGTGCGATGTTCCTTCGAAGCTCTCCAAAAAGGCTGGATAGAAACAAGACCAATGATCAGAATAAGGGTTGTGATGCAATATCCACAATCGGCGGAGCTTACATGGTCTCACTCCTATAGTAGTACACCATCAATACTACTACCAGTCCCACCTTGAGCCCCAAATAGGCTTCAAATCTTTCTGGGATTGTGTTGAAAATTTTGGCTTTGATGGGAAGCATGAGCGAACCTGCGAGCTGCGGTTCAATATACTCAATAGAAAATCTCCTGGAACTGCTTCGACCAATTTGAGAATCCAGCCGTTGAGGGTCAAAGAATTGCACCGGGAATGAGAGCTTGATTCTCTGTTGAAGACTCTGCACTTTTGTGAGGCGAAATCAATGAAATCTGAAGTGTCTTTAGACTCGATATTCGTGCCGTTGAAAGTCTTCCTGATAAGCCGAACGAATCCAGACCTATCCAAGTCTATCAAACCATAGATATTCAGGCGCAAGTCCGCCAGAAATCTAAACTTCTCAATGCGGCCAACGGCAGAACAGCTGAAGCCATTAAATCCAAAGTGCCTGATAACAGTCGAGAGGCTCTCATGATGGTAGCCACGTAGCGCTCCAAAAATTTTATGGCGGCAAAGCTCCATAGATGCCTCGTAGTAAATTTGGCGGCATGTTCGCAAGATGCCGAGGCTAAGTTTTGGTTTGATGTTGGACCGCTTTAGAGCAAAATTGATCTCAGGTAGAATAAGTAGGACGTAATACACCATCATTCGAAGCTCAGCTGGAAGTGTCAGGAAATTTCGGGGTCTAGCATATGGATGGTAGAATGACTGAGCAGGGTGTACGAGCAACGAGTCGCTGTCATCCATAGGTTCGTAGGGGGTATAAGACTGGGATAGTAACTTTGCTGAGTTCGATTGCGCAAAGATTGTGACGGGGTTGGTGAAGGCAAATGGCAAATGGAAAAAATGGCCTCCGATAGGATGCTATCCCTTAACCCGCTGACTCTGGCTCTCAGTTATCGATAAGGATTAGCCAATTAGAGGCTCTTGTTTGACCTGATTCTTGGCTACTGTGATAAGAACTGCAGCGACGTGGGTTATTCAAATCCGTGATTTCTGTGTATATATATTTGTAGGCTAGTCCTTAGAGTTGAGCTTTGCCAGGTGTTCCTCCCAACAGGGCCCTGTCGTGCAGAACAGCCCCATCTTGTTCTCGGTGTTGGTGCACGGTGCAGCTTGGCATTGCACCTCAGCGGATTAAGGGATAGCTGCTAGTGAAGGATAATCCGTCTTGATACTGTCTGGGAAAGAAATATTTGGACTTGAGAGATTGAGGAGTAGTCCTGGATGTTGAAGCGTATCAAATATCGATTGCTCGTGCGCTGGAATGTTGTAGTTTGTGTTGACGGGCAGGAAACACCATGATAGACGTTAGTATAAGCGTACCTAAGGGTGCCGCTGCCTGTTTAGGTAGTAAGTAATGCTGGCATTATGCGATCCTATAGGCTCAAGTGAATGCCTGCCAGTCTGTTAGTTTCTCAAGAACAATGGATCTACAATTATAGAAAGTGCTTTGATGTTGCAGCAGGATTTGCTGTAAAATTCGAACTTAACTCCAACGACATGGTTGCTGCCCGCGTCGCTGTGATTCGGCTTCGTGATTCACGGCATTCTTTCGACTTATTATATAAATTTCTAGGCATCTCTCTTATCAGAATCATATTCCTTCATCGCCATCCTGCAATCCTGGTGTTGAACCACGGTGATAAGAGCATGTTCGAAGATTTTGTGAAATTTTCAAACCGCTGGTTCCGTGCTGTAGAGATCTTGAAAGTCTCCACTCTGTACGATGAATTGCAAGTTTATCATCGGGGAGAGACTTCTGTTTGTGAAGGCAGTTTGCGTGGGCATGTGTAAGTGTTTGTATACCGAGGGTCAGAGATGCGGTCGAGGAGGGAGAAAATCCAAAACCGAAGCCGAAAAAACTTGTTCCGGGGTCATTTCCCCGCGTCCTCCTTGAGCGTGCCTGGCGACTCCTTTCAGGACAGCAAGAGACTTCAATCAGGACGATTATGATTGGTCCAGTTTTTTCCCCGCTCTCATTGCTGTCACTCTCCTATATAGCAGCTGTTGGAATATGAGCGGTATGGAAGCTTCGTGTTATATCAGTTGATTATATATTGTATGGAGGATACAGGTGTGTTATCTCATAAATCAGACCCCCGGGGAGAAATTGCGCCACGGCGCAGCGCTATTCCTTAGCACCACGCCTGCAAACTCCTGAGCCAGTCAGACAAGCGCACTAACTCCTGCCAAGTCCTGCAAGCTCCTGGACCAATTAGATCACACCGAGAGGAATTTCTCCCCAAGGGTCTAAGAGCTTATAGGCGCCCTTTATATGCGAAATTATTGTTTCTTATTAGGCGATAACTCTTCCATTATAACGCTCTATCTTAACCCTTTTATAACGTCTAGTTATTATAAAAATACTATAAGGTAGGAGCTCTTTAATTTCTCTATCTATTGCAATAAATAACGACGTTGTAGCTATATTAGTTAGTCGTATTTTCGTTGGTTGTATTTTCATTGGTTGTAAAAATCGTCTGTCGCAAAACTCGTCGGTCGCAATCTTACCTCACTGCTCTGCTCGAAGCTCTGCACGAGACTCTGCTCGAAGCTCTGCACGAGGCTCTGCTTAAAGCTCTGCACGAGGCTTTTCTCGAAGCTCTGCACGAGGCTCTGCTCGAAGCTCTGCTCAAAGCTCTGCTCGAAGCTCCATACCTTATATACTTCTCTACGTCTAATTATCTCTAAAATACTACGAGCTAAAAGCTCTATTTGTTCTCTATCGCCTCTATA
>Ga0307515_10021724_pt1 | contig 11358 bp, 1 predicted proteins | sample 17_EM_MG_FD_194513 | JGI IMG/M metagenome (GOLD analysis project Ga0307515, IMG submission 194513) | Populus trichocarpa ectomycorrhiza microbial communities from riparian zone in the Pacific Northwest, United States - 17_EM | ecosystem: Host-associated > Plants > Roots > Unclassified | place... | reverse complement strand
ATCCCTATCCTTTTATAATTTATTTCTATTCTTTTACTCTTTATTATCTATCTGCTAGAAGCCTAGTAGGAGTTAACCTCCTTTTAAAGATTATCCTACTATTAGCCACTTTTTAGTAGCTATTCCTATCTTATTTAGGAATAGAAAAAGCGCCCCCCCTTCTTATATAAAATAACTTCTTTAGAGAGAGAGAAGAACCTAATTACTTTTATATTTTCTTTCTCTCTTCCCTATATAGACTATAGTCTAATAGTAGATACTTAGTAGTTTATAGAGCTTTATATTCCCAAAGCATCTACCTTTTTTATCCTTCCCTATTGTTTTAAAGAAGGATTTAAAGTAACCTTTTCCTAGCTTTAACTATAAGAAAGTTAATTATACCTTTTTAGGATATCTATCCTTAGGGGCTTTAAGAGAAAAGGAATAGCTTTCTTTATAAATCCTAATATAGTATTTTCCTTTATTCTTACTCTACTACTATTATAAACCTTATATTAGTAATAATATAACTACTAAGAAGAGATATAAATAGGTTAGTTAAGATAGTATAGGTATTAGAACCGATTAAGCTATAAAATAAGGGGTAGCTAAGTTACGTAGCTAGTTATATTATAAGTTTAAAGTATAAGAACGTAGGAACGTGAGAGCAAAGGTAATATACTAAGGTACTAATATACTAACGCATTTAGTAAATTTCTTAGGCGCAATATTATATATTTAAAGGACTATAGTCCCTACCTAAATAGTTCTCTTCTTTATTGCAAATCTTAGAATGTAATTAAAGTTAATCTATTAGGTAACTTACTTTACTAGTTATATTTATATTATTAACTTCCTATTACCAATATACCCAGCCCATTAATAAGTCTATCGTAGTATTTTCTATAAGGCTTTGTTATATATTTACTACTAAGGTTATAGTATTAGTAAGTTAAATAATATGTTACTTAAGATAGTACCTATAACGACGCTAGGGCTAAGCTCTAGATTTTAGGAAGATATAAGTATAGGAGAGCTTAGGGACTTATAGATAGTTATAATAAATAGACTTAAAGAAGTAATAGATTGTATTAATATTAACTAAGCAGGATTTAAAAAGAAACTTAACAATTTTAGTATAATAAAACTTAAGATGCTATCTGTTAAGCGATTCTTAGAAGAAAAGCTAAAGCTTAAGGGGTTTCTTACGTAAATAAGGTTTAAGATACAACCCAAAGGGGCTAAGTTGCCTATACCATTGGACTAAGTCACATACGCAGAATTATTTTTATTAGGTTGGGCGTTAGAATGGTTTAAATCCTATTTAATAGAGGTATAAGCGAGTAGGGTAGCCAGAACCAATAATTTAAAAGTATAGTATATTTTTCTTATTATAGGATAGATTTGCGAATAGACTTAGGCAGATATATAGAGATTTAGAATTAGTGGCAACTGCAAAGAGAAAATTGTCTAAACTTATATAAAGATTATTAGTGATAGACTATATAACGCAGTTCTAAATACTAGTAGTATAGACTAAGTAAAATAAAGGGGCGTTAATAGCGTAATACCAAAGAGGATTAAAGGTTAAAGCTTAAATAATAATAATACTTATAGAAGACGCAATAACTATAAGAGAATTAATTAACTAAGAAATTAAAGTTAGTAATAGATTTTACTAGTCTAAGAAAGGCGGTAGAAGCATAATTAAACTAGTATAGATAAATTAAGCATTATAGTAGGTATTAAAACTATAGTATAGCGCAGAACTAATAGACTTAAGTAGTACTAAGGAATTAAGATAATAAAATAAAAGACTATAGAAACCTAGAGGTTAAGGATTAAGTAATTAAAGGGCTAAGGAGTAAAGGTTAAACTAGGGATCTTAATAGCAGAAGACGTTTAGGCAGACTCTAGTAAAAAAAGTAGTTTAAAAATAAAGCTTATATAAATTACGGAAAATAAGGTTACTTCGCTAAAGACTGTAAAAGTAGTTAGAGTAGCTATACAGTAAAGGAAACTAGACTAGTAAACGATATACACTGCGAGAAATAAAAAATGTTTAATTAAAAGCTTTACGATTTATTATTATAATATATACTAAGTTTATAAGGACGCTAAGTACGGCATAACCTATTAACTATAAGAGCCTAAGTTAAAAGGACTTTAGGGTACCTAAAAGTTAGATAAAGAATAGGATTAACTTTATAAATTAGGTAAAGACCTAAAGAGCATATTTAGCTAAAGGTTAGCAAAGAAAGTTCTTGTATATTAGTTTTACGAAAAAGCAATAGAATCTAGGGATTGATATAATCGGACTATTAGCAGCGATAAGGTAATAAGTGTGGATAGCTAGGATTATATAAGCCTTAAATACGTAATAGAGGCAAAGACTAAAACTACTATAGAATAAGGTTTAGTAATAGGGATTAAGGCTCTATTAAATACAATATCTATTAGTTTATAAGACGTAAGAGAAGATAAATAAAGAGCTACTTTAGCACTTAATAAAGGCAAAAGGCTATAGGTCTAAGACTCTTAAAAAGAAAAAAGAGAGATAACTTAAGATTCTAAAGAATAGATAAAAGCATAAGCTAGTTATTTATAAGGATAGATTAGGGTAGGAACTAATATATAAGATAAACCTAATAAGCGGACTATTATAGGTAAATAAAGTATTTAGCAAAAGGATTAAAAAGTTAATACAATAATTAAGAAGTAAGAGGACTTTACGGATTTATTAACTAGATATAAACTAAAAAAAAAGCTAAAAAGAATTTAGAGAATAAATCTATATATAGCAAGAATAAAGATAGAACTATAAGCTAAGAATACTAGGTCGCTTAAGGGATAGAATATTTATAAGAAAAATTACTTATAGGCTAAAAATGTAATAAAGCCTTATAGGAAATACTACAGTGGACTTGTTAAAGGGCTAGGTATATAGGTATAGAATAGTTAAACAATGACTAATATAACTGGTAGAGTAGGTTACCTAATAGATTATCTAAGATTACTATAAAGAAGAGAACCATCTAGGTAGGGACTATAGTCCTTTAAATATATAATACTGCGCCTAGGGAATATACTAAGTATATTAGTATATTAGTACATTAGCCTACAAAGCCCTACTACACGTATCCACGTCGCCGCTGGTGGAAATATTATCTGGAATCCTATTTCTCTTAATAGCTAAGTGCAGAGGCAATAGTAGAGAGCCGTCGCAGCGCGTGCAGCGCTGTCGTTTAACCCTGTGGTAATAAGCCCGCGACGCGTATATAGTATCGCCTTTAATAACACCAGGAGCCTTACTACCTCCGCTTAGAGCTCTTATTCCACTATCTAGGGAGGCCTATTAAGGGAAACTAGGATACGAAAACCGCCCAATATATAACTACCTGGCTTGCAGCTAAGCCCGAAACTGGCCTTATTTAGCCAGTTAACGTAAATGCGTCCTAGGCGTATAATAGGACACCCTTAGGCTTACACTAGCTTTGAGATCGTAAAGGGAATACGATAAGGGTGTAGGGATTCTCTTTTTATAAGAACTTGTTAAGGTTAACGCGTCGCAAATACTTCGTACGAAACTTGTTAAGGCCCTGCCTGGAGAACTCGTTAAGACCCCTCTATAACGGCCTATCTGGTATTTAGTACACTTAGGTGACTCAGAAGAGGGTCTTAATAGGCGTGGTGCGCGCGACCTGGTCGACAGCGACAGCGACGCGACGGCGACGCGACGGCGACTAGACGGCCTAACGAGGTGGAAACACGGGCAAAGCTCTAGGCAGCGGAAACACAGGCCAGCTTCGTCGGCCCCATGGCGTTCGACTTATAGTCGACTCACAGTCGACCCACAGTCGACTCACAGGTGACTCACAGGAGGGTCTTAATAGGCGTGGTGCCTATAACCTAATATATACATATAGGGGAGGCTATAGGGGAAATACAGGCTAGTTAGACAAGGACTTAATAGCTAGAGATACAGGCTAGCTTATAAAAGGGGGGGATATAAGCTTAGTTAGTAGAATAGGGTAGAGTAGGTTATCTAGCGGGACCTAGTCTATAACCCCGTTCTATAAGATACGGTCAGCCTATTATAAGGAGACCCTTATAAGTAACGTAAAATAGGAACTAGAAGTATATAGGGTATTACGCCCCTATATTACTACTGGCCTCCTATAGGGCGTAGTATGTAATAGCTACTGCTAGCTTTAAAGACCTTACCCCTTAGCTAGGCTCTAACCCTTAGTATATCTAATAGGTAGGCAGGATTACGTCCTAGTTAAAGAGACTATTATATAGCTTAAAAGAACGGATGCGCGTGTTAGTATATTAATAGATAGAACCGTTTGCCTTTAGGGCAGCTTATTAGTAAAATATACTTAAGGAGTAAATAGGAGTTACTTAGGCGGGAGAGGCTTTATATAGGCCTTAACCGTAAAAGGTACTTAAGGCTTCTATATTACAGGATATAGCTATAACACCCTTATAGGATTACGCCAGTAGGCGCGTAAAATAGGAGTTGCGACCCCTATAAATGGCAGCTTATACCTATACTAGCGGAAATAATAAAAAAAGGCGTAAAACTAAAGGCTATAGAGTAAGTAATAGGGTGCCATTCTCCGTCCGTCTGCTTCTGGGAATAAACGCCAGCAATAACACTATCTAAGGCATCCGTTTCTAGCATTAAGGGCCATTTTAGGTCAAAGTGGGCGAGTAAGGGAGCGGAGACTAGTCGTTTCTTAAGTTTATTAAAAGCCTGCTTATATGCGGTGTTAAAGTAAAAGGGCCGGTCCTTTATAGTAAGGCGGCTAAGGGTCCAAGCAATCCTGCTATAGTTCTTAATAAAGCGTCGGTAGAAGTTATAGAAGCCTAAGAATAACTATATCCCTTTTACGGTCCGTAGTAGTTCCTACTAATTAATTACGGCCGTCTTTTCCAGGTCTGCCTTAATTCCGTCCATACTAATAATAAACCCTAAGTACTTTATACGCTTTATACTAAATTCTAACTTCTTAATGTCGGCCTAGAGGCTAGCCTTATAGAGCCGTTGTAGGACCTTATAGACGTGCTCCTTATATTCTAACTCGTTCTTGGAGTAAATTATAATATTATCTAGGTAGGCCGTATAGAAGTTGTCGAGGTAGTTAAAGAGTACATCGTTTATATATCGTTAGTACGTAGCCAGTCCGTTAGTTAGTCTAAAAGGAAGTACTTTATACTTATATAATCTATATTAAGTCTAAAATATAGTAAGATTTATAGATCTAGGGTTTATTCTAATTTAGTAGAAAGCCTAACGGATATTAAGCTTTATAAATACCTTAGCTCTGTTTATTTAGACTAGTGTCTTATTAAATAGGGGCAGCGGATAACGGTCTTTGTGGGTTATATTGTTAAGCTTATAGTAATTAATGCAGAAACGGAGTCCTCTGTTTGGCTTTTTTATAAAGAGAATAGGGGAGGTAAAAGGGGCCTGGCTAGGCTTAATAAACCCCTTTACTAGGTTATTAACAAGGTACTGCTTAGTAACCTATAATTTAGCAATAGATTGTTTACGGAGGGGGGTATAGCTGAGGGCGTTTTCCTTGTCTGACTTAATCTCGATCTTATAGTTATACGGTTAGTGCGGTAGAAGTATATTGGATACTGCCTTAGAGAATACGTCCTTAAACCTCCGATATTAATAGGGTAGTTTCTGTTCTACTAGCTCCTCGTCTATAAGCTTACTTTCCTGTCCGCTAAGCTTACTTTCCTTTTCCTTAAGTATTTAGTTAATTTTGTATAAGCTAGTTATAAAAGCAATAGTATTAGGCTAGACCAAGTTCTAGTAGAATCCTACGGCACCAATATAGCAGATATTAACTAGTGGGAGGTCTATAGGTTTTCTTACAGCTATTTGCCGGACTATATTTTGCGGTTTAGGGTTTATAATCTTTCTTAGCTCCTATTCTATCTTCTGTTAGTTATCCCTTTAATCTATTAGTTTAGTATGGCGTCCGACGTTTTTTGCTATTCTTTATAGCTGCCTAGGGCCTAAGCTCTTAATAGGGGGCTTTTCTAGATCACTACTAACTTCCTAGGTCTTTAATACAGGTAGCGTAATATAGGTAGTCCAGGGGCGGCGTAGTATACGGATCCGTTACGGATTAAGCTGTATATCTTTCTTAAAGGCCTAGTCCCTACGCATAGCGTCGGCCTGGTAAATAGTGTTAATCTAGGGCCGTATAAGGTTTTCCATTATAATACTGATTTCTTTTATAAAGGAAGGAGTTAAGGGTAGGGTTTTGGGCTAGATAAGCCGTCTACTCCGTACGTCAAGCTGTAAGCCTAAATAGGCTGGCTATTTTCTTTTTAAGATTATATTATGGCTTTCTAGATTTGTAATAAGAAAGGGGACGTTATACTGCCTTTGTCCGTTAACGCAAAGGTAAACCTATAAGATAGTCTTAATAGGTGGACCTATTTGTCCGTTATACCCGCGAATAGGAATAGATTTGGGCAGTTCTTTAAGGGGTGCATTTAAAAAGTTAGCCAGCTTTACGGTATACTAGGTGTCTATTAAGGCAAAGGTATTTGCTCTAGAGTTAGCTAAAGTAAAGGTTAAAACTTGATATCTATTGCGGAATAAAGTATAAGGGATAGTGTAGCTTTTCCTACTAACTAGCTAACCCAGATTAATATGTAATATATCAATCCCTTTTAACCCTAGAGAGGAGTCTTCCTCTAAGGTTCCTCTTTTTCTAACTCCGTACTATTCTCCTAAATTAATAGGACCTTATTTGTCTTTACCTTTGTTAGGTAGTTCCTTATAGGGTAGCCTAGTTAACCGTATAAGAAATAAGCTCCTTAATTACTAAGGGCCTATATATAGGGGTCGCTATATATAGGCTAGGTGTACACTAGACCCGCAGTAGGGGTAGCTGTGGGGCTAGCTGCTAGGTTAACTATTAGGGTTGCCGATTGTGCCGGGGCACTATAGGCCGTTCTCGTAGTACTTGCGGTTTGGTTTACAAGGTTTCTAGTTTTCAGCCAATTAGCGCGTGCCTTAATTTAACAAAGGCCTTAGTTAATAGCTAGGCAATAGTCCGTAAGTTCCTTTAACGTCTATGCCGTAGTATAAGCTAGCAATACGGCCCGCTATAGGTCTAGGGTAAGCTTATCGAAGAGGTCTGGTAGTAGGTCTTTCTAGGGGATCTGGGCCTGCCCGGCTAGGTATAAAAAGCGGGTCTAAAAGGCCAAGAAGGTCTCCGTTGTTTTTATATTTAGGCTTTTATAGCTAAGGCAGGCGTTCTATACTTTAAAAGGGTCTTTACAAATAGAAGATAAGTGTTTAATTATTTCTTCTTTAGAGATAAAGGGGTCTGCTAAGTCTTTAGTGTATTGCGGGCGTAAATGCGTCTGGGTGTCTCCGCCGGTATGGCTAAAGACGTAGGCCATCTTAGCTCGGGGGGTAGGAAAGTGGTCAGCATTAACTTTAAGCTTGTCCCGTAATTAAAGCTTCCAGTTATTAAATGTTGGGTCTATTCCATCTATAAGTAGTAGGGGATCCGCGACCTTTGCTGACCGCTTTGGTGCTATATAGGTCTCGGTAGATCCACTAAGGCGCTAGGATAGGGCCTAAAGGACTATAGCGAGTCTTTAGTTGTTTAATAATAACTTATTATTAGATATAGGGGTATCTCTAGCTTTAAGCAGCTCTCGCAGTTATTTAATTTTAGTATTAGCTGCCGCAAGCTCCGCCTAGGGGGTTAAAACGTTAATTATTTCTTCATCTAAAGTATTTAAGGGTCCTACAGCTGCTTTGCCTACTGCTGTATTTCGTGGCATAGTAGTAGGGGTATTAGGTAATTCCGGGTAATTTCTTCAGGGGTTCTGGTCTGTGCGTATTTTATAGGTCTTTTCCTTAGGGTTCTGTTTTATTCCTTATAGTCCTAATCTTGTTCTTAGGGTCCTGTTCTATATCCTATCCTATTTATAGTCTTGTAGATATATTTAAGTTCCTTCTTAGAAAGAAAGGGTAGTTTGAGCTTTAGGTAATATTAGCGACTTAGTCAATTAAGGCACGAGTACGGTAAGAGGGACGCGCAAGCCTGTACGATTGGATTGTCTATAAACGAGAATCTAAAGCTAGAGAAAGGAAAGGAGAAGAAAAGCAGCGCCGGTCGAAGTAGGGTTCTTTTATGGGGTTCTCTAGTCACGTGACCGCGAAGTTCTGCCAAGTTCTGCCAGTGCCGTAACAGCTATAGGAAATAGTTAATTAATTAACAGACAATAATAGGATACTTAAAGAAAGAATTAGAGGGATTAGTATAGCTAAGGTTAAGTTACCCTTAATTAAGCAATTCTTAGGAGAGAAGTTGAAACTTAAAGGATTCCTTATGTAAATGCACTTTAAGGTTATATAGGAAGGAGTTAAACTAGGAACGCCTATAGATTAAGTTACTTATATAGGATTATTCTTAACGGGAAGGGCACTTAAGCAGTTTAAGCCTTACCTTACGGAGGTATAAGAGTATGGCATAATAACTACTAACTAAGAGGTGCGGTATATATTCTTAAGTTAGAACGGGTTTACGGAATAATTAATATAAATGTTTAGAGACCTAAAGGCAACTATAATGGCGGAAAGAAAGCTTTAAAACCTAGTATAAAGGACTTTAGTAATTAAATATACGATGTAGTTTTAAATATTAGTAATATAGGTTAAATAAAACTATAAAGCGCTTATAGCATAGTATAAGTAAGGACTTAAGGCAAAAGTCTAGGACGTAATTATTCTAATAGAAGATACGGATACTTTTAGGGATTTAATTAATTAAGTAATTAAGATTAATAATAGGATCTACTAAAGAAAATAGGCTAGGAAAGGTTAGGATAGAGTTCTATAGTTATATAAGGCGTAAGGCACGTAATAATAGAGTTAAAGTTAAAAACTATAGTATGGCGCAGAGCTAATAGACCTAAGTGGTACCAAAGAATCTAAAAAAAAAAAAAAATTATAAAAACCTAGAGGATAAGGATTAAGTAATTAAAGGTTTAAGGAGTAGAGGCCAAACCAGGGATCTTAGTAGTAGAAGACGTTTAGGCGGACTCTACAACAAGAAAAATAGTTTAAAGAAGGGGCTTATATAAATTGCGGAAAATAGGGTTATTATATTAAAGACTATAAAAGTAGTTAAAGTTACTATATAGTAAAAGGAATAAGACTAGTAGACGATATATATATATAGAGGGATAATAATATACTACGAGGAACAAAAGAATGTTTAATTAAAAGTTTTACGTTTTATTACAATAACGTATACTAAAATTTATAAGGACGCTAAGTATAGCGCAAGCTATTGGCCATAGGAGCTAAAATTATTAGAGTTTAGAGGAACTAATGAACTAGTTCATAGATCGGATATTAAGGACGATGAATTTAATATAGGTAAAACATTTAGTAATAATAAAGTAATAAAAGTAGCTTACTAGGAATATATAGACCTTAGAGATATTATATAAGAGGTAGAAGATAATTCCACTATAGAACAGAGAATATTAGTAGGGATTAAGACCCTACTAAATATAATGTCTATTGCTTTACGAGACGTAAGAAAAGTAGGATAGTAAACTACTTCGGCACTTAATAAAGGCAAAAGGCTAAAGACTTAAGATTCTTAGGAAGAGATGTAAGACACTTAAGATTCCTAAGATGGGATAAGATAAGCTTAAGGACCTACAATAGACGATAGCCGATAGAGTAGAGTAACGGCTTAGTTTAGTAACATATAAATAAGCTTAGGACGAAGTTTCCCAACGGCACAAGACTCTCAAGACGAGATAAGTGAGATTTAAGACTCTTAAGACGAGATAAGAACACTATAAAAGCCTAGTTAAACTAAGGCTAGAGCGAAGCTTAAGACGGAAGCAAGCTTAGGATTAAGAATCCTATAGGACTAAGATTTCCAGACACAAATAAGGACTATTAAAGAAATTATGAGTAAGGCTTAGCAATAAAATCGAAATATTAATACCAGGACTAAGAAATAAGAGAACTTTAAGGATCTATTTATAAGACGCAAACCAAAAGAAACTATAGAAGAATTTAGACAAAAAATTATCGCATAGTAAGAACAGAAACTAGATAAGAGATCTAGCACACTAGGCCGTATAAGGGACAGAGTACCTATATAAAGAATTACTAATAGGCCTAGGGCAGGTATACTAAGAGCTAAGTGGCTTACTAAACTAGAAAACGAAGAGGATTTAGGAATCCCTACTAGGTTTAAAGAACGACATATAAAAGGCTATTATAATGCAGTAATAAGAAGATACTTCCTTACGAATAAGCCGTATATACTCTATCAGCTATACTAAAAGTGGTATAGACAGCGATATAATAATAAGTAGGAAGATTTCTATATGTGGTTAGATAAATAAGTTATCTAAAACTACCTAATTATAAAGAAGGCTATAACTTATATTAAAGGAGCCTTAATTATAACGTTAAAGGATCTAAAGGAACGATTAGAGGATTAGAGAAGTAAGAGACATATCTTAATACCCGCGAATAAAGTCGTAATATTTAGATTAACATAATAAAGGTTTAAACTTAAGGACGAAGACAAGCTAAGAGTTAACCTAAAGTATATAGCATACTATACGCTATTATGGATCGCATATATAGACGATGCGTATAATATGTATAGAGCACCTAAGGATAAATACCAAAAGTACCTAGTAAGGATGTATTAGGCGCCAGACAAATAACAGTATAGGAATGCTAAGTCTATATATAGATGGCATCTAATAGAAGTTTAGAAGTTAGGAGACTTAATACTTTAACTAAGAAGATTCCTTATAGAAGAATACTTAAATAGACGATAGTAGTGGGAATGCCTAAAGAATACGTATCTATAGTATATCGAAGATAAAAAGCAAACTAAGCATTAGCTAAAGAATAAGCTAAGTGCAATAGGATTAAGTAGCTAATAGTTAGGAAAAGTAGAGGCCTACGGAACTAGAGGGAGCTAGTAGTAGAGCCTTAGACCCTTAAAGGAATTTAAAGACAGCACCTAAATTTATAAGTTAAATAGTAAGATTAGCAGTTTAAAGCACTAATAGATAGTGGAGTAACGTAAAACTATATCTTACTAGCAGTAGTTAAAAGAATAGGATTACCTTATAGACAGAAGGAGCAACTTTACCTATTAGTTATAATTTTAGGAGATCCAATAACCTATAGAGGAGGGATTATTAATCTTAAAATAGGACCTATTTAGATAACCATTAAAGGAAGACGAATTAAGATGTCTTTTAATATCCTACTATTAGGACGGGATAAGGCAGTATTAGGGATGCCTTAGTTACAGGAATATAATCTAAAGATTGATT
>Ga0307515_10021723_pt1 | contig 11358 bp, 6 predicted proteins | sample 17_EM_MG_FD_194513 | JGI IMG/M metagenome (GOLD analysis project Ga0307515, IMG submission 194513) | Populus trichocarpa ectomycorrhiza microbial communities from riparian zone in the Pacific Northwest, United States - 17_EM | ecosystem: Host-associated > Plants > Roots > Unclassified | place... | reverse complement strand
TGTTATAGCCTTTTACCTAGACAGGCTTCTCTAGTTAGATAGCTTCTATATTTAGAAACTTGGTAATATTATTTATATAGGCAGTATTTATAAAGGCGAAGCTATTTGCTCTAGTTTTAATAAGGGCGGTTATATTAACTCTATATCTATTTTAAGATACTATATATAGAACCGTAAAATAATTTCCACCTATTAACTAACTAAGATTAATCTCTTTAAGATTAATAAGGTACTTTAGGGGGGAGTCTTTTCCTAGGGTTCTTTTTTTCCCGACTTATTAGACGTTTCTCCTTTCTCTATCTCCTTAATATCGCCTATATCTTTTAGCTCCAGGCAGGATAAGGTAAAGTGACCTTACTTATTGCAGTTATAGTATATAGCCGAGGTAGGGTTAATTAGAGTATTGCGGCGAATACTAGTTAATAGCGTAGTACGTAACTAATTAGGCGAGGCTTGCCGGTATATAGTTATAACCGCCTTTAGCGTAAGAGCAGTTATAACTTATCTTTTTACTCTAGCTCCTATAAGTATAGCTAGTAAGTTCTAATTATTATAGAGTTGCTTCTACTAATTAGGGCGGGCGTTAATCCGCTTTAGTTTTAAGTCTAATAATAGGCAATAAGCTGCGAGTCTTTTATAGGTTAGTAGGTTATCTAAGGTTATAGTAATCTTTTCTTATAGGTGGATTGTTAGCTTATTATATAGGTCTAATCAGTAGTTTTTAAGGGGAACCTAGCCTTCTCCTATAAGGTATAGGAATTAAGTCTAAAATTTAGTAAAGGGTTAGTTTAGTTTTATTATTAGGCGATTATAATTATAACGGGCATTCTGTACTTTATTTAGGTTAATATAAATAGCCGCTAGGTGCTATATTATCTTATTAATAGATATAAATTAGATAGGGGAGTCGTCCTTAAACTTAGCTTAAAGGTGCCGTTAGGCGTCCCTAGTAGTTCAACTAAAGAGGTAGAGTATTTTGGCTTCTTTAGAAAGGAAATAGTTATAGTTAACGCGGAGCTTTCCTTATACTTAAATCCTCTAATTTTTAAAGGTAGGGTCTATCCTATTAGACAGTAGTAGGGGGTTAAGGAGCTTAATGGACTTTAATTACTTTGTTATTATATCCGTACTCCCTAGTATATCGCATTTAGTGGAGTAAATAGGTCGGCTAGGGCTTTAAGAAGGGGAAGTTGGGCTATTTTATAGGGCTATAAGGCTTTCTAGGATCTTTTATAAGGTCTCTTATATATTTCTCGCTTTAAAACGATTGGCTTCCTGGCTAGCTGCGAGGGCGCGAATCTGCTCGCGTACGTCTATGATGTTATTATTGTCTTCGATTTCTGATCCCAGTTAGATCTTAGGTTCCTCTTGGGTAAAGGCAGCTCTCTTAAATGAGCTTGCTTTAGGTGCCATCGTTAGCTTCCTAAGGTTTATCAATATTATACGCTTTGGTTTCAATTCTAGGGGTATAGGTCCAGTCCTGTCTAGCTTATAAGGTGGGATATTATCTAGGCCTTCCTAGGCAATATAGAGTTGTTTTGGTGTCTAAGTATAGCGCGTTAATACGTTATTGCAGACGAAGATCTTTAGGGTGAGATATTATTAAGGCCTTCCCAGGTAGGGTAGGGTAAGCTTAGTATAATGTTATGGCTCGTATAAATGCCTCTAAACCAAAGCTTATAGAATGCTGTATTATAAAGATATTAAGCTAAAGAGAAGGAAAAAAAGGGGTCGCTAGGACCGATGTAAATTAATATATAGGGTAAGCCGCTAAGGCGCTAGCTTTGGGCGGGCCAATCGCAGGTCGGCAGAATATGGCAGAATTTGGCAGGTAACGTGCGATAGCGCCGTTACATTTAGTCTCTGCTCTTTAGTCCTATAATTACTAGATCCTTAACCTCTAGGTTTCTATAGTTTCTTACTCTATCTTTTATAGGTTTCTTTAGTACCACTTAGGTCTATTAGCTCTACGCTATACTATAGTTTCTAAATTAGCTTAGGTCGTTACGTACTTTACGTCTTATATAACTATAAAACTCTATCCTAACCTTTTTTAGCCTGTTCCCTTTAGTAGATCTTATTATTAATCTTTATTGCTTAATCTATTAAATCCCTTAGGGTATCCGCATCTTCTATTAGAATAATTACGTCCTAGACTTTAGCCTTAAGTCTCTATTTATACTGTGCTATAAGCGCCCTATTATTCTACTTAACTTATATAGCTAGCGTTTAGAACTATATTATGTACTCTATTGCTAAGGTTCGTTACGTAATGTCTTAGAGTTTTCTTTTTGCTATAGTGACTGCCTCTAGGTCTCTAAATATCTATATAAGTCGCTCTGTGAACCCTTTTTAACTTAAGAACATAAATTATATATCCTAATTCGTAGTTATTATTCCGTTTACTTATATCTCTATAAGGTAAGGCTTAAACTATTTAAGTGCCCTTTCTAATAATAATAGTCCTGTATATGCTATTTGATTTATAGGTATTAGTAGTTTTACTCCTTCCTATATAACTTTAAAGTATATCTATATAAGGAATCCTTTAAGCTTTAATCTCTCTCCTAAGAATCTTTTAATTAAAGGTAACTTAACCTTTACTGCCCCTATCCCATTAATCCTTTATTTAAGTATTATATTGTTCTCTATTAACTAGTTAACTATCTCTTATAGTTGTTTAACTATTATAGGTTGTTATAAATTAGTATCTGCTATACTGGTGTCACCTCCTAACCTTAAAGTAGTTGCCGCCGTTAATGGCGTTATAGTAGCTGCTTTTGGTGGCATATTATTCGACTTTCTATATTTAATACTGTAACTAGGTAGTAATTATATAACGGAACCTTATAGTAAGTATTACGATAGGCTTATTAATAGGCTAGGTATATAGGTAATGTAAATTAAAGTTAACAACGTAATAATAACTGGTGGAGTGGTTGCCTAATAGATTAACTCTAATTATATTCTGAGAATTACTATAAGAAAGGAACTATCTAGGTAGGGACTAAGGGTCCTTAAATATATAACCATACTCCTAAGAAATCCTTCTTATATATAATGTACGTATACTTTATCTACTCTGTTATAGATCTTATAGATTACATAGATTATATAGATTATATTATATAACTCGTACTACCATTCCTCGTCATATAGTTCTACCGGCTCCATCTTAGACTGTGCTCTTATTAACTAACTAGCTTTTTCCGACTCTTCTCTAAGTAGTCGTAACATCGTACTTAAAGCGTCCGTAACATTATATAGGTATAGTTAGTGTAATTTAAGGTTATTCTAGACCCTATGTAATAACTATTTACTAATTAAATCTAGAAATAAAGAAAAATAAAGGTATAAAATGCATCTATTTTAAAGAACTTCACGACTTATAGTATGCGTGTGGGCGTTGGCGAGCCTCTACCTACTATACCACCTAGTAATTAGCCTAACCTTTAAAGATCTTTTCTGGAATAAGGCAAGCAATCTGGAATGGAGCCGATTAAAGCGATATACGACTTATTCTAGAATAAGGACGACTCGTTCCAGAATAAGGCAGAAATGTTCCGGAACATCGTATATACCGGTATCAGTCGGAACATATATCATGATAGGATGATTCTAAAGGGATTTTTTTATTATAATGCGGAATAAATGAATTAAAGGTATAATTACCATCTTGGTCATTCTGCCCAAAAGACGGAAGGAAAGCGCCTTCAATTGCATCCGGCTCACAATCACTAACGTCGTAAGGAGCTAGCGAAGCCACGGAGGGGCTATGCAGAGAAGCCATTAACGATAAAAATTTCACTAACGTAGTCGACTAAGCTATCCCATAACGTCAAAGACGCTTTGGTCATTGCAGTCAAAGTACGAAATCATGAATGGAGAAAATAACTTTGACAATAACGAACTGATGTGCTTAATATTTGCCCGACGTTTACTATTTAGCCGAAGCTGAAAGACGCTAAACCCAACAATCTATTTTCGGTCTTGTTACACTGGAAGTTCTGATTGGTTAGACGCGCAGCTCTCGTTCCAGCCTCGGATTACTGTTACCCTATGGTAGCATTATGAACGAAAAGATGCTTAAAATCTAACGTAGTCTGCGGGCAAGTGGCCATTGCGGGCAAGTGGCCAGCATCAAAACTCACCAAAACCACAAAGTAGTATCTCAACAACGGCTTAATAATAAATTCTAATAAATTAGATTTAGACTTTTACACACACTTTACAGCTTCTATTAAAGTTGCATAGTAAATAGTTTAGTAGTTTTTAAGATATTAAAATTTAGGGCCCAAAATAAGGCCAAATTACTATATCTTAAAAACTACTAACGTAGGTTATGGGCTTTTGACGGTTGGGGGGGTTTTAACGGTTTTTCCTTACCGCTTGCCTGCTTAGGCTTAGCGACCTATACTGCCGCTTCAAAAATCAAAACGTTTAATTCCTCAATGCTTAATCTATATTTAAGAAATTTACCACTAACGCTACTATGCCCCGCTGGACTCGCGAACCTAATGCGGACCAGAGGATTAAGTTAGCAATTGCTAGCTTTAAGAATAGCCTCTATAAAAGCCGGGAAGATGCTGTAAAGTCTTACGGCGTTAACCCAAATACATTGTGTAGGCGACTTAACGACAAACATAAATCTCACAAAGTCGCGCATACTCACCAGCAGCGACTACTACCTCCTGCAGAATCTACAGTCGTGCGACAGTGTATATACCTTATAAATGCCGGCTTTTAGGATAGCGACGAAGAAGAAGACAGCTGAGGCATGAGAGGAATTTAGGAAGGCAGAGGATTAAGCTGCGTCAGCTAAAGCGCTCGCGACCGCTGCGCAATTAACGGTAGAGGCATTTACTGTTATATTTGAGGCAGCAACGGCTTACTTAAAGGCTTTAATAGCAGCTGCAAAAAAGGTAGATGAAGAGGCCAATACGTAGGTAGAGGTAGATGACGACGAGCAGAGTAATTCGAGCGACAGTGAGGTGTCAGATAAGGACGTTGGCATGGATGTAAGCAAACGTCGTGCAGTCAATTAAGTAGAGCTTCCAATACAAACACTATAAAATGTCGCGATAGAGCCTTGATTATATAAAACTAAAGCTTCATTTTATTAATATCGTGGATAATGCTGCGTGATGCCTTTTATTAGGAAAATGCCTGCAATTGAGCATTTTGAGGTAGTTTTGATGTTCAAAACCGTCAAAACCCCCCCAACCGTCAAAAGCCCATAACCTACGTTAAACTATTTACTATGCAACTTTAATAGAAGCTGTAAAATATATATAAAAGTCTAAATCTAAATTATTAGAATTTATTATTAAGTGGTTGTTGAGATATTAAGGTATAAGTTTTCTAATTTTTGGTGAGTTTTGACATTGGCCACTTGCCCGTAATGGCCACTTGCCCGCAGACTACGTTATCCTTGCGTTCCTGCCGTAAGTAGTAAGTCTTGGGATGTGATTGGCTTGTCTAGATATATAGAGTTCTTCACTAGGTTGCAATGCAGTGCAACCGACCTTCCTCTCCTTCCTATTCTGCTCTTTATAATATAGAGTTCCTTGTAATCCCCTATATTAACCAATGCTTCTCACAACCTAGAAGATTAGGATACCAATAAGGTCAGGTGGACTGAAGAGCTGTTTAGAATCCTCGTCCATGCCCGTATAAACCTGAGGGTTTCTTATGCCCCAGCGCACCATCAAAGATATTGAATATGTTCAGCGCACACCAAGATGTCCATAGCAGGACAGCTATTATGATGAGAAAACCAACCCAGGGCGGCAGCGTTTGAGATTCTCGTTGGGACTCGTCGAAAGGTGATGTACCGTAATTTTGGTGTTCATGATATAGTAGAGGGTTATTTGTTGCGACTTCTATAGTTGATTCATAGTAAGGAGGCGGTTCCGAGAATCCGCTGTCCTGGTGATGGGGCTGGTGATGGCGATGATGGTGCTGTTGTACGACTTTCTGTTAGCTGGTGACTGCGTAAGATGGTGTGGCACAAGTATACCGCAGAGTCTTCCATGCTTCCGTCTACATGTGGAACACTTAAGTAATTGCTCTTTCAAAAGTAGATATGTCGGCCCGAGGGTTCTTGAAAGATTTGACGCTGTACCAACAGATGTAGTCGAAGGTGAGGTTCAGGAACATTGGTGGTTCGCCAGCAACGGGGCAAGGCGTTTTTCCCCACCATCGCGAATACGCCTTGTTGGAATTGAAACACCATCCTTCCTGGTTGGTCCAGCTTTGCCTTAAGAGGGTTGCGCGTTCATGTAAGTCGACTAAAGAATCGCCAAGGATGAGAACGTTAGCCGCCACCACAAGAAGTTTAGCAAGTGGGTCGAAAGCCCCTGTGCAAAATTCTCCGCAGATTGACAACACGCCACACTACCACGGCTTGGTCAATGCCCGGAACTGCGCGAAGCAACAAACCTTCGCTTACGAAAGGAAAATGATGCTCAACATCTTAACCAGCATCGCGGGCCTGCTACGATATCCAACTTTACCGTTCAATAACCATATTCTGCGTTGGCGGGGCAGTTTGGACCTGCCCATGCATTACAACGGAAGAGCTGCAAATTAGTACTCGTAAAGACAAGGTTCTTGTTTGAGTGCAAAAATAAATGACTACAAGAATAAACGTGGCATCAAGTACCATCCATGAATCTGCTAATTCAAGAAGTGTTGAGCAATTAATACACATCCCTGGTAATTCATATCACTCAGCACAGTAAGTTAGGCGGCATGACCTTGCGATAGGCATTTTGTCGATCTGAATCAGGTTGTACTACCACCCTATTTCGGATGTATTGTGTACCCCCTATTCCCCCCTATTGCCTACACCTACACTATGTATATATAGCCTCTTTTTCTTCATAGATCAATCTTTACACGAGGTCTTCTTTTCTTACAATCGGTGCACGGACTACCGATCGACACATTTCCCTTCTGATGTTCTATAGACAGTCTTTCGTATATAAAGAGACATATTATACAACTCGGATATTTCACAGAACTTAAACACATATTGCATTACTTACACCTAGCATACTACTACACATATCATACTCCTTAGACAACGTACCTTCGTTAGGCAGCTGAAAGGGGATATAGACATGTTTGGCATTATTCTAATGTACATGTTATTTGTCCTTCAATGACTATCTGGATTTTCAAAGCTGGAAGTATTAATGTAGTCGTTCGGTTAGTAAGTCCATTGTGTCGTCCTCCAAACCGAGACTCCCCACGTCCTACCGTCTCGCGAACTTTATACTCTTTGCGTTATCTATAAAACGATGCAGAGGGTACATAAAGCCGTAATAAAGCCAGTGGGTTATTATTATATTTAGAAGTGTTTATCTACGATATAGTATATATCTGCTTTGTGGAAATACTTTTATACCTGGTAAAGTGCTTTGGGTACTTAAAAGAAGTAAATTCTATCTCCTTTGCATTTATTCTAAAGCACTTTAGGTGGTTATCCGAGGTCCATAGTGTGGCAAGGGGTGTGTGAGTAACTTCTTGTATGTATGTTTCTGTTAATAGTTTTAAGTCATTTCCCGTTTGACGGCATATTGCTCCTAAAGAAGAGGGGTGCGAGGGGTAATTTTTGTAACAGTTTTTGAAGCAACTAATACTGTAGATAACCCTCTAAGGACTTTTAGAAGACCATTACCAGGCCCCGATACATAAACTTGATCTAAACGCGCAGCATGCAGACTGTTTAACAGGCTAATTTATCGCAATGATGTAGCGCCTTTACTTCCTAAATATTAGGACGATGACAACGTTGATTAGTACCTCCAACTTGATTGGCGCACGCACACTCTACGGTCTTCTTTTGAAGACTACAACACGACACATATTTAGACATATTGTCGACCGTAAAATGAGGTCATAAAAGAAGGATTCGTATGTAGATTGATCTACGAAGAAAAGAGATTATATATACATGAAATAGGTGGCGAAGGCTGACGTCGATAATGACGACTGTTACGTCATTGCCAACTCGATCGACATATATATCAACTATTAATTTCACTATTATAGGGTTTTTTTTGAGGGCCTAGAGAAACGGTATTCACTAAAGTAGTGCTTCTGGGGGTTAAAAAAACGCCGAATTATTTCCTCAAGTAGTCCTGAAACATATCTTTCCTAACTAACATCTAGTTATACGTCATTTTCGACCGTAAAAAATACTCCAAACCAACAGACATCGTTAAGAAGCCTTTGTACAGTTCTGCAGCACCGCAACACACTTAGAGGGCTACCTTCAAATCACCCAAAATGCTACATATTCCTTGGACAAACGATGATAACATCGATCCCATCAGCCCAATCTCGATATCGTTGTAGACCTAGACCCGAGAAAACTCCAATATCATGTTAGTACACCCAGTTCCTGCGTCTAGGTTTATGGAGACCACGACTGAGGACTTGATTCGGATCCGCCAGCATTTTCTAGCTAGCCCGGGTTTGCAGTCGGTTGTCCGTCAAGGCGGGACCTTCCACGTAGGCCCGGAGATCATGGTACGCGAATGACTCGAAGTGCGCTGGAGCGGGTTCTCCATGCACGAGGGGTAGGGATATAGGAAACTTGAACGTGGAAGGCTGGAGCCTACCAATGAGTATTATGTTGGTAGATCATAAGTTTGGGCGCCTGTTGGGTGGCTTCTGTACTACTGGAAACTGGACGCCATACTTTAGTAGGGCTTAGAAAGTCTGAGTAGATGTTAGGATTAGTGGATACCTACCATATCTTTGGCATATTCGAACAACAACGCTAGCAAGCATATTAAATTTCCTTGCTTTTGCCGGTCGCTCACTTTGCAGGGTGGGTCGAGATGTTCCCCTAAGATCGTACAGCAAGGCTCATAAGAAGGACGGCACTGCGCCCTTTAGGACAGCCATTTATAAGTTGGGAGCGCCCTTGGGCGTGATGTTATGACTCTGCACTTATTTTACTCCTCTTCTTTCATATGTCAATATCGGATTTGATGGTAATGTTGGAAGCTTCTAGCTAAGTGGTTGCCTTTATTCATCATGGCGTAAGACGCTTGAAGTAAGCGCAAGCACTTGTTGAGCACGTGGAATGTATACGTGACTTCTGTCAGTGAGGAGTAAGACGCCGGTTGCAGGTGACAAAGAAAGGACAGCTCTCCGGGGTGAGGCTAGGGATAGGGAGCGGGCGCTGTGTAATGGCGAGTGACAGTTTTTCAAACCCAGGACACGAGATCAAGTTGAGAACTATTGAAATCGAGGTTTAGTTAGAACGTGGATACTGGTATTCCATCAGTTTCTTACTTGTATCTCCCATTATTCGTTAACGACAGCTGTCGTGTACAAAGTTGCTCCCAATCCCTTTTGACGCGCCCCACCCCACCAATCGTCTCCGCCGGCACCCGCAGCTGGAGATAGGAACGCTGCAGCTTGGCTGCATGCTTCCCCTCCTGCCCCCCAACGAAGGCCTTGATAGATACATTACCCTTACTGTATACAAATCCCAACACTTCTTCCAAGCTTCATATTTGCACAGAGAGCTGTGCGCTGATAACGTCGTGCTCTATTATTCTTCCCAACCCCGCCTCGACACAACCATTGCCGTTGAATAGCAGGACTATCCGCCGCGACAAGCTCCCCACCATCCACCCCGCCCTTTTCTCCACGAAGCCGTCACAGCTGTATAGGCCAGCATCACAGCTCGAGGGGCTTATTTGCACCAGGCGCCGACATTTGCCTGTCAAACGTGTCTTCTCTGATCTGGCACGAGCCACCACGTACACGAGGCCCTGTCATCAGCTTTGTGACGCATCACTCCTTGTCTTAAACCTTAGCTCCTCAGGTACCGCCTCCCTCACCGACCGGTATCCCTCCCGCCTCGATCCCGTAAACCCGATATCCACTCCTTACTCCTCCAAACCAAGTATAACCGACAGACAGACCCAAACCTCAGTAATCTATTTGAATGAGCCCTTCGCCTGATAACGCGGCTGATCATACGAATCTGCATCCGAGCTTTGGCCACCTCCATCAGTATCAGCGTAGTCGCCCAAAGGCCCTGGATCATTTACAATCACGAGATCGCAATATTTCGAGATATGAGTTGGGAAGAAGAGATAGGTACGGGGAGAGAGTTACAAGGATATATCCGCGAGAGTTGTAAGTGCTTATCGAATGCGTTGTTACTTTGGAAAAAAGACCGATGTACATGAGCTTGGATTCCGTGCATCCTTACAGCGGGATAATGCCCGACGTATGATCATGGAAACGAGAGCAGTATGGAGGTGCAAGGGCCATACTCCTCGCTGCGAAAATGGTCTTCGGTGATGGATGGTACTCCACGCGGCCTTGCATCTCTATTACAAGCTCCTTTTTACTTGTTGATACGACTAACTTCTGATTTCTAGAACAAAATCACCGCCAACTGCTGTCAGATACCCTTCAGCTTCTCCTCCTGGACCACATCCATATAATGCTACTACTTCGCCACTCTTGTCGGCTCTCGGCACTACCACTTCAGCAGCAGCACATTATACTAGTGAATGGACCAAATCCTTACCTTTCTTTGCAAACCAACCACCTCCAAGCAACGGAATTAGCATCAGCGGGTCACCTCCAAACTACCTTCAGCCTGGAGGCCGTGAAGGAGGCTACGGTCAAGGTGCCATGTCTCATTCACCTCCAGCGCCCGGGATGAGACCTTTGAGCCACCCGAATCACTACCCTAGTTTCGGAGGTCGTCTGCAACGATCTCCTCAACAATCCCCTGGTAGAGATCGACGAGCTTCAATGTTCTCTCAGTATGGGCCTCGACAAGCTTTTGCAACCAACCCGCCTCTTCCGCATCAGCCCCAGGCTCATTTCTACGGTCTGCCGGACTTCGATATGGGGTTGAATCCAACTGAAAATGAAGGTACAACGCCGGGTGAGAATAGCTATTTCTGTGGGTTCGATACAATCTGCATGGCTGGAGATGAGTCGTCAAGATCCGTCGAAAACGTGCTTCTGGTTGGCTACCAAGGTGGCCTGGAGGTTTTCAAGGTTGAGAAGGGGCGCATGGACATTGTGGCACGGTTAGAAGGACTCAGGGGAAGTGTAATAGGTGCTAAGATACTCCCCTGGACGTCGAGAAGAGACTTGCTAGCTTCGTCCCGACCTCTTATTGCTCTTACCGTCCACGGACCTGTGATGGATGAAGTAAAGGACGCTCAGAATGCCAGCGGCTCATCTTCAGAAGTGGTCACCGAAGAGAACGATGGGTCATCACCAAGCAGACCGGCCTCTAGCAAGGGTAACGACGCGGCAAGCAGGATATCAAACTACCAAACCACAGTCGAAGTGTACTCTTTG
>Ga0307515_10021722_pt1 | contig 11358 bp, 3 predicted proteins | sample 17_EM_MG_FD_194513 | JGI IMG/M metagenome (GOLD analysis project Ga0307515, IMG submission 194513) | Populus trichocarpa ectomycorrhiza microbial communities from riparian zone in the Pacific Northwest, United States - 17_EM | ecosystem: Host-associated > Plants > Roots > Unclassified | place... | reverse complement strand
ATCCGAGGACCGGGAGGGTAGCGCAAGTCAGGCTCCATGAACCAATCAAGCGCTACCAGCGTGCGGAACCGCTGGTCCTGCGAGCGACGGCGTCATGACCCACAGGCGCAAGATGGGTCGCATGCGTTCGATCACGGTCGGCGACAACTCGAGAGCGGCAATTGTCGAGAACGATGGCGTCTTGTCGACCTGACTGCACACCTGCATATCGAAACCAGCACGGTGGAGGAAGGATTCGAGATCGGCGCTGTCCTCGAAAGCCGAAGCATCAAGCTGACGCTGCGTGACCCCGGTGATGGCCTCCCGGAGTCGGATCCTCTCGGGTGGCAACTCCCGGATCTCCGTCTTGAACGCGAAGTCGGGAACGATCCACCAGCCGCCCGAGAACTCGGTCAGCAGGCTGTGAACGTTCGTGGTGAGACGACCGGTCTCCGCTCTCGTGAGATAACCGACGAGCCCCTCGCACAGGACCATCAAAGGCTGCTCACGCTCGAAGCCCGCGGTGGCGGCTCTCAACTGGTCGAGATCGAGCACATCGGCAACCGTGGTGACGTGCAACGGATCCGGGGCGATATTGTGTCGCCGTCGTACGTCCGTGAGCAGCTCGAGCTTCGTCGCGACGACGTCGCGCAGATCTGTCTCCACGTAGTGAAGCGAACCACGCTGCGTGAGGTCGAGTCCCCGAAGCGAGTATCCGCTGGCCAGCTCCAGAATCTGCGAGGCGGCACACTCTCGGATCAGCTGGGTGATGCTCTTGTACCGCGCCTCGAACATCGGAGCGTAGAACGTGAGCTTGTCGGGCTCCAGTGCGTGATCCCGCACGATCTCCGCGAACGCTTCGTCGGCACCGATCTGCATCGCCACTTCGGCGGCGAACGCGATGTCCGAGAACTTGCGATAATAGGCTGACACCTTGGCGGTAACGCTGATATGCGCGGGGTCGGCGGTCACCGCACGAGCCTACACGCGGATGCTCTGACGGCGGAAAAGATCGTCAGGCTCCAGATCTTCGAGTACGAAGCGCTCGTGCGACTCGCGAAGTAACCGCGGCGCCAGGCGCTCTGCCGGTGGCGGCGTGCTCGCCGATGTTCACCGATGAGGCACCCCTCATGTGAGATGGCCCGCGCGCGAGGTCGCTCTCCTGGCGAGTGCCAAACCGCCGGGCTCGTTCCATCATTTGACCGACCACGAGTCGCGGTACGGGCTCGCTGGCACAGATCACTCGGCCGTCGAAGCAACGCACCGCTTCAGGAATCGAGGAAATCATGAACTATCTGGGTATCGGCTGCTCAATCCTGGCCGCCGCGAGCGCGGTGGCATGTCAGCAGCTGGCTCCCGATCCCGGCGAGCGATCGGCCGTCGCACAGGGCGAGCTGGTCTCCGGGCTGGTAGCGGCCTACGGCTTCGAGGAAGGCGGCGGCGCGACAACCGCCGACTCGTCGGGGAACAACCTCACCGGCGGCCTGGCCGGTACCACGTGGGCCACCACAGGCAAGTTCGGCAAGGCGCTGAGCTTCAATGGAAGCTCGAGCATGGTCAGCATCCCGGACGCGAACGTGCTCGATCTGACCACCGGGATGACCCTGTCGGCCTGGATCAAGCCGACGACCCTGAAGGGCTGGCCGTGCGTGATCATGAAGGAGCGCGCGGGCGGGCTGACCTATGCAATGTACGCATCGAGCCCTGGCAATCAGCCAAATATCGATTACACCCACGCTGGCGTCGAGGTGAACCTGCTCGGCAGTCCACCGATCGCGCTCGGCACCTGGACCTACCTTGCGGCGACCTTCGATGGCGCGACGCTGCGGCTCTACGTCAACGCGGCGCAGATCGCGAGCATGGCCACGGCGAACGCGATCGACGTGACCAGCGGCGCGCTGCGGATCGGCGGCGACACGGTGTGGACCGAGTACTTCGACGGTGTGATCGACGAGGTGCGGATCTACAACCGCCCGCTGACCCCGGCCGAGATCCAGAGCGACATGGCCGCCCCGGTCCCGGCGGCGCCCGACGGCAACGCGCCGACCGGGACGATCGCCATCAACGGCGGCGCACCAAGCACGAGATCGACCGCGGCAAGCCTCGCGCTGTCGGCGAGCGACGCGAACGGCGTCGCGCAGATGCGGCTGTCCAGCGACGGTGCATCGTTCACCGCAGCGGAGCCGTACGCCATGACCCGGGCATGGACGCTGCCCGGCGGCGACGGCGCGAAGACCGTTTGGGTGCAGTACAAGGACACCGCAGGCAACTGGTCTGCAGCGATCTCGGACGGCATCGTGCTCGACACGACGGCGCCGGCGCTGTCGGCGATCGGGACGTCGAGCATCACCGCGAGCACGGCGGGCATCGCGTGGACGACGAGCGAACCGGCGACGTCGGCAGTCGACTACGGTACGACGACCGGCTACGGACAGACCGCGACCGGCGCCGCCTCGGTCACCTCGCACGGCGTCGGCCTCGGCGGCCTCGCTCCGGGCACGCTGTACCACTACCGCGTGAACAGCGTCGATGCGACCGGCAACCCCGCCGCGAGCGGCGACTTCACGTTCACCACCACGGCGGCCGCGCCATCGCCGTACCCGCTCAAGCTCGCGGCCGGCAAGCGCTACATCGTCGATCAGAACAACCAGCCGTTCTTCATCAACGGCGAGGCCGCATGGTCGCTGATCGCCAACCTCCACGACGAGGAGATCGACCTCTACCTCGCCGACCGCCAGCAGCGCGGCGTCAACGCGATCCTCGTCAACCTGATCGAGCACAAGTTCGGCGCACAGGCCCCTCGGGACGTCTACGGCACCCCGCCGTTCACGACGCCGGGCGACTTCGCGACTCGCAACAACGCGTACTTCGATCACGCGGTCTCGATCGTCCGCAAGGCCGCCGATCATGGCATCGTCGTGTTCCTGTTCCCCGCGTACCTTGGCTATACCGGTGGCTCCGAGGGTTGGTACCAGGAGATGGTGAACAACGGCGCGGCGAAGCTCGACGCCTACGGCCGCTACGTCGGCAATCGCTTCGTCAACCTCGACAACCTCGTGTGGGTCAATGCCGGCGACTATGACCCTCCGAACAAGGCGCTCACCGAGGCGGTCGCCAACGGCATCCGCGCCGTCGACTCCCGGCATCTCCACACGGCGCACGGCGCCGAGGGCACCTCCGCGATGGACTACTGGTCAAACGAGACCTGGCTCGATCTCGACAACGTCTATACCTATCCGAGCCTGGGCTCGGGCACGCCGGTCTACCAGCGAGCTCTCGCCGCCTACGCCCGCGCCGGCTGGAAGCCGTTCTTCCTGATGGAGAGCGTGTACGAGAACGAGTGGAGCACGTCCGAGCGCCAGATCCGGCAGCAGTCCTACGAGGCCGTCCTGTCCGGCGGCTTCGGGTACTTCTTCGGCAACTCGCCGATCTGGCGCTTCGGGGCTGGCTGGCAGACGGCGCTCGACAGCCAGGGCGCGCGCGACATGGCGCGGATCAGGAGCCTGCTCGCCGGGCGTCACTGGGACCTGCTCGTTCCCGACGCGACCGGCAGCTTCCTGCTCTCGGGGCGAGGCGGCACCGGCGCCGATCATGCCGTCGCGGCGCGCGCCAGCGACGGCAGCTTCGGCGCCGTCTACGTCCCCACCGCGCGCAGCAACGTGCAGGTCAGCCTCGGCGGCTTCAGCACCCGCAAGGTCCGGGCCCGCTGGTACGATCCGACGAGCGGGGCCTTGCAGACCGTCCCGGGGTCGCCGTTCATCGCGCCCGGCAGCACGCCGCAGCTGGCGACGCCCGGCAACAACAGCAGCGGCTGGCCGGACTGGGTGCTGTTGCTCGACGCGCAGTAGCCGATCGTCACGGCCGGCCCTGGCGAGCAGCGACCATCCGGCTCTTCTTGCGAGCGCCCACGCACGCCTTCACGAAGTGCGGTCGATCGGCAAACCAGGTGACAGCCGCGCATGCCGCTTGGTACGTTGCGTCCGATCATTTCATGCACCGCGCGCGCGGTGGCGGAGGGTTCCGTCATGCTGATTCGTTCGTATCGGCTGGTACTCACCTTCATCCTTGCCGCCGCCACGGGCGGCTGCAGCGCTTCGTCACCGCTCGAGTCCCAGGAGTCGGCCATCGCCGGGGCCGATTGCGATCTCGCGGGGTCGAACCACGACTTCTACTCCTCGTTCGAGCCCGGCGATCCGCAGCCCGCGTGGACCGACGCGGTCGAGGTCGACGCACACGGTACTCGCCGCGCGAGCGGCGTCACCGGCACGCCCAACACACTGATCCTCGGCAACATCATGAGCCAGGTCGTCGAGGTCACAGCGAGTGGCGACAACCCGCCCAACGAGACCGCCGCGCGGATCGCCGATGGCGAGGCGACCTCGAAGTGGCTGGTGTTCGCCCCCACCGGGTGGGCGCAGGTCAAGCTGGCGCAAACGATCGCGGTCCGGCGCTACGCCGTGACCTCGGCCAACGACGCGCCCGAGCGCGATCCGGAGAGCTGGAGCCTCGAGGGCTCGCAGGACGGCCAGAGCTGGACCGCGATCGACACCCGCAGCGGCCAATCGTTCGCCGCTCGGTTCGAGACCCACACGTTCGACTTCGCGAACGACACCGCGTTCCGCTACTACCGGCTGGACGTCACCGCGAACCAGAGCGGCGGGATCCTCCAGATCGCCGAGCTCCAGCTCTCCGACGGCGACAACACCCCACCGGCGCCGACCGACATGAAGAGCGCCGTGGGCAACGGTCCTGGCGCCTCGCACAATGCCAAGCTGGGCGCCGGCTTCACGGGCTTGCATGCACTGCGGTTCTCCGGCGCGGTCACCGCCAGCGGGCGCGGCTACTCGTACAACAGGGTCTTCGATGTCGACATCCCGGTCACCTCGACCACCGAGCTGTCCTACAAGATCTTCATCGACGAGGCGCCGAACGACCCGACGTACCCCAGCAGCTTTGCCGCGCTCGATCTCGCGTTCGCCGACGGCAGCTACCTGAGCGAGCTCGGCGCGAGGGACGAGCAGCACGCCGTGGTGAACCCGACCGCACAGGGCGAGTCGCGCACGCTCTACGCCGGCGAGTGGAACGAGAAGATCGCGCGGATCGGCGAGGTCGCCGCCGGCAAGCGGATCAGGCGCATCCTGGTCGGCTACGACCAGCCGCACGGCCCGGTCGCGGCGTTCGGTGGCTGGATCGACGATGTTCGCATCACCGTCCGGACCGCGCACCGCCCGGCCGTGCATCTGGCCGACTACGTCACCACGCTCCGCGGCACCCACTCGGGGAGCGGCTACTCACGCGGCAACAACTTTCCCGCCACCGCGGTGCCGCATGGCTTCAACTTCTGGACCCCGGTCACCGACGCCGGCTCGAACAGCTGGGTCTACGTCTACCACCGCGACAATGACGCCCAGAATCATCCGATGCTGCAGGCGCTCAGCCTCAGCCACGAGCCGAGCCCGTGGATGGGAGATCGCCAGAGCTTCCAGATCATGCCGTCGTCGGCGCCCGGCACGCCGAGTGCCGACCGCGGCGCCCGCGCCCTCGCTTTCCAGCACGATAACGAGATCGCCCGGCCGTATTACTACGGCGTCACCTTCGAGAGCGGCCTGCGCGCCGAGCTCACCCCGACCGATCACGCGGCGATGTTCCGGTTCACGTTCCCCGGCGACGACACGAGCCTGGTCTTCGACAACGTCAACAACCGAGGCGGCCTGACGCTCGACCCGGGCTCCGGCTCGCTCGCCGCCTTCTCCGACGCGCGGAGCGGCCTGTCCGCCGGGGCCACGCGGATCTTCGTCTATGCCACGTTCGACAAGCCGGTCGCGGCGAGCGGCATGCTGAGCGGCGGCGGCGGGCCGAACGTCACCGGGTACCTGCGGTTCACCGCCGGCGCAGACCGCACGGTGACCATGCGGATCGCGACTTCGCTCATCAGCGTCGCGCAGGCGCGCAAGAACCTCGAGCTCGAGATCGCCGCCGGCGAGAGCTTCGCGGCGGTCGAGGCGCGCGCCCGCAAGCTGTGGGATGACAGGCTCAGGGTCATCGAGGTCGAGGGTGCCAACCACGACGAGCTGGTCACGCTGTACTCCAACCTCTATCGCCTGTTCCTGTATCCCAACTCGGGATACGAGAACACCGGCACGGCCGGCGCGCCGATGTTCAAGTACGCCAGCCCGGTGTCGCCGCTCGTCGCCGCGAACACGGCAACGGAGACCGGCGCCGCAGTCGAGGACGGCACGATCTACGTCAACAACGGATTCTGGGACACCTACCGCGCCACCTGGCCTGCCTATGCACTGCTGTCACCGCGCGACGCGGGCGCGATGATCCAGGGCTTCGCCCAGCAGTTCATCCACGGCGGCTGGATCGCGCGCTGGTCTTCGCCCGGCTACGCCGATCTGATGACCGGCACCAGCTCCGACGTCGCGTTCGCCGACGCGTACGTCAAGGGCGTCCGGGGCTTCGACGCGGCGGCGATCTACGACGCGGCGCTGCGCAATGCCACGGTGCGGCCGCCCAGCAGCGCGGTCGGCCGCAAGGGCCTCGACTCGTCGATCTTCCTGGGCTACACGCCGAGCGAGACCGACGCCGGCGTGTCGTGGGCGATGGCCGGCTACCTCAACGACTTCGGCATCGCCAACCTCTCGGAGGCGCTCGCGGCCAACCCGGCCGACCCACGCCACCAAGAGTATGCCGAGAACGCCATCTACTTCTTCAACCGCGCACAGAACTACGTCCACATGTTCGACCCTGCGATCCAGTTCTTCCAGGGCAAGACCGCTGCGGGCGTATTCGACCGCGGCCGTGCTGACTACGACCCGCGGGTGTGGGGCAACGGTTACACCGAGACCGATGGCTGGAACACCGCGTTCGATCTGACCTACGACGGCCGCGGCCTCGCCAACCTGTACGGCGGCCGCGCCCAGCTCGCCGCCAAGCTCGACAGCTTCTTCGCGACGCCGGAGACCGCCGGCTTCGTCGGCAGCTACGGCGGCGTGATCCACGAGATGCTCGAGGCGCGCGACGTGCGCATGGGCCAGCTCGGCCTGTCGAACCAGGTCTCGTTCCATATCATCTACATGTACGACCACGCCGGTCAGCCGGCGAAGACCCAGCAGAAAGTCCGCGATGCACTCGGCCGCCTGTTCGTGGGCAGCGGCATCGGCGAGGGCTACCTCGGCGACGAGGACAACGGCGCGATGTCGGCCTGGCAGATCTTCGGCGCGCTCGGCTTCTATCCGCTCGCGACCGGCAGTGCCAGCTACGCAATCGGCTCTCCGCTGTTCACCCGGGCGACTGTCCACCTCGAGAACGGGCGCAAGCTCGTGATCAACGCACCCGGCAACGGCCCCCGCAACGTCTACATTCAGCGGCTCCGGGTGAACGGTCGGCCGTACACGCGGACCTACTTGCCACACGATCTGCTCGCCGCCGGCGCCACGCTCGAGTTCGACATGGGCCCGGCGCCGTCGTCGTGGGGCACCCGCCCCGAGGACGCGCCGCCCTCGCTGACCACCGACGGCAAGATCCCCCGTCCGCTCGCCGACACCACGTCGGGCGGCACGGCGACCGCGTCGGACGGCACCGCGACCGGCCCGCTGTTCGACAACACGTCGGCGACCCGGGCGACGTTCAGCGCGGCCAATCCATCGGTGGAATACCACTATGCAACCGGCACGCAGCGCGTCGAGTTCTACACCGTGACCTCGGGCGCAGCGGCCGGCGATCCCACCGGCTGGATGCTGTCGGGCTCGAATGACGGCACGACGTGGACAGCCCTCGACGAGCGCAGCGACCCTACCTTCCGCTGGCGGCAGCAGACCCGAGCGTTCCGGGTCGCGCGGCCCGGCGATTACGCATTCTACCGGCTCCAGCTCACCGCCGCTCCGGGGGTCTCCCTCGCCGAGATCGAGCTGCTCGCCCGGCCGTAGCCGTCCTCGTCGGCCGGCGCGGCGTCGTGGATCACGGCGCGCTGCGCCGCCACCCGCGAAAGGCGCAATACAGGATGGCCAGAACGCCGATGAGCAGCGCCACGGAGGACTTGCCTCCGACGGCACAGCCCCCCGAGGCCGCCTCGCCGGACGCGACATCGCTGCCGTGCTCGCGCTTGGTTGCTTGCACAGGCGACGTCGCCGCGGTCGACCGATCGCCCAGCGCCTGAAGCTCCGAGATCTGGACGAAGCCGGTCGACGTCCCCGGCGCCGCACTGGTCAGCACGAGGCGCACCTGCGTCGTGGACACCTTGTCGAACCGGATCGTCGTCGGCTGGTCGGAGGCCGTCGCCCAGGTCACCGCCTGGTTGGCAGCCGGCGCGAACCTCCGGCCGTCCCAGTACTCGACCGAGACCGCCGCGGGCAACGGCCGGCCGGAGGCCAGGTGGAAGTACGCGACGAGGGTATCGAGCGGCTGCGGCGTCATCCAGGTGAGCGAGACCCAGTCCGACGGCTGGGCAAGGCTGAACGCCGGCAAGAGCGCCGTCGCAACCTTCACGTACTGATTGGACCAGCCAGCTGGGTCGACCGTGACTCCGTCGTTCAGCGAGGCGGGCACCGTGGTGGGAGCGCCGCTGAAGCTCGCCGACGGCACGGCCCCCGGCGCCAGGTTCTGTTGCGCGGTGAACGCCTCCGACACGGTCACCGCGGTCGAGGTGACGAGCCCGGTCCCCACCAGGCGTCCGCGAACCGTGAGCTCGCCAGGTGCGCTCAGCGCGGCGGGAGAGGGCGGTTCCCACTCGACGTTGCGCTCCTCGGACACACCATCGCTGTAGGTCACCCGTGCCTGGGCCGTCAGGAACGGCGCGACACCGACCGGCACCCAGGTCACGAAGCTCTCTACCCGGGCGACCGTGAACGGTGTGACGACCGCGGTGACCTGGCCACCGGGTCCTGGAGCGGCGCTCGCGACCGTGCCAGCCACGAGATAGGGTCGCTCCGACGCTCGTTGATCCTTGGTGACCGCCGACCACGTCACCGGCTGCTGTGACGTGGTTCCATCGGAGAGGGCGACCGTGACGACGCCGGGCAGGGCCGGGACGGTCCCCACCGGCGCGCGAACCCTGGGTTCGATGACGCCGAGCGGTCCTGCCGGGGAACCGTGGGTCGTGACGATGATGTCGGGGTTCGGCATCTCGAACACGGTCGTACTGTCCGGCACCAGACCGTCGGCGCGGGCCGTGATCGCGATCGAGCCAACGCGCCCGTCGGACCGCACGATCGCCAGCGCCTTGCCGTTGAACGCCGCGCGGTCATGCGCCTGGTACGGCTCCGCACTCTCCTGTCGGCCGCTGTCGACGCCGGCGAGGACCCCGCCGTTGACATCGAAGTGGATGACGTCGTGTGCGGACGGCACCACGATGCCGCTCTGGTCGACGACCTCGACGGTGATGTACGACAGCGCGTGTCGATCGGCGATGATGACGTTGCGGTTCGCCGTCAAGCGCAGTGCGTGGGGAGCGCCCGCGGTGCGCAGGACATCCCGGGCGACCTCGGCGCCGTTCCGGGTGGCGACCGCCAGCAGCTCACCCGGAGCGAACGGAACACTCCACGTCAGGTGGAGCTTGCCGGTGCTCCCGTTGGGGCTGGTGTAGCTCCGCGATGCGAACGTCTTGTCATCCCCGGTGGCCTCGGTGGTCTCCAGGTACGGCGTCCCGAAGGTCGTCGTCTTGTGGTCGTATCGCCGGACCCCGAGCGAGACGCCGTTGAGGAACAGCTCGACGGCCTCGACATTGGCGTAGGCCCAGACCGCCACAGCTTCGCCTGGCGCATGATCGGTCCAGTTCATGGGCACGAGGTGGACCATCGGCGAGGTGGTCCACTGGCTGGCGAACGCGTAGAACAGGTCCTTGGGGAAACCAGCCGTGTCCACCGCGCCGAAGAACGAGGACTTGACCGGAAACTGATTGTACGGCGTCGGCTCGCCGATGTAGTCGAAGCCCGACCACAGGAACTCACCGGTGAAGAATTGCCGGTCGCGGTCCTTCTTGAGCCCGTACTCTCCGGGCATTGTCCACGACGCCATGTTGTTGTCGTAGGACGACAGCAACCGGTGCCCGGGAGTGTAGTCTTCACCGGTATTGAGCTGCTGGGGCCACTGGTAGTTGCCGCGCGACGATGTGGAGGACGACGACTCCGATTCGAAGATGAATGTCCCCGGGTAGAGTGCATGGAGCGCGTCGACCGACTGGGCGGTGTTGTAGTTCAGCCCAACTCCGTCGAGCAGCAGCGCGATCCGGCCATTGACGGAGCCCCGCGACGGCGGAGAACGGTAGCTGTCGCTTCCCCACACGACCGGGCGGCTCGCATCGATCGACTTGATGTCGGCCACCAGACGTGCCGCATCCTCGACCGTCTGGCCGCGGATCTCGTTGCCGATGGACCACATGATCACGGCCGGCGAGTTCTTGAAGGTATTGACCATCGTCATGATATCGAGATCGGACCATAGCAATCCCGCAGAGCCCGGGGCCGGAAGCGCGAACCACGTGGCGTAATCGAAGGCGACCTTGTGGGTTCGCCAGGTGTCGAACGCCTCGACCATGATCACGATGCCGAGCCGCTCGCAGACGTCGACGAGCTCCGGGGACGGTGGGTTGTGCGCGGTCCGCAGTGCATTGACCCCCATCGCCTTCATCGTCGACATCTCGCGCCAGATCGCGTCGCGATGAACCGCAGCACCGAGTGCTCCCAGGTCATGGTGCAGGTCGACCCCCCGGATCTTGGTGGCCGCGCCATTGATGAGCATGCCGCGATCAGGATCGATCTGGACCCAGCGGATCCCGAACCGGGTCACGACCGCGTCGCTGCCGGCGCTGCCCGCGACGATGCGGGTCTCGAGCAGGTACGTCGTTGGCGCATCGGGGGACCACAGCGCCGGATCCGCGACGCGGACGACGGCGCGATCGCGAGCGCCGCCCGGGCTCACCGCCAGCTCCGATCGGGCCTGGCCGACGATCACGCCGCGCTGGTCGCGGACCGTGTACGTCACCGCAACCGGTGCGCTGCCGGCGAGTTCGTTGGCGATGTCGGTCGCGACGTGAACATCGGCGTAGCCTGCGCCGATCGTGGAAGCCACCTCGGGCGTCGTGACGAACGTCCCGAAGCGCGCGAGGTGGAGGGCGTCGGTCGCGACCAGACGGACATTCCGGTAGATCCCGCTGCCGGAGTACCAGCGGCTGCTGGGGAGCCGGTTCTGGACCTTGACGACCACGAGGTTCGCGGTTCCATCGCCGTGGATGAACGAGGAGATGTCAAATGCAAATCCGGTGTAACCGTACGGGTGCGTCCCGAGCAGCTGACCGTTGAGGTACACCTCGGAGTTCATGTAGACGCCGTCGAACTCGATCGAGATCCTCTTGCCGATCAGCGCCGAAGGCACCACGAA